>JAABUS010004190.1_pt1 | contig 21341 bp, 18 predicted proteins | sample 5560161 | NCBI WGS metagenome assembly JAABUS01 (sample SAMN10711885, study PRJNA513376) | rock metagenome | isolation source: Antarctica rocks | place: Antarctica: Victoria Land, Trio Nunatak nord | collected 2016-01-04
GAGGGGGGAGAGGATTAAAGATGGTTAGCCGCAGTTGATAATATCTAGTTAGTATACATCTAGCTACAGTAAACGTTACTCAATTTTCATCATCATCATCATCATCAGTAACAACGCCCAGTCAGGACGACGAGCAGTCTAGTGCATGAGACTTTGTAGCTGGTACGAATCGACCAACGGGAATAAAAATCCGCGATGTCTTGATGAAGTGAGTCTCGACAGCGCCATTGATTTACTCGATAGGTTGGCATGAGAGACGATGGTTGGGGAAAGACGGTATGAGGTTGACTTTTGGGGCTAGCTCTGCGCTTCTTTGAGCGAGACATACTGTAAGGTACCTACCTACCTCTCGCATAGTGATGCTAACCCGAAAACCTTGAGGTTAGAAGTAGCGTGGGTAGGAAAGAGAGCTAAAGCAAGCAGGACATTGATCTCCGAGTCCAACGTACGCTAGTAGTACGTGGGAACAAAATATTTGCTCCAGCTGTGCCATACTATGCTCTAAGATCGTTTCTACCAGTTTCGGTTTTCATCTAGTCATGACGCCAAAGTAATGCATGCGTATCATCTTACCACAATTTCCACTGCATCTTTGTTGCATGACTCCATTTCTGCATGGGGCAACTACACCCGATGGAAGAAATACACGTAAGCGAACTTCTTCATCTCGTCCACATCGACGGCCTTGACGACCTTCTCGTCGTTGAAGAGTACCCAACTCGCTTTGCCTTCGTGAGCAACGTACTTCCGTATGAAGGCCACATAGTGTCTAAGTCCCCAGTGTCAGCGGTATCGTTCACGTGTTTGGGTCATCGGTTATGACTTACCCAGCATGAATACTAGCTCCCTTGTGACATACGATACTCTGGAGCTTGAAGGTCGCCGGCGACTTCGCACTGCCAGCCATCTTCTTCTCGCTTTCCGCAGGAGCATCTCCGGTTTCTTCACCTCCAAGGTCACCTTGGTCATCTGGATGGCTGAAGACCCAGTCAAGAGCTCTATTGACATCCCCGTCTGTCTCTTTCAACGCTTTTCTTGCCTGTGGCGCACTGATGCCCATAGCCCCTAGTGCCTCGATACTTTCTGAATTCACACCACCAGCAACGTTCTGTCCACCTGCGCCACCAAGATCAACCGGAGTATCTATGTCTAGGTCTTCCATATGTTCGAAGAGCCAGGCCATAGCCGTTTCTGCATCGGAATTACCCGTCGCATGTAACGCCTTTTCGCACCGTACGCGAGGAAACCCCATAGCCTCCAGTTGCGCGAGCGCTGGTTCATTGGGCAAGAAACCAGCGCCAGCTCTACTCACATCTCCAGCATCCTCGGGAAGAAGCTCTTCGTCGTCATGTTGTCCAGCTGACATATAGGCGTCTAGATCGAATGGTTCATCCCCTACTACAACAGGAACGTCCAACTTCGTGGGGACCCAGTTGACAAGCTCAAAGCGACGAGCATTCACGGCTAGTGTATTTGGAAAAGTCTTAAACATCGAGCGTTTAGTGAAACCGTCCTTGCTGCCACAGGCGGGACATGTAAGCTCGACTAGCTCTGAGCTAGTGAATATGTCGAGACATTCTTTGAGCGTGACAGGCTCAAACTCATGCTTTTGCTTTTCATCCCCAGGATCTCCGTTGACGACGCGAAGTTTTCGTCGAACAGGCACAGGAATAGAGACATTGTCTTGTTCGTCATTTCGATAGCGAACTTTTAGGCAGGATGTACATTGAAGACGTTGTTCCATGACAAAGCGGAAGGACTGGACAGGATCACTCAATGGAGCGGTATGTAAAGAACGGGTGACGAGCTTGAATAGGTGGAGGAGGAGCTCAAAAGCGTCTTGTTGGCGCATAGTGGAGAACTCTTTATGGCCACGACCAATCAGATATTTGAGCATAGCTGGTGCAAGGCCCTTTTGATGGGGAACCTCAGGAGAATATTCTGAGGCAATGACGTCCGAGTCAGGAAGTGAGTAGCGACCTGATAGTAGTCCATCCGCCATTTTTCTTAACTGTGTCTCGAGATCTTCCACAGGCGTTTGAGACATTGGAGGGAGCTCATTCGGGTGGTAATAGCGGTCTTGGAATGCTGGCATAGAAAAAAGACACTGCAGTATACTAGCCATGTAACAGCTGTTACCCAAGTTCTTCAATCCAGTAAATCCTCGTCCAAACAATGGCTTCAACTCTTTTCCATCTTCGGTAGTCATTGAAAACTCCCATTTTAGATTCTGCTCAATCTGCATTTCCACCAGACTTTTCTCTGTTTTTTGTCGCTCAGCGATGTTGATCCCCCAGTGTGCTAAATGTGCGACAAGGTCTGGATCGGTACGCTCATCATTGCAAGAGTAGCAATATATGTCGGCCGTTCCCTCGGGCGTTATAGAGCCCAACTTAACAGCCACAGCATGTGTTGTGAGCTCAGTATGTTTGAGCCCATGGCTATTGCCACTGACTCCTCCAAACTGGGATCGGCCGCATCCAAGATTTCCGCACTGGAGACAAAGCCATAAATTCTCCTTTAGATCACACATCGAACAGTGGCCAAGATCTAGGCCTTCTATCAGTTCGTCCCTATTGGGGAGGCGGAGGTATAGCATACCCTGAGAGTCAATCTGACGGGCCTCTTCTTGCATTAAACATAGCGTGTGCTCGCACGGTGTGATTTCTTGCTCCCAAGCTTGAACTTCTGCCTGTCTGGCGAACGTATTGGCTTTTAGCACGGCATCCACTACCTCTGAAAGCTTTCCACTTGTGCTCTGGACATCATCCACACCACATTCATAGCATTGAACTTGCGTCTTGGTGTCGTAGCGGTCTGCCTCCGTCTCTGCAGCTATCGCAAGCTTCGATACCTTCTTGGGAGGCTCGTCGCGCTACAATAGCCGGTCAGCCATTTGTGTACTAGCGGTCACAGCCTTCCAAAACGCTGTGCCCTTGTCCGGTCTCCGCTCGGAAGGATCACCTCGAGATTTTGCTGACCTTGATCTTCTTTCTACTCCTCTGGATATTGAGTACCAACGGATGTTTTGAGGCCTGACTATGCAGTCTTGCATGATCTCTCTCCGTTGTACAGCCTCCGTTGAAGCAGTAAAGACAGACATTCAGTCCCGATGGATCATCCTGAGATTGGTTCAATGAGTCCTTGTGCAAACACCGATAGATACTTGTCGGGGAAATGTACTATGGAGTCGAAGCACTGTGTACAGTCTTCTCTATAGACAGACTGCATTGCAGTTGGTGGACGCAGCTCTGAAGAACAGGTGTGAGCACCACAGCTAGTCCAAGCGCAGGATAGGAGTATTTACCAGCAGCGTCTATATGAGTACAAGCCATCGCGAGGGACAGATGTAGATTCCAAGGCGGTATCGCTTGAAGAGTGCAACTCGATGTTCACGAGGGGTCCTGAGGCCTTACGTATTGACATAGATAAACTAGTGCGTATTCCTTTCATTACACATTCATAGAGGTATATTACGGTACTAGTGTCTTGTATAATTACTTTAAATTTCGATCAGAACCCACTCGCGAAACACCCTTCCAAACATCCGTGCATCAACCTCTTCTCATTTTCAACACTACGGGTCTAGAAACTGAGCGTGGTATATTTTACGATTAAAGAAGCTGAACCTCGTTGTTAGGCTACTATCAATCATTGATTTTGCAGCTTTCTTTGACTGGTGGACTCCCAAATGGGCTCACCTGGTTATGAAAAGGTGGATCGTATGCCATGGCTACGAGGATTTGAAAACTTGGAAAGACTCATGACATTAGGGCGGCGTCCACCGAAGTAGCCCTGGAATCACTGTATCCAGACCAATATACAAATCTATCAATGGGACTTTAACCATGCGACCATCTGGTCGAACGCCAATCTTTGCGCTTCTTGAATCTTGGGATCTTCGTATTCTCCGACGACCGCGAAACCTGTGCTTCGTGTTAGCCTGATAGACGTACTACATCTAGCACGGGCCGCCAAAATGGTACGTGTATTGCCACGTCTGGGTTGGAGCCCGATGTAGGGCGTTGCCAATCTACTGACCGTGTGGTGCACCTGGATACACTTTCATTTCATGTTCTATTTTGTGTTCTTCCAAGAACTTCTGACCTGCAATACGAACGTCATCCGGGAATAGCGGGTCATTTTCTATTAATTCGGTCAGTTTACTCCTTAGGCAAGGGAACGTGCGAGGAATAATGCAATAATTCCGCTCAAGGGGTGGGGCATCTCTATGGCGTTCTCCATTGAAGGGTTGAACGTACCTGCGCACGCCATTGAGATTGGCGACTTCACACTTTCTAGGTCCTCCTTGGTAATGAGGGTGCCTAGAAGCTTTAGTATCGGACCCTCGTTAAGAAAGGATACACTCATACCATGAGCGAAAGCGCCAGCTTTGACCAAAGGCCCATCTTTCGCCATTCCTTGCTCCTCATCTTTCAGGGCTTGGCCATGGGCCACCGTCGCTGGTAATTCAGAACTGAATAGACATACATATTTTCCACCAAAACAATACCCTACAGCATAGATTCCCCCACCATTTGCGACCGCATCCGCAAATTCTTCCTTTGCGCCCTCTATCACCTTTCGCAAGATTGGTAAGACCTTTTCTTGTGTTTGCCGTGCCAGCCACATGTCTATTCGAAAAGATTTGGCTGTCTCTGCCACCCCTACCTTGACCTTCTCTATTAAAGAAGGTTCTTCGTTTTGTGCATGAGCATCGATTTTGATGTTGGGTATTGCGTCGCCTGCAAACCTTGAAATAGACGCATTAACATTGATTTCATCTTACTTTAATGGACATACTGATCGGGCATAACCACTAGAAATCCTTCGCCAGCATATTTGTCCGCTTGAAGTTGGTTATTATGGGAATGTATCCCGGTTCCGCTACTCAACATGAGCAGAAGTTTGGAAGGTAAGTGAGGGTAGTCGCTCGGTTTCGAAATGTAGACCTGAATGAATGAATTATCTGCTATCTCCCCAATCTATGGATTGTGCATACTTCTACGTCTGCGATCTTTGATATTTCCTACCCGACTGTAGTAAGCCCCCAGAGTCCGTCAAGAAGTTATCCTAGACCCACACCAGTTGGAGCTTCGGCAGCTAATATTCTCTCTTAGCATGGCTGAAACATGTAGAGGAGAGTATTGAACTTACGGGATGGGCGATCTGTCACGCAGTGTTCCTAAATGGCTTCGTCAGTTGCAGTTCAGATTGTGGGCCGAGAGCAGCTAACCCCCATGCTTTCGCCTTTCTGTGCAGGAATGTCACTAGATATCGCACTTTGATCTTGAGCATCGCTCTCAGGCGCCTTCATAGCAACTTCGGGGTCTGCCATGTTGTGTTCTTCGTATGTCAGAATTGTACGTGAAAGGAAAAGGTATCTGCCTGGTTTTAGCTGCCCCTCTTGAAACGAGTATTGTAATCTATGTAAATAAACGAAATGGTGGGGCAATGACAGGTGACACGAAACGGCTTTACACGTCCAAACAACGCGTCTGCTTATCAGACATCAATCATAGAAACAACCGCCACTACCTTCTGATGTTACACAGTTCGCAGCAAGAACAACAACAAAAGCGATTCACAATAGCTACAGTCGATACTCGGTTACTCAAACTTCATCATGGCGGCTGATGCAGCTTCACACATCAACCAAGGTTCCTTGAAGTAGGCGTGATGCAGAAGATACTCCAATCTAGGCCTATACTGATATTTCTACAGCGCCATCTTCAACTCCAGTGATGATCCAAATGCTACAGTTTCACAGCCTATCCTACAATGCGTACAGGTCAAGCCTCTGGCCGGTCAGCAGGGCGCTCCGGAGCGGTACCGGGTTGTTTTTAGCGACATTTTGAACTTTGTTCAGAGCATGCTTGCAACTCGTAAGTATTTTATGCCCCTCTCAATATTATTTTTACCTGCTCGCAGTCATTACCGTAGAAATGACTGGATTCTACAGAGGTCAACCACGTCGTCCATGATGGAAAATTGAAAAAGGGATGTTTTGTTCGTTTGAAGTCGTTTCAGGCAAATCAGGTAAAGGGAAAGAGGTATGATCCATGGATCATCCTCAGGGGATGTATGCTTACATTATACTCAGAATTATAATCGTTCTTGACCTCGAGGTCCTCGAAGGACTCGGTGAATGTGAGAAGATAGGCGAGCCAAAAGCGTTGGAGTTCAAGCAGGAGGACGTCAAGCCCCAGTCTACCACCATAGGTAGCGATGGTTTTTACGGCAACAAACCTGTTCAGCAGCATCAGCAGCAATCGCTACCTTCAAGAACAAGCACAGCTACGTCGCCAGCACATGCAAATATCTATCCTATCGAAGCACTGTCACCGTACGCTCATAAGTGGACCATAAAAGCCCGATGTACAAACAAGTCAGACATCAAGACATGGCACAATAAGAACGGAGAAGGTAAGTTGTTTAGTGTCAACCTCCTGGATGAGAGTGGAGAGATCCGAGGCACCGGCTTCAATGATCAATGTGATGCGCTTTACGAGCTGTTTCAAGAGGGTGGCGTTTACTACATCAGTGCACCTTGCCGGGTCCAGTTGGCCAAGAAGCAGTTCACAAACCTCAACAACGATTACGAGCTTACCTTTGAACGTGATACGGTAGTGGAGAAGGTACGCCTATAAGCTTCATGCTTTCTGTCATGGAAGATGATTTAACCTTATCATAGGCAGAAGAGCAAGGTGGCGTGCCTCAAGTACGTTTCAATTTCACCAACATTGGGGACCTTCAAACAGTTGAGAAAGATACAACCATCGATACAATTGGGATCCTCAAGGAGGTTGGGGAGACATCTCAAATTGTGTCGAAAAGTACCAGCAAACCATACGACAAGCGTGAGTTGACGCTTGTAGATAACACTGGCTACTCTGTGAGACTCACCATCTGGGGAAATTCTGCAACGGCTTTCGATGTCATGCCAGAGTCGGTAGTTGCGTTCAAAGGCGTCAAAGTGTCCGACTTCAACGGAAGAAGTCTGAGTTTACTCAGTTCCGGTTCCATGACAGTAGATCCTGATATAGATGACGCGCACAAGCTCAAAGGATGGTATGATGCCCAAGGAAGAAATGACACATTTGCTTCGCATGCCGGTATGAGCGGTTCCATGGGCGCTGCTGGTGGTCGAGGCGACCCCTTCAAGACAATTCTCCAAGTCAAAGAGGAGAATCTCGGTATGACAGAGAACACCGACTATTTTACTGTCAAGGCAACCATCATCTATGTTAAGCAAGAAAATTTCTCATATCCAGCATGTTTATCGGAAGGCTGCAACAAGAAAGTGGTCGAGTTGGAACCTGGGCAATGGCGGTGCGAAAGATGTGACAAGTCCCATCCGAAGCCAGAGCATCGGTACATTATGTCTATTAACGCCAGCGATCATACTGGGCAATTGTGGCTCAGTTGCTTCGACGACGTTGGCCGGCTGATTATGGGCATGAGTGCGGATCAGCTGATGGAATTAAAAGAAAACAACGACCAGGCTGCTGGAGAGATCTTCCAAGACGCGACTTGTAAATCGTGGATATTCAAATGTCGGGCGAAAATGGACAACTTCCAGGACCAGCAGAGGTTAGCCTTAATCTTTGACAAAGCAATTTTGCTCATGCTAACAATTGTCAAGAGTACGATACCAGGTGTCAGGAGCCAATGCTATTAACTATTCGGCTGAGTCTCGGAAGTTGGCGGAGATGATTAAGATGTACAACATTGATTAGGCGGCCTACAGGCACGTCCATATTTTCAATAACGAGGCTCGACCCCGGATTTCCTTTGAATGTCTAGAAAACACTTCAGTCGGTTGTTAGCGTAGGGATCGGAGCTCATCTTACCGTTTGCGTTGGGATGACTGTGAAGCGAACATTTTGCTGATGTTATCAAGACCTGGGCGCTGGCTGGAAGAGAGTATTCTATCATCTTTGAAAACATAAAAGTCAGACCTCATCAACGATACGAGATTTCTTTTCAATCAAACAGACGGGTGATCCTAGCAACCATGTACTGATTGAGTTAGGGCTAACCCTACTCGTACTATGACACCTGAAGCTTGTTATGTCCGCCCTAATTCCGACCGGAACTCAACGGGTGAGGGTCATTTGCAAAGTTTCCATCCAGAAGTTGACATAGTTTTATCCGTGGTTACTCTCAGATTTTAGGCAAAGCAACCTACTATAGTCAAAGTTCCATACGTTCATTTGACACGAATCTTTCCGTTGCTCTCTTTCCAATTGCCAACGGGCTCCTAAGGAAAGGTACAATGGGCGAGACCATGCGCGCTGTTGGTAAAGCTATCCTCCGCCCTTGACAGCATTTCAGTCTTTGGTTGGTCGCTAAATCGGCGCTGAGAGGGTACTCGCTAATCTAGAATACGCGTCCAGACATAAAGGGAGGCAAAGGCAATGCTGATGCGCTGTTCATCACCGAAACCCCCAAACCGAAGCCCAGAGACACAGATGCCGTAGTGAAGATCAAGGCCTTCGGTCTAAACCGAATGGACTTACTGCAAAGAGAGGGAATGTATCCAGTACCACCTCAAGCGCCGAAGACGCTGGGCGTTGAGTTTTCAGGCACAATTGAGACATTTGGAAAGGATGCGGAAAAGGGGTTCAAAGTCGGGGATGAGGTGTTTGGATTGGCATATGGTGGTCAGTAAGACAAGGTTTTGAATGGGGGAGTGAGTGGGCTGAATGTGAGAAGGTGCTTACGCGGAGTATATCGCTGTCTCGACGCACATGCTTCTCCACAAGCCGGAAGAGCTCTCATGGGAGCAAGCTGCGGGCATACCTGAGGTGGGAAATCAGCTTACTTTCTTGCATCTCAATGACTAATGATTGCCCCTTCATGTCCAGACTTGGATAACAGCCACGCAAGCAATGTATCTGGTTGGAGAGTTTGCGCCCAAGAAATCAATCCTGTGGCATGCCGGTGCCTCTTCAGTCTCAATAGCCGGTATCCAACTTTCCAAGGCTGACAATGCCTCGGAGATCTACGTCACCGCTGGCTCACAAGAGAAGATCGACTTTTGTGTGAAAGAGCTCGGCGCCACTGCAGGTTTCAATTACCATACCCAAGACTGGTCGAAGGAGGTTCTCAAGGCTACGAATGGCAAGGGTGTAGATGTCATAATCGATTTCATCGGGCAAAACTACTTCCAGGGAAACTTGGATGCTGCAGCTAGAGATGGCCATATCGTGAACTTGGGAGTTATGAGTGGAACGAAATTGCCCGCAGGGGTGGATATAGGTGCTTTCGTAAGGAAAAGGCTGAGATTCGAGGGAAGTAGCTTGCGTAGTCGAGACGAGGAATATCAAGGGAAGCTCAGAAACACTTTGGCAGACCATGCATTACCGAAAATGCGGGATGGGAGCTTCAAAATCTTCGTTGAGAAGGTTTTCCCAATGGAGGAGATCGTGGAGGCACACAAGCTTATGGAAACCAACAAGACGAAGGGGAAGATTATCTGTACAGTAGGATGAGCTTGAAAGGACGTCTAAATAATGGCAGTCACGTAATTCCTAGTCTTGCACTCTAGTTCTGTAATTTATCAACTTTTGCGCTTTGCTTCGCTTGAAGTAGGAATTGTACAAATGTGATTCCAACCATGCTGTAGAAAGTAGTTTTTGATGAATCTCGGAGACCCCCACACCCCCAGCTGCGGCGCCTCGGCAAACTTGCCCGTCTGCTTTCGCGAAAAGTTACCTCGAGATTTTTTCCTCCACAAACTCGAAACCTCACAATGGCAAAACGCTCTCGTTCGGACACAGAGATCGCAGAGGATCCGGCGCAATCACACATGACGGATGGAATAAAGGCGAAAAAACACAAGGTCAAGGAATCTGGGGGGCCGCTCGTTGATGATGCTGCGAGTAAATTGTCGAAAGAAGAGCGGAGGGAAATGAAGAGGCTAGGGAAGCATAAGAGAGTGAGACAATTGGAGCGAAGCGGTACGAATGGAGTTTTTAATGGAGAAATAGCAAAGGCGGTGGATAGAAGTGCTGAGAAAGCCGCACGAAAAGCTGAAAAGGAGCGATTGAAGTCAATCATGAATGGCCCCACTGAAGAGAAGGGTTCTGGAATCAGTCCTAGTGAAGATGCTCCAGCAGAAGAAGAGAAGCACATTCAAGACGGGGACGGAGTGGAGGCAAGAGACAAAATTGCAGCAAAAGCTGCGCGGAAGGCCGAGAAGAAACGGTTGAAACCGTTAAAAGATTCGACACGTCAGGAAGAAAACCGTATCTCAAAAACTAACCAAGGTACGAAAGAACGCGAGCATAAAGACTTGTCAAAAAGTCATGATGTGGAGGCAGTCGACGAAGCTGCTGTGAAGGCACAATGGAAAGCAGAGAAGAAACGAGTACGAGCGCTCCAAAACTCAAAAGAGCATGGGAATCCCGAATCTGCGAAAACGCTTCCAGATGTTTCTGATCAGAGTCTACCTACGCCAAACACCACCCTTAATCCGCAATCTGACTATACCGAAGATCTTTCTCTAACGACCCTACCCCAGGCCAAGATCGACTCCTTCCTCTCCGACCACTTCGTCACCATTACCGATCCCTCCACTCCCACCACCCTCCGTCCAATCACTTCCTTCTCTTACCTCCCCCAATCAACTGATACATCCCCATTTGCAAACTTCAGGTCCCCTACCCCCATCCAGTCCGCTGCCTGGCCGTTCCTCCTCTCCGGTCGCGACGTGATTGGCGTCGCAGAAACCGGCTCGGGGAAAACCCTAGCTTTCGGGGTGCCCTGCATCCGCGCCCTCGCAAATCTTCCCCAACCTCAGAAATCTCATGGACCTGTTGCGAGAGCTGTCATGGTCTCCCCCACTCGTGAACTCGCTGTACAAATACACGATCAAATCGCCGCTCTTGCTGCCCCCACTGGTTTAAAAACCGTCTGCGTCTATGGTGGCGTGCCCAAACCGCCCCAAATTGTTGCTGCACGCACTGCGCACATCATCATCGCCACACCCGGTCGTCTCAATGATTTAATTTCCGAAGGCTCTGCGGACCTCAGCGGCGTGACGTACCTCGTCCTTGACGAAGCAGATAGGATGCTAGATAAAGGGTTCGAGGACGAGATCCGCAAGATCATTTCATGTTGCCCCAGCACGGGTATGGGGAGACAAACGGCCATGTTCACGGCTACGTGGCCACCTTCCGTTAGGGATTTAGCGGCTACATTTATGAGGGATCCTGTACATATCTCCATTGGGGACAACCACGGCGGTGAACTCCGCGCTAATACGCGCATAGAGCAGCGTGTTGAGGTTGTTGATCCTAGAGGCAAGGAGCAGCGGCTGTTGCAGATCATAAAGCAGCATCAATCTGGCAAGAACAGCGATGACCGCATCCTTGTCTTCTGTTTGTATAAGAAAGAAGCTACGCGCGTGGAAGGGTTCTTACGTTCTAAAGGACTACGAGTCGCTGGTATCCACGGAGATATGAGCCAAGAGAACCGCTCGAGGAGTCTGGAGAGCTTCAAGAGCGGAGCGTGTCCGCTGCTTGTAGCTACTGACGTGGCGGCTAGGGGGTTGGATATTCCTTCCGTCAAACTAGTTGTCAATTGCACATTCCCTTTGACTGTTGAGGATTATGTGCACCGCATAGGCCGGTACGTCTCCCTTCCCTCCATCACCTCTCTCAGCATCTCAAAGCCCATACTAACAACCCTTGCAGGACAGGAAGAGCGGGAAAAGAAGGCCTGGCCATTACTCTCTTCACCGAGCACGATAAAGCCCAATCCGGTGCCCTCATTAACGTGCTCAAAGCAGCGAGACAGCCGGTCCCAGAAGAACTTCTCAAATTCGGCACGACGGTTAAGAAGAAGGCTCATGAAGCATATGGCGCATTCTACCGTGACACGGGTGTGGAAGGGAAGAAGGCGACGAAGATCGTCTTTTAATTGGTTTTTGAGGAACCCTACTTCCGGCCCATGCATACAAGATTCAATCTACTTGCGACTGCGAATTCCCATCCGCCTCTACGATGACCCCTTTAGAGTTGGTGAAGCCCGTGGCGAAAGACTTCATTCATTGGAATACTACCCTGATGCTAAGAACATACGTTATCCCGTCGTATCGGCCTAGAACACCCCATCAGAACAATGATCCTACCACCCCCTTCTGTGCCCACTTCTTTCTCATTACAGCGATTTCTGGACCTCTCTGCCAGGTTTTCACGATCAAGTGGACTATCATACATTGACACCGGATCTATGAATTGGACTGAACCTTTCTTAGCTGGCTTTTCTTAGAACATGGGCTTCGGCGAGGATTGCTTGCCTACTAGAGAGTATGAACCTATGATGCGGACTTGGGAGTGGGGACTTGATAGCTGTGCAGAAAAACAAGGACTGGGCTATCTTTGAGATAAATAGATAACGATAATAAGTAGATTTGTAGACAATCACTCATATCTCGGTCTGTCAGCATGGGGGAAGATATTTTGTCCTTCAGAGTCGTAGTCGCAGAGAAGGGCGAAAAAGTCTACTTTTCTATGACTCTAGTCTATCAATGTCCCTTCTATCCGAACTGTCTATGCGCCTGCTCATCTAAGTCTAGGTATGATGTTAAGGTGCAAGGCGCAGCGGAGTCTTCGTCCACTTATGACTTATCCCGGCCGTCCAAATTACCCTCCCTTCCACCCCTCTCTCTCTCTCGCGCTCTCATTCCCTACTCCCAACCATCCCCATCTCCCCCAACGCTCTCAATAACCCCATCCCCCTCCACTCCTCCATCTCCCCCTCACTCCCAACCCACACCATCCCCACCACCCCCGTCGCCCCCGTCACGCACTTCCCGACCCTCGCTTTCGACCGCGGGATCAGCAGCATCCACTCCCTGACCATAACGAGGTTATGCGCCATCTGCTCTCCCCGAAAGCCTGTTTCCTTGATAGCTTGCTCGACCAGGCCGTCGTAGATGCGCTTCAGTTCTATGGGGGCTTGCGCGTCGGTTTCGAGGGGAAGAGCGCGCGAGATGCAGGAGCAGAACGGCAGTTCCGCTCTCGCAACAGCGTCGTCCACCGCATCGGGAAACATGCGGAACGCCGCATCCTCCCCGACGCACGCCGCGTACGGCAGGATCTGCAAATGCTTGTGGCTGCGACTCGCGCCCGCCGCCTCCCCGCAGTTGTAGGTCACGACGCTTCTGGCGCTGATTGCGCCGAGGGCGGTCCATGCGGCGGTCCAGTCTTGGAGGTTTAGGTAGTCGGATTGTTTTTCGGGGGTGGTGCTGTGGAGGATGTATTGCGGGCGCAGGACGCAGTATTTGTTTAGGATGAGGGTGTGGGAGGGAGGAAGGGACGCGATGTGGAAGTCGGGGTCGGGGTCGGAGAAGAGGGGGGTTTGGGGAGTGGGAGTGGTGGCAGGGTTGGTGGTGGGGGTGGAGGTGCCGGAGGGAGGGGCGCTGGGGGCGGGAGTGGTGTAGAGGGGTTTGCGGGTTAGGGCGGGGGAGATGGAGATTTGGAACTGGGAGGCGGAGTTGTTAGTGGGGCGTCCGAGACTGCACCTAGGAATGGCCTGGAACGCACCTGGAATTTGTTGTCTTCTGTGATATGAAGTCGCTTTGGAGGGGAGTAGTGAAGCTCGTCCTTTTTGACGAGGCGGTCGAACTTGGCTAGGACTTCGGTCTCGCATACCTTGAGCGCCATAGCGGTTGAGATAGTTCTTGCCTGTACCTTAAGTACTTGTGCCGCTAATATGTGAATGGTGACCGGAAGGCAACGAATGAGATAAAATTTCAGATGACAGAATTAAGGAGTTGAAAGGAAAAAATTGTCATCCTGCTGGGACTGAAGGGCTTTTGTTATAGCTCCAACGACAACATGTCAATCTTTAGATGAATTGGTCAAGTTGCACTTCTGCACTGGGTGCGAATAATTTCATAATCTCAGTCTCGAGTTCTCTATCAGGAAAACAAAGTCAATTTTACCAATGAACAGATGCGTTCAGTTTAACACACAAAGTCCTCGTCATCTTTCTGCGTTCAAGGTTTTAAGTACATGTGTTCTTGATGCAGGTAAGCACCAGAGTGTTGGGTCAGGAGAACCATCACACGTTAATTAGCATGGCCAATCTCGCCATTGGCTACAAACGTCAAGGCAGGCTGAAAGAGGCCGAGAAGCTGGAATTACAAGTGACCAAGATCAGATCGCAGCTTCAGGGCTGGAGCAACCGATACACATTGAGCAGCATGAAGCACCTCGCTGCCACATACAGAGCGCAAGGAAGGTGGACCGAAGCAATAAAATTGGACATAAAAGCTACAATGTACCAGATCCGTGCAACATGCAGGTTAAAACGCTACGATCTCCAGATCCGGCGGATTTTCCAAAGCTGAACAACGTCTTCTTAGAAATTAGGGGGTTACGAGGACGGAGGTAAGATGTGATCAGTCCTGTCGCTACGACAACGAGGGGTCGATGGCAGTCATTTAAGCTGAATCGAAAGTGATTACTCAATCCATGCAAGCGTTGATACTATGATGAAGACGACGACGAGGCCATTCATTGTTTTTTTTTCAATTATTTTCAAATCGTTATTTTAGCAAGTTGTAACCGTTGGGTTGAGTGATACCCAACCCGGTTCACATCAATAGATGACATCGAAGTCTACTTCTGAAATCTTGAGAGGGCTAGACTAGAGGTCAGTCATATATCGCATGCATTCAACGAGTGCCGAGACCATGATTAGACTCTTGCGAGCGTGAGATATCGCTTCCCGTCTTATCGAAAAGAAGCATGACCGCTTTTACGAGAAAGCAACTGTGGAAAGCAGAAGAGAGCTTAAGAAGAGCATGTAAGGAGCATTAGAGGAGCACAGAAGGAAGTGAGTTGGCTCTTCTCAATTCTCGGGTTTAAGGGATAGCTGTTTTGAGCAGTTTTCCCTACCCAGCTGCCTAAACGCCGTCACCCGCTTAGGTCATCGGCTAAATCATATCGTTGTATGCAAAACACTGGTTCCGATTCTAGCGAAACCGATGAGGAAAGCATCAAACATTTAGGCAGTTGGCTGAATATACTCTATATCGTCAGATCTTCTCTAAACTTGCTTTTTCAAGCCATACGAATATCAAATATACACGAACTCGGAACGAAGTTTTATATTGTCGTTATACACATACCTCACCAATTGGAACGTCCCTCGTGGCACCCATGCATCGCCCTTTGTGTATAGTAAATGCGTGCAACACTTAAAGACGACACGGACGTCACTATTCAGCCTTTCCACCCGGCCTCCTCCGCGCTTATCCAGCTCCATGACAATTCCCATCAGTCGCCCCCCCAGCGGACACAACCGCCCTGCCTACGCAAGCTTTCGTCCCAATCGGCAAATGCCCGGACGCATACCACTGGTACGTCGGATCATCGGGGGTCGTTTTGAAGCTAAACTGCGAGAGATCGCCGCAGCCCTTAATCTGTTTCTGCAAGCCGTCGCCGTTATTGCCGAATTTTGCCGGGTCGAAGTTCTTGCCTCGAACCTCGAATTGGTCCCATAGGAACTTATAGGAGACATCGCAGCTGTCGGCATCGGGGGCTGGCGGCGGCGGCGGCGGTGGTGCAGCCGATGATTGAGGCGGGGGGGACGCAGGGCCGGGGGTAGGATCGGAAAAAGGTGCAGTTGGGGCATCGGAAGGTGGTTCCGTTGGGGCTGAGGGCGGGGTGATGGATGGAAGGGTTGCGGGACTGGTGGTGGGCAGGGAGGCGGTCAATATGGGCTTGTACCAGTCTGGATATTCGGAGGCCTCGTAGAGCGGGTCATTGATTTCTGGGCCGCCGTCTGGGTTATCGTCGTCGAATTCGTCGGCGTTGTCTAGAATTTGGTTAGATGCCGGATTACCGGGTTCCTTACCTTCTTCGTCAAGGTTGTCTTGAACTGGTTTGTTGGGATCCCAGGCGGTTGGGTACTCAGGGTATCTTTCAAGCAACTGTTGTTAGCTTGTGCAAGGTGGCAGGTCAACTTCGTAGTGGTTACGTACTTCCTGTAACGGCGCAGCATAAACCATGAAAGCGAGTAGTATACGTAGTTATCATCTGTGGGTAAAGTCAGCCTGAGAACGCCTTAGAATGATGCTTGTGGCCAGTGTGAAGTCGTCCGCTGAGGCGCAAACCCACATGACCTGGAGCCGAAGACGAGTAGGAAATCAGGAACCTACTGTTGTTCGCGGCCGCTTGAACGTTGCGCTTGGCTAGCAGCTTTGCCCGTCCTGGTTTGTACGCTTTGCTTTTCTCCTTGTCGGGCCCGAAGTACATGATATTATCAATGGCTGGTATTCTTTAATTTCCTGAATGTAGTGCATTATAGCATGGCATAGGACAGTGTACTTACCACCCCCGGGACAGACCTCTGCGCTACCCCAACTCATGTGAATCCATTCGTGAAGCATTGTCGAGCCTAGAAAGCTTAGCAACACAACCAAATGACCGAATGTATGGACTTACCCTGGTTTCGTAGGTTAAGCACATTCAATTGCTTGTCTTTGTTGTTGCTTGAGTCCAGGTTCTTTAATGCTGTGTCAAAGCTTGGAAGATTGTTGAAGTATATAGAGCAGAAAGTTAGAAGAGGGTACCCGAAATCCTTGTTGCCGTTGCTGGTGACGGCAAGGACATTCCCCTTCGCGCAACTTTTTGTAAGGCTCTCATCGCAGTTTAGCTCCACGTATCTGTTGTACCACCAGTCGCTCCAGCCCCATCCACGGTAGGCATAGGAAGCTCGAGTTAGAGTAGCTGGTAGTGTAAGCAAACGCCTGATAAGGTTCCATATCTTGTTCCTCCTTGACGATAGACTTACTATATATCTTCGACTGTTGACCACCATTTTTAGACGAAGGACCAAAATAATCGATAGCAGCTTCATGGCTAAAATCGATCCAATCAGCAGGTGCCGCACCTGGGCGTGCAATCACTTTAATGCCGGCGTATGCAATTACATTCGCGTCAGAAACCGCTTGCTTGAGGGCTTTCTTTTGATCTGAGGAGCACTTGTTGTATTTGTAGCTTGTGAGAACGGTGAAATTGCCTGTGTGGAACATGAAATAATTAGTAAACTAGAAGGTACAATTTAAGCAGCCAAGCAAGGAATGAAAGGAAAGCGAGGCGTTGTCCGACGTGCTGGCCCATCCGAACTTGCCGTTTTCATTTACTAGAATCTAGCAGTGAGGGAGCAGAGGGCGGATTTCCAACGGGAGATGACGCACCTCCACCGTCGGTCACGTTGAATCCTTCATCTGTATCTACTGTCTTGATTCCAGAGCCTATAATTCCTTCTGGGTTGGCGTCCCAGTTAGCATTGACACGCCCGAAGGGCAGCACCAGAGCCGCAACGACGAAGAAGGTGCGGTAGACCATGCTATAGGACGTGAATAACAATTGAGAAAGCGCGATTGCCAGTCTGCGTTGCCTTCGCAAAACGAGGGAGTTGAAGGTGACAGACTGACCCTCAACACAAGTACATGAAAGAGCAGATGATACTGTGTCGCTTCTTTGAAGATATGGAGCGACAGTCCTCACCTTTTATGTCACTGCCCGGACTATGTCTCTGGGTTCGTATGCGGAGCGTCTTCGAGGGCAGTGCCACTGCCAGGACGTTTCATCCTTTGATCCTGTTATGGTCCCATTCTCGCGGCGTTTGCGTCAAACAAGGCGGGGAGCTTCAAAGCCAAGGATGCCATGGATAGTATGAAGAGCGCTTTCGAAGGCGGTGTCAGGATGGTTTCATCCTCTTCTCCTGTAATTATATAACTGGTAGGGTGCTTGCATATAATGAGGCTGCGAGCTCACAAGCATATAAAATTCCATCAGCCTTATGAAAGTACAATATCTGCTACGGCAGCTAGGGGTAGGCTAAAATTGATTTATTGTCTTAATTGGCTAGATTTGCATTTGTGGAGACCCGCGGGCCGCGACGGAAGGGGCTCAGTTCTGGCGTGCTCCATTGTTCCCGCGGCCATGTCGGTCTGTGCCTTTTGCTAGTGTTTCATCGTACTCGTACCTGGCTGCAGGTGCCTGTCAATGTCTGTGAAGGGCGCAGTGTTTCGATGGTCGAGATCATCGGAGCATGTGATCGAAGCTGGATGATGGTGAATTGATGATAGGATAGTAGAACTAGTACTCCTTAGGCTAAGGCTGATTTGATTACTACCTTATTTAATCAATCCTAAAAGGGCTTAGGGGAGGAAAGTTGCAGCCTTCGACTTCAAAAGATCCTTTAACTACAAAACCTCCCCGCCATCCCGACAACTCTCTTCCTCATCTATCCAAATGTGTTCCCTTCCCTGTTTCCTTATTTTCACCACTCTACTTTGCATCCGTCTTTCTTTCGCCAATGTTTACCAAGATGCCCATCAAGTCGTGATGCAATTGCCAGAGGATGGCAAGCTAAACTCAGAGTCCGCTGCCTCGAATGTACCCAAAGTTGCCATTATCGGCGCAGGCATCACGGGCGCATCCTCGGCCCATCATTTGCATCAACTTACCCGCCTACGGCAACCACTTGACATCACTGTCTTCGACAGCGAAGACCAAGTTGGCGGACGTATCCGAAGTGCACACATTCATAATGAACCAGGCTACGATGTAGAAAGTGGCGCAGCAGCCTTCACAGAGGACGACTGGTGTCTGAAAGAAGCTATGCGAGAAGTGGGCCTCAAGCCGGTCCCGCACTCGCGTTCGGACTACCACACCGGTGTTTGGAACGGCAATGATTTTCTTGTGAGGTATGACAACAGCGACAAGCCATTATCTGGTACGTGGTGGCCGTCACCGAAATGGTGGTGGAGATATGGTTCGTCTCTCTCAAAAGTCCAAGAGATGATCAAGAGGAGCGCCGAAAGTTTTTCAAGCTTCGCCGTCTTCCATCCATTCTTGAAGTTGTCGGAAAAGCTTGGAAAATCGTTTTCGCGCCAAGAGGTCTCATTGTCTGCATCCTCCTTCTTTGAGAATAACCGAGCCAGCGCCAAACTCATCGACGAAATCGTTCGAGCGGAAAGCCGCAATCGGCATGCCCGCGACTTACACCAAGTCAATGTACTGTCTTCAATACTTGCTCTTCGTTCAGTTCCTGATGTATCAATTTACCAGGGCAACCAACGGCTTCCTCACCGGATGTTGAAGATATCTGAGGCGTATATACGTCTCAATACCCGTGTCTCTCGCATTACCACCGGTGAGAAAAGGCGGTGGAAAGTTCACGCCTTAACCACCAACCTTGCCGAAACGGAACCCTCGACTTTCAAAGCCGATTTCGACATCATTATTCTCACTGCGCCCTTCGCTTTCAATGGTATCGACATAGATCCACCTCTTTCTACCCTAGCTTCGACAACCGAAGTACGACCGTATGTGGAAAGACATATTACCCTTTTCTCCACCCTCTACCGTCTTTCTCCCAATTACTTCAATCAATCGATCAACACCACCGTCCCAGAAAACATTTTCACGGCGCCAAGGCAACCCGTTTCAGAGGGTGGCAGCGAAATCTTCAGCATCACAATCGTTGACCGCGTCCCTCCCCCCGACTCCGGCGACTACGTTGACGAGCTCGAGTACGTCTACAAAATCGTCTCATCCAAACCCACCCCAGACGACGAAATCGCACGTCTTCTTGGGCATCACATGGAATCTCCTGATAAGGACAGCCAAATTTGTGAGCCGCTACAGAACCTCGGCGTCACATGGGTCCATCGCCAAGCTTGGCCACATGCATACCCTCAATTTAACTCTGGACACCCCATCCTTGATAATATCGAAATTGCGCCAGATTTGTATTACACGGCTGCTGCAGAGGAAGTGCTCAGCACGATGGAGATGGGCTGCCGGATGGGCTTGAATGTCGCGAAGCACTTGTATGATTCTAAGTGGTCGGGCGAGACTTATCCTTAGGCCAATGCGCATGGCGAGACGTCTAGAGGAGACTACAGGTCGGCTGACCCACGCTAGAGGTCGGCCGACCATGCAAAATGTCCGATCATGTCACTCGACCATGCGCATAATTCCGCGTTCCTGAGCTAGTGGTAATCTGAAATCATAAATAACAGCATTGATGAACAGAAAATTCTTAAACTCAATTTAATCTTTATTAATCATTTATTAATATCTGATTAATTAAGTATTAATTTGATTTATTGTAATTATACATGAATAAAAATTCACTAAGTCACAAAATCTGAAAGATACAAAAATTATAAATGTAATAATTAATTTTATTAATCTATAATTAATATTTTATTAATCATTTAATAAGATTATCACTAAACATACATCTCTTTTTACTACACATACATTTCTTTTTACTACATATACATTCCTTTTTACTACACATACACCCTTCTCAGATAGGTTTAGCGATCACTCAACTAGGTCTAGCGATTACTCAACTAGGTTTAGCAGCTCAATAATCATAACAACGCGCACACGTTCTTTTATCAATCAACTATCTATCATTCATTCTACCTCATCGTCGTCATGAATCTTGCATCTTTCTCGATGAGTGAGCTCTATGTGAGTCATGAGAAGCTCATCGTCGCCGTCAATACATGAGCTGAAGCTCACGATTACGCGCTCAATATCAAACGCTTGAACATAAACAAGCGAGAAATCAAGAATAAAATTTGATTAAAGTGTGATAGAGATGATAAATGTACGAGTTCTGTCAAGCAAAAGAGACTACACGTTGATTCAAGACTCATCAAATGCTTCTTCAAAGCAATAGCTAAATGATCGCATGACGAGATCGATTGATTGCTCAGAATCGAAGATTCAGCTCATAATCATGATTCTATTCTATCTGAATCTCATTCAGCACTATAAAAACTGACTCTGATCAATCAGATCAAAGACGATATAGTTAATCAAAGTCGTGCAAGAATTACATCTCGACAAATTCTCACTGCTTTATGACTAAATAGTGATTTGAATAATTCAATGTTCAAAGCAGTAGATATCTACAATGTCAAGACTGCTCTTCGTCACGATGCATTAGAATTTTTTACATTTATACAAGCGTTAATTCAGAATCTTCATCATGATGTTTGACACTGTGAGTATCTGAAGAATCAACTGAATCAAGTCACTCATCTGTTCTTTATAAAGAAGATCTCAAAGAAGCTTCTGAAGACTAATTTAAAGATTCTTATCATGAATTTTATCTACAAAATCAATCGCTATAAGCTATTGTTGCTCATTATATTTGAAGTCATTGCTTTGAACATCAGTTTTTACATAGTCTTCGACTTCATACTTCATGAGATTGCTGACGACTTTATTTGAGTGCTGAAACAGCTAAAAGCTGTCTATTGAAAGCTCAATCTAAATGATTCT
>JAABUS010004191.1_pt1 | contig 21337 bp, 19 predicted proteins | sample 5560161 | NCBI WGS metagenome assembly JAABUS01 (sample SAMN10711885, study PRJNA513376) | rock metagenome | isolation source: Antarctica rocks | place: Antarctica: Victoria Land, Trio Nunatak nord | collected 2016-01-04
TCGAGAACCTGGTTGGCATCCCTGGCCTCAGGGAGGCCCAGGCCAGGACCATCGCCGAAGCGTCGAAGCAAGCCAGGGCCGCGAGGACGGAGGTTCGTGTCTCCTAGCCTGTACGGCTTCGTAAGGGGCCGCGGGCCAGTGAGCCCCGAACTCATCGCCACCAATCTCCTCTCCCTCCACCTGAACGGCGACGCACACGCCCACATCGAGAAGCTCGTGGGTGGCGACCCACGCTTTGCCTGGGACGGTGATGACCTGAGAACCGTGGATGTGGCATCGCTGGCGCTGAAGGACGCTCCCTACGTGGTCTTCGATCTGGAGACTACTGGCTCCTCGGCAGGCAAGGGCGGCATCACGGAGATCGGGGCCGTCAAGGTGGTTGGTGGGCTGGTGGTTGATCGTTTCTCGACGCTTGTCAACCCGGAGCGTCCCATAGAACCGTTCGTGGTTCGCCTCACCGGCATCACCGACAGGATGGTCGCCGAAGCCCCGCTTGCTGACGAGGTCATGGCGCGCTTCGAGGAGTTCGCCGAAGGATCAGCCCTCGTCGGGCACAACGTCTCTTTCGACTGCTCTTTCGTGACTGCGGCGCGGGAGGCCGCCGGGTTCGACCCCCTGCCAAACCCGGTCCTCGACACGCTGAAGTTCGCCAGGGCACTGGTTCCTGGCCTGCCGCGCTACAGGCTCGCCTCGCTCGCCACGCACTTCGGGATCAATCAGGCGCCGAACCACCGCGCCCTCTCGGACGCGGCGGCGACCGCCGAGGTCTTCATAAAGCTGCTCAAGCTGCTCCACTCCGCAAGAGTTCGTACAGTCGGGGAGGCTGCGGCTATCCGGGGCGGGGCGCGCGGCAAGGTCAAACCGCAGAAGCAGCATCTGGCCGAAGGCATCCCCAACACGCCCGGCGTCTACTACTTCGTGGACAAGCACGGCACGGTGCTCTACGTTGGCAAGGCGAAGGACTTGAAAGCGCGGGTGCGGACTTACTTCAACGGGGGAGATGGGCGGCGCAAGATCGGGCGCCTCGTCGCCGAAGCCGCCGAGGTGCGGGTGCGCGAGACCCAGAGCGAGCTGCACGCGCTGGTCCTGGAATCCAGGGAGATAAAGCGCCTGCTCCCACGCTACAACTCAGCCGGCCGCGACGATAAGGCCACGTGGTTTATGAAGCTGGACACCAACCAGCCATACCCTGTCCCCGAACGGGCTTCGAGCAACGAGCCTGGGGACGGCATCATGTATCTGGGGCCATACCGGAGCGCTGGTTCGCTGGATACATGCATCGAAGCCCTCGGCAGGGTCTTCCCCATCAGGCGCTGCGACGGGAACGGAGACGGCGTCTGTTTCTACGGCCAGATGGGCCGCTGCGCCCCTTGTATGGGGATGGGCGAGGACGAGTACCGCAGGGATGTCATCGGGGAGATGGTGGCGCTCCTGCGCGGCGAGGGCGGCGGGGAACATCTGGCTGCGCTCGTTACGGAGCGTCAGCGGCTCGCAGGGGAGCTGGAGTTCGAGGCTGCTGCGCGGTTGCGGGATTTGATCTCAGGTATAGAGCGCATCCGACTAACCCGCGCTGTCGTAAGCGCCGAGGGGATTCAGGCTGTCGTCGCGCCCTCGACGGAGCCAGGCTTCATAGAGGCATTCGTACTCTCCGGTGGGCGTTTGATCTCCCACCAGGGTTTCGATGCTGGCGATACGGAGTCCATGACCCGATTCGCCAGGGAGGCCCTCGACGTTTGCGAGGCTGGCAACGGGGCGTCTGACCCTGGCTCCACTTCGGATGAGATCCGGGTGGTCATGGCTTATCTGAGGCGCAGGAAGGCTGCCGTGAAGGCGATTCGGTTGCTGGAACCCGGGGATCTCGTGACAGCAGCCGCGAAGGTCGAGGTGGCCGAACCAGAGGCCGCGCAGCGCCCCGTGTGACCATCCCAACATGGTAAAATCCGGTGCGATCGTACGCTCCGCGGACGCGCAGGAAGAGGCGGTTGAAGAGTGGTTCAGGGTTTGCAGAACGCAACGCGCAAGATACTTCTGGTGGATGATGAGCCGTCCATCCAGAAGATGCTGGTGCATGCCCTGGAGCGGGAGGGATTCCAGGTACACGCCGTGGGGGATGGGGAGGCTGCGCTAGAGGCTTTCGGTTCCTTCGAGCCGCACCTGCTGATACTGGACATCATGCTCCCCAAACTGGACGGTACCGAGGTCTGCCGCCGCATCCGTTCCCAGAGCGACGTGCCTATCATCATGCTCACCGCCAAGGACGACGAGATAGACAGGGTGGTGGGGCTGGAGCTCGGGGCCGACGATTACGTTACCAAGCCATTCGCCGTCAGGGAGCTGGTGGCCCGGGTGCGTGCGATCATGCGCCGGGTGGCGGTTCCCGCAGGGCAAAAACAGGATGAGTTGAGTTATGACGGTTTGAGGATCAACATCCCGAGCCGCCGGGTGGCCGTGGAGGGGCGGGAAGTGGACCTCACGTACACGGAGTTCGAGTTGCTGGTGACCCTTGCCACCAGCCCTGGCCGGGTATTCTCCCGGAGCACGCTCCTCACGCGGGTATGGGGAGACGAGTTCCGTGACGAGCGCACGGTGGACGTACACATCAGGCACCTCCGCGAGAAGATCGAACGCGACCCCAGAAACCCGGAGTTCATCCACACCGCGCGGGGTGTCGGATATGTCTTCCGCTAGAAGAGTCCTTTACCGGAGAACTCCGGAGCAAGCGCCCCGTCCAGGCGTCCAGAATGGCCCCAGACCCTTGCCGCGCCGCAGGGGAAGGTTCCGTCCCCGCATCAGCATCAGGGTTTGGCTGACGCTGCTCTTCGTGCTGGTGACGGCTTTCGCCGCCGTGACCGCGTACGAGATAGTGCGCCCCATCCTGGAGAGCACCCTGGACCGGGCGAGCGAGGCCAGCTTCAGGCAGGTGGGTGAGCAGTTCGAGACCAGGATCGGGCGCAACCCGAACGTGAGCGTGCAGTACATAAGATCCTTCGCCTCCAGCCGCGGCCTGCAATGGGGCATAGTGCGGGTCGAGGGCAACGGCGCCACCAAGTTGCAGGGGGATCAGGATCTCGAATGGGACCCGACCGTAGTCCAGGCAGCCGTCTCCACCCAGAAGCCGAAACAAGATATCCAACCCGTCGAGACCGGCGAGCGCGCGGGCCAGTTGCAGGCGACGTACGCCTCCCCGATAAACGACGGCCAGGGGCGGCAGGGGCTTGCGGTGGTCTTCAACAGGTTCTATACGGAGAGCGACGTCGAGAACGTGCGGGCTGCCGTGAAGAACGTGGAGCGCATAGTCCTGCTCGCTGGCGCCCTGGCGCTCCTGATCTCGGGCTTCGCGGGATACGTTGTGGCGACCCTGATCTCACGCCGCGTAAGCCGACTCGGGCTGGCCGCGGAACGCCTGGCCGGCGGCAACTTCGACGAGCGCATAGACACTCGCATCGAGGACGAAGTTGGCTCTTTAGGCGCGACGTTCAACTCTATGGCCGCCTCGCTCAAGGATGCTTTCGGGCAGGTCGAGCAGGAGAAGGAGCGTGGCAGCGCCATCCTCGACGGCATGACCGACGCCGTCGTAGGTGTGGACCGGGAGCTAAACACAATCTTCTTGAACCCCCGCGCCAGAGAGCTGCTCGAGTCCGCGCCGCACGAGTTCCACACCCGGCTCCACGAGGTCCTTGCCAAGTCGCGCTACGCGGGCCTCGTCACAGAGCCCGAGGCCGAGGCGGGGAACCGCATCATCGAGATCCGGGCGGCCCCACTCGAGGACGGCGCCCTCGCCATACTGAGGGACGTTACCGAAGAGCGCGACGTGCAGCGGGCGAAGGCCGAGTTCATCGCCAACGCCTCCCATGAGCTGAAGACCCCGCTCTTCGCGCTCTCTGGCTGGCTCGAGCTGCTGGAAGACGAGGAAGACCCGCAGGCCCGGGCGGACTTCCTGAACGACATGCGCGCCCAGACCAAGCGCCTGGAAGGGCTGGCACAGACCCTGCTGGACCTCTCTCGCCTGGACGCGAACGCCGTCACTTTCCGTCTGGAGGAGGTGGACCTCGAATACCTGCTCTATGACCTGCGGCGGGACTTCGGATACACGGGCCGCCCGCTGAACATCAGGGCAGATGAGGACGTGCCGCCCGTTGAGACCGACCCGACCCAACTGCACAGGCTCCTCGCCATCCTGCTCGACAACGCCCTCAAATACTCCGAGCAAAACGCGCCCGTGGATCTGGGGCTCTCCCGCGAGAACGGGAACGCTATCATCAGCGTCACCGACAGGGGATGCGGCATCCCGGTATCCGAGCAGGCGCACATCTTCGACCGTTTCTACCGCGCCCAAGGATCGTCCCGCGCCGACGGCACGGGCCTCGGTCTTGCGCTGGCCGATGAGATCTCACACCATCTCGGGGGTGAAATCCAGGTCCAAAGCCAACCCAACCTCGGCAGTACCTTCTCCGTGTCGCTGCCCCTCTCGAACGAAGACGCCAACGGCAAAAACTGAATAATTTCGACCTCAACCTCAAGTTGAGCTTACGCTTTGGTCATCCAGCCTGTAGAATGTGTGCGGGGCAGCGTAAAGTCCGCAGATTCTCCCCCCTCCCTGCGGACTCCAAGCTGCCCTTTTTCGCTGCTCGCTGTTTCTTTTCGTGTTGTTCGACGCGGTTTTGCTCAGAACGGCGGAAGCGGGAGCCCAAGGAAGATGAGAAGGGGCAGTATGGGCAGCAGCACGTAGCTGAGGGGGGAGGCCGCCCCTGGCAGATAGGTGAGAAGGACGAGGCCGAGCAGGATAAAAGGTCCGTACTGGTTCATGAAATCAACGAAGCCATCCAGGACCCGTGGGAGGAAAGGGAAGATCACCTTCGAGCCATCGAGAGGGGGGATGGGGATCAGGTTGAACACGAAGAGAAGCGCGTTCACGAACGCCACCCCGACCACCACAAGTTGCAGGTAACCTGCCTGAAACTGCGGCAAGAGGTAGAGGGCCGCGCAGATGAACACAACGAGTAGGTTCGAGAGCGGGCCAGCAAAAGCCACGGCGACAGCCCCGAACTTGCCCCACTTGAGGTTGGATGGCATCACGGGCGTTGGCTTGCCCCACCCGAAGCCGACCATGAACAGCATCACGGTCCCAAGCACGTCGAGGTGCGAGACGGGGTTGAGCGTCACGCGGCCCGCACGATATGCGGTATCGTCGCCCAGCATATAGGCCGACCAGGCGTGGGCGGCCTCGTGGATGGTGATCCCCGCGACGAAACCAAGGCACACGGCCACGGCAAGCGCGGGAAGCTGTTCGAAGAGGCTCAGCATGGCCGCAAGTATGACATACGGCCAGCGCGGGAGACGGACGACTCTGAAAAGCCGCCGGGTTGGTGGCTAGCGGAACGCGGAGACCGTGACGTGGTTGCCCGCGTCGTCCGTGTAGGCTGAGAGTTGCGTGTCGAGGACCGCCGCCGAGTCGGCGACAGTGCCTAGTTCGGTCATCCCGGCAGTCACTGGCGTGGCGACGCCGGTGTCGGGGCTGATGTCTCGAACCAGGGAGACCGAGACGCGGGCGTTGGGATTGTCCTTGGGTTTTATCTCGACTACGTTCGCGCCCTCCACCATGGGGTCAGGGCGGATAGAGGTGATCACACCAGATACAGGCGAGTACACGGCGCTGCCCGCCTCAGCCCCAACGTCCATGGCGCCGGTCATGGGGCCAGATCGTTCGGCCCTATCCATCACGTTGTACTGGATGTTCTCTTCGGTCTCCGCGCCCAGCGCAAACAGCCCCACAAGCGGGTTCGCGGAGAGGTTCTTGCCCCGTGGCGACAACTCGATGAGGGTGTCGCCCTCGGGATGGTAGGCGATAGCCGTCAGGCTCGCTGGCCTGATGGGGGTGGAAATCTGGATACCGTCCGCTTCCGCCAGCACGGCGTCGGGGTTGGCGGCGTTCGGGTCTATGGGGACTTCGTTCTCCGCAGCGCCAGACGAACTCTGCGCGATCATCGCAAGGACTAGGGCCAGCACGCCGAGCAGCAGGGCGAATATCGCTATAGCCCGCCGCCGCCGGAAGAGGCTCGTCCGCTCCTCTTCCCTTACCTTGCGGGCGTTCAGCCGCTCGGACGGGTCGCGGGGAATCTTGGCGTCCTGCCTGGACGTGGCGAGACTACGGCGCCGACGCCACGGTACTGCTTCGATTTTGCGTCTATGCCCAACATGTTGGGCACGTCTCAGGTCTCCCCCTTGCATACTGGGGGGCGATTATACAGAGGAGGATGGTGGCTGTAAACTAGATTCGTCAGGATGGCGCGGCGGTTTCCGAAAGGCGATTGGGTCGTCTCCACAACGTCCTGGCTGGTATATTTGGGTGGCAGTAGCGTCCCCCGCAACGGGAGGCCCGAGTGTCCGCAAGGAAGCTGGTAGTCTCGACATATTTGCAGTACGTCCTGCTCGCCGTCGGTGCCCTCCTGCTCGTAACTTTCGTACCCCAGATCAGCGGCGTGCTCGTCACCTTCCTCATGGCAGCGATCCTGGCCTACGCGCTCAACCCCCTCGTGAGGAGGCTCGAAAGGTGGCGCATCCCAAGGGTCGTTGCGGTACTCGGGGTGTTCGCTGTGCTGGTGGTGGCGGTCACCGCCGCCTTGCTGGTATTGATCATCCCAGCCGTTGACCAGGTGCGGATGATAGCCAACCGGCCAGAGGCCATCATCAACGCGGGTACGCAACTAGTGGAGCGGGCCAGGAAGGTTCCCTATCTCGGAGAGCAGATACCCGCCCAACTGGACCAGAAAGCCCAGGACGCCATGTTGCAGTTCGTCCAGGACAACGTACCCCCCGCAGGGACCATACTCAAGACCGCCCTGGGGTTCATCGGTGGGGTTTTCGGCATCTTCGGAACGATTCTGAACCTCTTTCTCATGCTCATAGTCTCCATATATCTGCTGCTGGATCGGGAGAGGATTTTGCGGGCGGTGCTCGGCACGATACCGGGTACGGTGCGGGATCAGATATTGGAACTCTTCGCGGCAGTAGAAGGAACGCTGGTCAAGTACCTGCGGGCGCAGCTCTTTCTGTGCGTGGTCATGGGTATGATCGGCTGGGCGATAGCTTTCTTCTTCGGGGGACGCTACGCGGACAATTACGCGCTCCTAATCGGGGTGTGGGTCAGCGTGACGGAGCTGATCCCGGTCCTCGGAGCTTTCCTTGGCGCTATACCAGCGGTGATCCTGGCCCTGGTGGATAGTCCCGTGCAGGCCCTGATCGTCGCCGGTCTCTTCCTGGCGGCCCAGCAACTCGAAGGGAATATTCTGGTGCCCCGGATCATGGGCGGCTCCGTGGGCGTGCACCCGCTGTGGGTCATGTTCGCCATGCTCTCGGCGACGGCCCTCTACGGGCTGGTGGGCGCTCTGTTCGCCGTCCCAGTTGTCGCCATAATCTCGGCCTCCGTGCGCTACCTGGGCGGCACGCTGGTCTTCGAGCGCTGGAGGGATGCCCCGGTCTTCTCCATGCCAGAGACCACTGACACCGACAGCCAGGACGAGGCAGTAACCTCGGATGAGCCAGAGGGTGCTGGCGTGGGCGCGGAGCCGGAGAAGGAATAGGGATTGGGCCTGCCACACCGCGAACCCAGGCGCTCGTCTTCCTATGAGGAGTCCTTCAGGCAACTCCTCCAACCGCTGGCGCGGCGGCTCACAGCGATGCGCGTCCGGCCCGATACGCTGACCCACGTGGGATGGACCTTGGCTGTGGTTTCGGCCGTGATCTTCGGTCTGGGGAGGGTGCAGATCGCAGGCGCCGTGATGCTTTTGGCCGGGCTCTTCGATGCGCTTGACGGGGCAGTTGCCCGCGAATCCAACCGCATGAGCGACTTCGGCGCGTTCCTGGATTCGACCATGGACCGGCTCTCGGAATCGGCGATCTTCGTCGGCATCCTGTTCTTCTACGCCTCGACGGGACATCCTTATGGAGCCCTGATCTCAGGCATCGCTATGACGTTCTCGCTGTTGACTTCATACTCTCGCGCCCGCGCCGAAGGGCTCGGCCTCCGTTGCGAAGTTGGGCTCCTCGAACGCGCGGGGCGCGTCCTGATCCTCTCACTGTGCGCGATCGCGGGTTTCCTGACGGTCGGCGTCTCGCTGGTCGCCGCCGGCGCCCTCGTTACCACAGCCCAGCGCATCATCCACGTCCATCGTGCCACCCGGAAATAGCGGGCCGGACAACGGTCGCAAAGGCCGCGGGAGTGCAGCCACCGAACATTGGGCCAAGACCGCCAACGAGGCGGCCCGCATCGCCAGAAAGCTGAAGAAAGACGGTCACGCGCCTCCGTTCGGGGATCCCACCTCGGGCGTGATGCTGGTCGTGGAATCGCCAGTCGGGCCACGCGTCGTGGACGCCCTGCGAAGAAGCCTGGATTCCGTGGGGCTCGACGCCTACGCCGTACCTTCATCGACAGGCCTGCTTCGGGAGATGCTGCTCGTCGCTGAGCCTTCCATCCTCGTCGCGGTCGGCCCCGATGCCACGCGCGAGATAGATTCCATTCAATACCCACTCGCCAGGCGTCAGTTCTCGGATGCCACGGTGGGCGCCCTGTTCACCTGGACGGCTGGCACGGCGGGCCTGAGCCTACCCCCGCTCGCCCCTGCCCTCGACAATGAGGCTGCGAAGAAGCGATTCTGGAGGGCTTTCCTCGCGCTCCGGGAACCGGCGATGGCTGGCGGCGCGTGAGATCCCGCGCCGCCACATTCCTAACCGCCTCGGGGGTCGTGGCCCTGGCCTTCGCGACGCTTCTCCTCCCGGCGCTTGGTGGGGGAGGCTTCTCGTTGTGGGCGCAGATCTCAGCCTACGTGCTTACCCTCGCTTGCGTTGGCCTCTTTTTCCATGGGCTACTTTCCCTGTGGGAAGACCTCCCGACGCCTGCCATGCTTGCCCTCGGCGCCGTGGCCGCCGTACTCGGCGTACTATCGGCTATTCTCAGCAGCCCCGAAGTCCTGGTCGAAGATGCCGGAGCCCTGACTCTTCTGGCACTACTTTTCGCCAACGTCTTCAGGCTCGTTGCCGCCGCCTCGCTCGCCTTCGCCCTGGCCCGGTACGTCACATCCCCTGGCGTCGCGCTTCTGATCGCAGGCGTAGCCACGATCTCTGACGTTTTCTCAGTGTTCGCGGGTCCAACCCGCGCCCTCGTCCGAGAGGACTCCCCGGCGCTGGACTTCCTCCTCCTCATCTTCCCTGCGTTCGGCCAGCCTGCGGGATTCGCCCTCGGTATCAGCGACTTCATATTTCTCGCCCTGTTCGCGGCTACCGCCAGCCTTCTCGGCCTCCGCTATCCCCTCACCCTGGCCGCCGGACTCGCCGCCACCCTCCTCGCCATGGTCTGCGGCCTGATCCTCAGGCAACCCCTCCCCGCCCTCCCTTTCATCGCCCTCTCTTTCGTGGCCGTCAACTTTCGTCAGCTTCTGGCCTCGCTTCGTAAAGCCCGATAGACCTTGGAATTGATAGCAACCTTCACATCGAAGGTTTGCATGGAATATGTTGGGTGCCACTCATGAAGAGACCGCCATATATTGCGTTTGACGCCCGTTTCCGATGCAAAACTTCAGGTTAAATGACAGGGACACCTTTCGCGGCCATTGCAAATATTAAGTTTTATTAAAATTTGGTTTCGCCTGGGAAACGGAGTTTCCTTTTATTTACGCCACTTTCGTATGAAGAGGGGCATATTCAGTGGATTTAAGGGTATTGCGCGAACGTTTAAGCGTCACTAGAGTTCCGCGCTTAGGAGGGGGGATTCTAACAGAGATTCCCTTTAAAAAGTCACATAGGCGACGGCAAGGAGAGCGTGCGTATGCCTCGAAGGGTGCATCTCACTGTGTTGTTAAGTGTTGTTTCCATGCTCATCCTTGTCACTGGCATATCGGCTAGTGCGGATTCAAGGCAGGAGATCCAATCCACCAGGGCTGACATCGTGGAGGCCCAGGATCGGCTGATGGAGATCCGGGTGAAGGAGAGTACCGCCGCCGCTGCATTCAGCCATTCCATCTCCGAGATGAACCGGCTAAACGTGGAGATTAACGACGCTTCCGACGACCTCGACGCAGCCCAGCAGAACCTCGACGTGGCGCAGAAGGATCTGGAGGATCGGGCTTCCCAGGTGTACAAGAGCGGCAACGTGGCTTTCATAGACGTGCTGGTCGGCACCGACGATTTCGCAGAGTTCGCGGATCGTCTCAACGTCTGGGTGAAGCTTCTTGCCGACGAACGGGAACAGGTGGACCGCGTGATGCAGGCCCGCGACGAGCTCGCGGATCGCAAGCAGGAGTTCGAAGACCGGCGTGCGAAGCGGGTCGAGGCCGTCGAGAAGGCGCTGGCCGAGAAGAAGAGCGCGGTCCAGGCCGAACAAGAGGCCCAGACTTACCTCGAATCACTGAACGAAGAACTGCGGAAGGCTATACAGGCAAAGCAGCAGGCCGCTGGCGAGCGGTCAGTGGTGCAGCCGACCGTGGAGGTCGCGCAGGTCCGCCAGCCCGTGGTTCCGAAACAGCACCTCAAGAACGAGCGGGCAGCCGCCGAGCAGGCTGCCGCCGCCCAGGCCGCTGCTGAAGCGGCGCAGCGTCGGGCCGAACTCGTGGCCCAGCGAGCCCAGGGACGCGAAGATCGCAAGCAGGCGAAGGAAGCTGCCGAGCAAGCAGCCCTGGAACGCGCAGCGGCCCAGCAGGCCCTCGCGGAGCAGCGAGCCGCCGAACGGGCAGCCGCCCAGCGCGCCGCAGCCAGGGATGCAGCCAGGGCGGCGGCAGCGCAGCGCCGGGCTGAGATCTCCGCCGCCAGAGAGGCCAAGCAGGCCGAACGTCAGGCGGATCTGGAGGCAGCGCGCGCCGCAGCCAAACAGGCAAAGCGCGCCGCAGAGCGTGCCGCAGCCAGGGAGGAGGCTCAGGCGGAAGTGGAAGCGGAACGTCAGGCGAAGACCGACGCGGCCCGGGATGCGGCCAGGGCGGCAGCAGAGGCGCAGCGCCAGGCCGAGCGTGAGGCAGAGTTGCGGGCGGAACGCCAGGCCGAGTTGCAGGCAGAGCGTCAGGCAGAATTGCAGGCGGCCCGTGAAGCCGAGAAGTCCGCCGAAGAAGCCGCGTCGGCATCCGCATCGGCTTCGGAATCCGCTTCGTCCTCGGCATCAGCGTCCGCATCTTCGTCGGCTTCATCCGAGCCAGCTTCCGAAGCACCTTCTAAGTCAGATCCGGATTCGGCATCGTCGTCGCCCTCGGCATCCGCTTCGGCATCCGCTTCGGCATCGGCATCAGCTTCGGCATCGGCTTCAGCTTCGGAATCTGCTTCGTCCTCGGCATCGGCGTCTGCATCTTCGTCGGCTTCGACATCGCCAGCCGCCCGGAGTGGCGGTGGTGGGGGTTCCGGATCTGGTGTCTCAGTAATAGCGGCTGGACGGGAGCACATGGGCACGCCGTACGTACTTTCTCCCCCTGGACCGTGCGCGGCCTTCGAGGCCGAGGATTGCTCGTGTTTCACGATGCTTGCCTACTCTGAGGTTGGAATCTCCCTGCCAGACGATCCCGGCGCGCAGTGGGGTTACGGAACCCCGGTATCTGGGGCGCCGCAAGCCGGAGACCTCGTCTTCTGGAGCGAGGACGGTAGCGGGTACGTCACCCATGTCGGGCTCGCGATGGGCGACGGCACCACCCTCCACGCCTCAACCTATACGGGCAGTGTGACGATCACCCCGATCAACGCCATCCCCGGCTACATGGGCGCGCGCAGGCTGTTCTAGCCAGGCGGAATACACGATTAGCGAAGGAGGTTCCATCCGGGGCCTCCTTTTTCCTGGCTGCGCAATCCCGATGATACAATCGTAATGACCCAGGCTGTGTCCCGGGCGGTAAACTCCAGGGGGAACGGGACGAGCCATTAGAGAAGGGAAGCTTGCATGAGCATAACCTTGTTGAAGGCCGGGCGATAGGGATGGGTTTCGCCACGATCGCGGTTCTCGTAGTCATAGTGTTCATCATCTCGATAGTTTTCAGCGCCATCAAAATCGTCAAGGAATACGAGCGGTGCGTGATCTTCCGCCTCGGTCGCGTGCGGGAGGACGTTGCAGGGCCTGGCTTTTTCATCCTCATCCCGTTGGTGGAGAACATGGTCAAAGTAGACTTGAGGACCATCACCATGGACGTGCCGCCCCAGGACGTTATTACCCGTGACAACGTACCCGCCCGCGTCAACGCCGTCATCTACTTCCGGGTCTTCGACCCAAACAGGAGCGTGCTGGAGGTCGAGAACTACGTCCTGGCTACCAGCCAGATCTCCCAGACGACCTTGAGGAGCGTGCTGGGCCAGAAGGAACTCGACGATTTGCTCTCCAACCGCGACGCGATAAACGAGGAACTCCAGAGAATCATTGACGAGCAGACCGACCCCTGGGGCGTGAAGGTCAGCGCGGTCGAGGTCAAGGACGTGGAGATCCCGCAGCAGATGCAGCGGGCGATGGCCCGGCAGGCCGAGAGCGAGCGCGAGCGGCGAGCCAAGATCATCGCCGCCGAGGGCGAGTACCAGGCCTCCCAGCGCCTGCGGCAGGCCGCCGACCGCCTGGAGACCCCGACGGCGTTGCAGTTGAGGCTCTTCCAGACGATGGGTGAGATCGCCACCGAACAGAACTCGACCATCATCCTGCCTATACCGATGGACCTGTTGCGCCCTTACCTCGACATCCAGAGCGGCTCCGATGACGACTATTCCCAGAGCTCGCGGCGCCAGCGGCGCGAAGACGAGGAGAAGGAGGCCGAGAAGCTCTATCAGGAAGTCGTCGGGGACGCGCCAGACGGAGCGGCCGACACCCCCAGCGACACATCCGGCGAGGTTCCGGAGGGTGGTCGAGAAAACTCTTAGCAAGCCCCCTATTAGCGGGCGGTTCTACTCGCGGCGCCACCGCCGCCGCGTGACTCGACAGGTTAGTCTTGCGAGGAGATGGGTAACTACTTCTCGTGATTATTGCAAAGCTGATTCGGTCGGCGGACACGCGCGCAACTCAGTACCGCAAGTCGCCCGGAATCGAAGGGCAATGAACCGCGAGACCGCCAAGATGAGCGAGGGGGACGGCATCGGCTTATCCGAGCCGATATCCCTGCGGATTCCCAGCAGATCCGAGTACGCCCTGATCGCCCGCCTGGTGGTGTCCCAAGTCGGGCAGGCCGCCGGTTTCGGGCCCGAGGACGTATACGACCTGAAGCTGGCGGTCACCGAGGCCGTTACCAACGTTATCCGCCATGCGGCGGTGGACGATTTCGAGATCGAGTACCGAGCCCGCCCGGAGGTCGTGGAGATCACGGTCACCGACGCTGGGGGAGGCTTCGAAGCGGACGAACCCGCGCCAGCGCCAGGCTACGAGGGCGGCTTCGGGCTGGCGGTAATACGGAGCCTGGTGGACGAGGTGATCCTCGACTCGGCCTCGGGTGGTGGGACCAGGCTGAGGATGATCCGGCGCGCCGGAAATACCGCCAAAAGCGGCTAAGCGGGCAACGGAAGTGGGGGGCATCGTCCAGCCTTGCGGCCAAACGGGGACTTGTATACAGTTAACCGTACGTAAACCGACCGTTCCCGAGCCTTGAGAGAGCCATGCTGCAACGAGTAAACCCTGGAAACAAGTCCCTTGCCGACTACCGCAGCATCGTACCCCGGGATTTGTACGACGAGATCCAGGATCTTGCCAACCGCCTGGACGGGGCACGGGTCTTGCACGTGAATCCCACGGCTTTTGGGGGCGGGGTCGCGGAGATCCTGTACACGCTGGTGCCCCTGATGCGCGACGTTGGCCTGGACTGCGACTGGGCCTTGATGTTCGGGGCCGAGCCTTTCTTCAACGTAACCAAGAACTTCCACAACGCCCTCCAGGGCGCGGATTACGAGCTGACCATCGAGGATAGGGCGATATACGAGGAATACAACCGCCAGTCGGCGGCGGCGCTGGTGGACTCTGGCGAAGAGTGGGACATCATGTTCGTCCACGACCCGCAACCGGCGCTCCTCAAACACTTCACCGACGGCCTCTCGCCCGAGACGAAGTGGATCTGGCGTTGCCACATAGACACATCGACCCCCAATCGGCAGGTGCTCGATTATCTGTCGCCATACGTCAAGGATTACGACGCCCAGATCTACACCATGCGCGACTACACGCCGCCTGACGTGGAGCTTCCGGGTCTCACTATAATCCCTCCTGCCATAGACCCGCTCTCGCCCAAGAACATGGCGCTTGCCGCCGATGACGCGCGGTACATAGCCAACCAGTTCGGGGTGGACACGGAGCGGCCTTTCATCCTCCAGGTTTCGCGCTTCGACCCGTGGAAAGATCCCCTCGGCGTCATAGACGCTTACCGGATCGTGAAAGAGGAGGTCCCCGAGGTCCAGCTCGTCCTGATAGGCTCGATGGCCCACGACGACCCCGAGGGCTGGGATTACTGGTACAAGACAACGGAGCACGCGGGCGAGGATCAGGACATCTTCCTGTTCAACAACCTCACCAACGTTGGGGCCATAGAGGTCAACGCGTTCCAGGCTCTGGCAGACGTGGTGATACAGAAGTCCATCCGTGAGGGCTTCGGGCTGGTGGTGGCCGAGGCGCTATGGAAGGGGAGGCCGCTGGTGGCCGGGAGGGTCGGCGGCATCCCGATGCAGGTCACGGACGGGGGCGGGCTCCTCGTTGACACCATCCCCGAGGCCGCCGCAGCTTGCACCAAGCTTCTCAAAGACCCCGAGTTCGCATACAACATGGGCCGCTACGGCAAGGAGCACGTCCGCAAGCACTACCTCACCCCGCGTCTCCTGCGTGACGACCTCCTGCTTTTCGCTAAACTGCTCGGCGTGTAGAGGGCGCCGCGGTCTTCCGCGGTTCGATAAGGGGGAGGCCGGGCATGGCGCAGGCAGATAACGCAAATGGTAATGGGCGGGTAGTGATCGTCTCCAATAGGGGGCCCGTTACATTTTCACGTTCGGATGGGGGAGAACGCGAGTATTCCAGGGGGGCCGGGGGGCTGGTCACCGCCCTTAATTCAGTCTCCCGGCGCAGCAAGGATTCGGTCTGGATCGCCTCCGCGCAGAGCGAGGAAGACGCGCGGGTAGCGGCTGAGCCAGCGCCATACGAGGTCGAGGATCTGCGCGTGGCGATGGTCGAACACGACCCCGAAGCCTACGACCTGATGTACAACACGCTCGCCAACCCTCTGCTGTGGTTCGTGCAGCATGGCCTCTACGATCTCCCATACGAGCCGATACTCGGCGACGGCACGCTGCGGGCATGGAAAGATGGCTACGTCCCCGTGAACCGCAACTTCGCCGAGGCGGTGTCCCGAATCACCGAAGGCGAAGAAGAGCCCACCATCCTCCTGCACGACTACCAGCTCTACATGGCCCCGCGCTTCGTGCGGGAGCGGCTGGGAGCGGGAGCCTTCATCTCCTTCTTCATCCACATCCCCTGGCCCGAGCCCGATTACTGGCGCGTGCTGCCCGATTACGCGCGGCGCGGAATCCTCGAAAGCTTGCTCGAATCGAACGTCGTCGCCTTCCACACCCACCGCTACGCCAGCAACTTCCTGGATACAGCCACCGAGGTGCTCGGCGCGGAGGTGGACCTGGAGAAAGGCATCGTCTACCGCGACGGTCGCGAGGTGTGGGTGAGGGCTTATCCAATATCTATAGACCCCAAGGAGTTCGAGGAGCTCGCGGTGAGCGAGGCCGTGCTGGAACAGGAACAGTGGGTAAAGAACCTTCCTGGCAAACTCCTGCTGCGCGTTGACAGGATGGACCTCTCCAAGAACATAGTCCGCGGCTTCCAGGCTTACGGCAGGATGCTTGAGCGCCACCCCGAGATGAAGGGCGGGGTGACATTCCTGGCCCAGCTCCAGCCTTCCAGGGGCGACATAGAAGAGTACGCCCGCTACGCCGAAGCCATCCGCAAAGCGGTAGTCGAGGTGAACCGGCTGCACGGCTCAGGCGATTGGACCCCGATAGAACTCTCGATGGAGGACAACTTCCCCCGCTCGGTGGCGGCGTACAAGAACTACGAAGCCTTGCTGGTGAACGCCGTGCGCGACGGTATGAACCTGGTTGCCAAAGAGGCTGCGGTTATCAACGAGCGGGATGGAGTTCTCGTCCTCTCCGAGAATGCGGGCGCCCACGAAGAGCTCGGGGAACACGCGCTCACCGTCAACCCCTTCGACATAGACGGGCAGGCAGACGCTATCCACGAAGCACTCACCATGCCCGATGATGAGAAAGAACACCGGGCCTCGGCCCTGCGTGAGACGGTGATGAGCAACACCATAGAGGATTGGGTCGAGGCCCAGATGCGGGACATCGCGGCGTACAGGGGGCGGGACGGGTAGACCGACTGCGGTTACTGCCTGGGCATGTTGGCGGCGAGCGCCCTGAGTACGGTTTTCATCTGGAACGGGGTGAGGCCCGGGTGCTTGCCGAGGATCCTGGCGACGATGCCAGAGATGTGCGGCGCGGCGAAGCTATTTCCTGTAGCCGTGATCCAACCTCTATCAGCCCACGCCACCCGCACTTCTATGCCTTGCGCCCCGAATTCCACGGGTGGGCTCGGATTATAGTAGAAGAGGTATGGGTCTTTGCCTTCGTGCGAGGCCACGGATATCACTGAAGAATAGAGTGAAGGGTAGCTCGGCCCTGGCATGTTGTTGGCGGCGGTCACGAGGACCGTGTTGCGGAAGTAGGCTTTGTCGGCCAGGTCGTGCAGCCCGGCGTAGAAATTTTTCTTGGTGGTGCCCATTCTTATGTTGCATACGTCCATGCCGTTCTCCACGGCCCACTTGAGGCCAGCGGCGAAGGTGGTGCCCCTTCCGGTGAGGCGCGACCCGAGTACCTTCACGCTGTAGAGTTCGCAGTCAGGGGCTAGCGAGCGGATGATGCCGGCGCAGGCCGTGCCGTGTCCGAAGGAATCGCCGTGTACCTCGAAATCGTGCTGTAGCCCGAGGGGGCCGTCTGTGACAGCCACGTACCCGCCAACCCTCCCGCCAACGTCTGGGTGATCCGCATCAATGCCCGAGTCTATGACCGCGACTTTCACCCCTGCCCCAGTGCTGTCTCCCCAGGCCCATTCTGTAGTCAGCCCGTGGAGCGGCAACACGGCGTCGAGGGTTTCTGGAGAGAACTGGGAAGCCCAGGCGGGAAGATCGTCCACGGCTAGCCGAAGTCTCCCATCAGTTCGTCAGAGTTCGCGGGCCTGGAGCGAAGATAATCCGCGAAACCCTGCAGGATGGCCCGGCAGGCTTTCGCCTCCCGCTCGCCCTGGTGTGAGATTTGTGAGATTTCCCCGACCAGAGGCGCCAGCTCCAGCGCCCGCTGGTGGGTTGCATCTTCTTTCACGCGCGCGGCGAATTCCTCGGCCCGACTGTCCGATCCTCCGAGCCTGGAGCTTTCCGCCGTGCTTGCGGAGAGCAATGCGTTTTCGAGGAGCACGGCGACGCTGCCCTGGGCACGCGACTGTTCGATGGCAACGGCGGCCTGGTTGGCGAATAGCCCGAGGGTCGCCATGTCATGGGCATTGTAGGTTTCCGCGCCTTCCCGATCCAGCAGTTCCAGCACCCCGACTACTTCTTCGTTGTAGAAAAGTGGCACGCAGAGGATGGTTCCGGGTGCGTAGCCCACGCTCTTTGCTATGTCCGCCGCCTGGCGGGGATCGGTCCCCGCGTCCGAGACCGCCATCGGCTGGCCGCTCACCGCGACGAGTCCAGCGATGCCGTGCCCGAGCGGGACGCGCATCTCGCGCACCTGATCCGACTCCGGCCCCAGGGCCACCTCGAAGACGAGCTCCTCGGCCTCCTCGTTGATCAGGAAGAGGGCTGCGGATCGCGATGGGATCACGCCTGCGGCGGTCTCCACTATCATCTCTAGCGACCGCGACCGCGAGCGGGAGACCGGGGAGGAGATACCACCAGCCGCCGAGGCGAGGGTCAGGGCGTCGCGCAGCCCTTCGGCGAAGTGCTCGTCGGCCAGGCGGCGCCTGAGATCCGAGATCTCCCCCGCGCCCGCATATGCTCTTCCCGCTCCCGTCCTTCTCCGCCCACTACCTTCTCCGTTTACAATGCCGCATTCTAGCGGGCTGCCAGTCACGGTACGTACTTCGACTGGCCTCTCTGGGCACGAAACGGGCGGATGTTGCACACTTGACACCCAGCGTGTCAAGTACTTGATAGCCGCGTTTCCATCTCCCGCCTACACTTCAATTACGCACAGAGAACATCCAACAGACAGAAAGGAGTGCGAGATGATGAACTTCTCAGAATACGAAGCGGCGAGGCAGAGGACCCAGGAAACCATCAAGGCTCGTGAGAATGACCGCCTAGAGAAACAACTTCGTGAGGCCAGCAGGGTTCCCCGCAGGGGTATGGGCATCCGCGTCACGGCGTTTGTCATGGCGCTGTTCCGCGTCTAGCACGGACCCATTTCCTGGTCCAACGAGGGGGCTACTTCCGTCACTGGCTCCATCTGATAGCCGCATAAATCGTGGGGCCGGGGATCACACCCCCGGCCCTCTTCTGTCCTGGCGGATCGGATTTCCTGCAAAGGGGCCACGGGAAACCGTGTTCACTCTTCAATCTGACTTGTCGTATAACAGCATCCTGGATATTCTCAACAAGTAACCTGCATACAATGTTCTCTTGTCTCAATGCCAGGTGAATGCGGGAGAAGTAGGGAAGAGGGGGATTGGTAGCAGCGAGTCCTTCGCGGAGCCGCCTGGATAGAGCGACGTCCGGCTCAAGGTCTGGCCTGCTCAATGGAATACCCAGGATACCGAAATTGCAATCCAGGACGCTCAAGGTATTTGGCGCCCTTGAGGTAGCCTACCATGAGTTTCTTCCCAGGGAGATCGAAACCCTCCCGTTCAAGGGGCGGATAGCAGGTACGTGGACCTGGCTATGTTGGCAGCCGAAGCCAGGACGCAATTCGGGGGGACGGATTCATTCGACTTTCGATAATCGCCCGAAGAGGGTAGTCGCATCCACTCCAGGTACTCTATAGTGTCTTAGAAAGGGAATGCCCAGGAGATGCCAGAGGTTGTGGGCATTGACGCCGCCCTGGCTATTCTGGCTAGCGTTGCGGCGGTGGGGGGAGAGATCCGCAGAGCAGCGCGGATCTGGGGGGAGTGAGGGCTATAGCGAAGCCAACGGCGTTCCCTGGTCACGCGAGGAGCGGGAGATGATCGAACCTCGCATAGAAACGGCGCGCCAGGCTGGATGCCATCTGGCAAGAGGAGTGGGAGAAGGGAAGATCCATGACCCTGGATCAAACAGTCGGCTACACCCTGGAAAGTATCAGTGACCGCGTGATGGAGCAGGGCTGACGTGCCTGCCAGGATAGATCCCGGCGTCCTCCAGAGGGTAGCCCTGCTGCGGGGCCTGCCGCCGGATCAGATGGACAAGCTGCTCCCCATGCTGTACGAGAGGAGCTTCCCGGCGGGCACCAACGTCGTCATCAGCGCCGAAGAGCCAGGCGAGGGCGTATACGCGATCCTCTCCGGCACGGCCAAGGTCTACGTGACGGACCCGGACGGCGCGGAGATCATCATCGCCATCCTCGGACCAGGTGAGGTGGTGGGCGAGATGAGCCTCGCCGACAGCCTCGGACGCTCGGCCAACGTCCTCACCCTGGAGCGCTCCTTGTTCCTGTGGATGGATCGCCGAACCCTCCTCGCCGGCATGGATGAGTCGCCAGTCATCGCCCGCAACCTCGCCAACATTCTCTCCCGCAGGCTCAGGCTCGCCAACACCCACGCCCGTTCCCTGTCAGTCCTCGACGTGCAGGGACGCATCGCGGCCCAGCTACTTGGCTTCGCCCGCGAGTACGGGGAGGGGCTCCCGGATGGGAACACCTGCATCCCACTGCGACTCACCCAGAGCGACCTCGCTTCCCTCGTCGGAGCCTCGCGGGTGAGCGTGAACCAGGCTCTCGGCTACTTCAGGAAGCGAGGCGTGATCTCGGTCGACGGCAAACACCGCATCACCATCCACGACGGGGAAGCCCTGGAACGCCGCGCCCGCTAGACTGCGTAAGGTGTTGGGTATTTAACAGCGAGGGTGTTGAGCGCTTGATGGCGAGGATACATCGATGATCCTACACTGATGCCCCTACCCTAGAGGTAGCCCACAGGCTACAGGGAGGAGAAAGAGCAGTAAAGGAGAACCAGCAAACGGGGCCAACCCACGAAGAGATAGAGTCCTTCGTAGGGAGGCTAGCGGAGTTCCACGGGGCTCCCTTAGCCAGACAGAGCAGGCAATGTTCGGGACGATCCTGGAGTCTGCGCAGGGAGGGGAGACAGGGGTCTACAAGAAGTGGCGCCGCTACGACGACCCATCGGAGGGAGAGTGGGAGTGAGTCCTCCTCGGGATGGAACGCGTTGATAGGGTGGATCGAGGAGCAGGGGGAGGAGGACACGCAAGGCTTCAAGAAGTGGAGGTAGAGGGTAGGAGAAATCCTCTGGGGGAGAAGAGGGGCGGGGCTTTCGGGTCTTGCTCCTTTCTCGTGTCTACATCCAGTATTTACTACCGGCGTAGCAGCAGGCTGTTCTGGGTCTCCACGTAGCGGGCGTCGCTGGTCCCGATCATGGCGGTCTTCAGGATTTCGGAGCTTTCCAGGAGCATCTGGAAGTCCCCGCGTTCCAGGGAGTAGAGTTCCATGGGACCGTTGGCGCGAACGGTAGCCGTGCGTGGCACGTCCCTTAGAAGCGCCATCTCCCCGAAGTAGTCGTTTTTAGAGAGCGTGGCGAGTTCCTTCTCCCCACCGTTATCACCCCGCGCCACTACCACCGCCTCCCCTTCTTTCACTATGTAGAGCCTGTCGCCAACGACGCCGAACGCGACGGTGGTGGTGCGCGCGCCGAGAAGTTCGATCAGGGGGGCGACGGCGAGCGCGACAGCGAGCATCGCCGCTATGACCGAAGCCTCGAAAGCCCCGAAGACGCTGCCGAGCAGTCTTTCGGGGGTTCCGGGCTGGATGATCGTGGTGCCGTTCACGTCCATCACTTTGTCGAGTACGCCAGTGACGAAAAGGATGACGAAAGGCAGAACTCCGGCAGGGCTGATCCCGAGCAGCAGGAACACTACCCAAGATGCGGCGGTACTCCAGGTGACGCAAGCCGCACCCTGGCCGCCACGTAACCCGCCAGGAGCCCGCCAACCACCCCTCCCGCGCCGTAGACGGAGTTCAAAAAGCCGCTCCCCTCAGTCCCCAGCCCGAAAGCCTCATCAGAGAGAACGAGGATGAGCGTCCATACACCGCCGCCCACGAAGGTGAGGCCGGCACACGTCCCGGTCAGGGCGGCAAGCACGCCTTCGTTCTCCCGGAA
>JAABUS010004192.1_pt1 | contig 21334 bp, 27 predicted proteins | sample 5560161 | NCBI WGS metagenome assembly JAABUS01 (sample SAMN10711885, study PRJNA513376) | rock metagenome | isolation source: Antarctica rocks | place: Antarctica: Victoria Land, Trio Nunatak nord | collected 2016-01-04
CTCGCCCCACCCTCACCAACGACCAAGCCGCCTCCCGCATCATCACCCTGATGCACACCGCCCACACAGATCCCGACCACGACGCCAACATCGCATCGCTCGTGCACCAAGCCGGCGGCTGGTCCGAATATCTCGCCGCCAAGATCCTCGCTGCGTTGGAAACCGTCCTCCGCGCCGGGAAAGACCTCGGTCCCGCGCTGAGCGCTGCCTACGAGCGAGCATGCGAAGCCGCGAAGGGGATCCCGGGGTTTGCGGCCGACCACCCGCTTGCGACGGCGGTATTCTGCACGGTGGTGGCGCTTGGGGTCTTGGTGGTTCTGGCGCCGTATGTGCTGGAGATCTTGGGGTTTGCGGAGTTGGGACCTGTTGAGGGTAAGGAGTCTATTCTGGGACTTGGGATGGTTTTTGGGGAAGTTTGGCTGACGTTCTGTGGGGTTTAGGGAGTTGGGCTGCGGCGTGGATGGCGAGGTATGGAGGGTTTGTGCCGAAGGGGTCGTTGTATGCTTTTTTGCAGCGGTTGGGCATGATCTGGAAATAGAAATTTCGGAGAGGATGGAGCGAAGGTACTTCAGGGGCGGGGGCTGGGGCGGGGCGTTTAATGAATGGATGAGGTGGGTCGCTAGGGTAGTGGGCTAAACGAAGAATGCTACGTCTCTTATGAATGCTACATGTTTGGTCCCCTCTCACGGACCGAGAATAAGATCTGGTACTGCTCCTTTCACGGTTTCACTCGACTTTGAAAGTTCGGGGAAACCACGCTATGGGGCTACTATCAAAGGAGTGTTCTAGGGTCGACGAGCAGATCAATAGCGGCCTCATTGGTATGAGTCTATGATGGTCTTCTCCGCCACTTTAAGCAACCCACTGCTCTCGACGAGCTTCAATACTGTACAGAACCTCGGACATAACCACTTCATCATAAATCTTAGCGTCATATCGAGCTTGGTCGAGGATCGCTCGACTATATATTTTGACAACATCTCCGAGCGGACTTGAATTGTTCTAGGCTTCGCAGATTTCCATGCTCAATATGATCCCCGTAGATTCCTCGAGAAGACCTGTATAAGATAGACGACGCAAGGCTGAGGAAATCTCTGCCGTAAAGAATCGATCAAATAGCGTTGTAGATACCGCATGGAATGCTCCAATGCCGGTGTCTTCAATCCCAGAAGCTTGCTATCGTCTGATGACGATTCGAAACTTGTATCGCATGTGATCACTATGTAACCTTCGTATGCTTGATAGTGAACCCTCCGGATAATCCTTCTCCGCCCTTTATTCCGCTTCTATGTGTACTGTTGCTTGAATTTTCGACCTTGCTCAAGGGCGCTTCCAGAGCGCGTCCATCGGATGGATAAGAGAGCTTGGGGAAGATCTTGAGGTGCGAGTCAAAGAAAATGACAGCCATACCTGGGGAAAAAGCAAAAACTGAGTCAAACAGAGCCATGCTGGCTTTTCCTCACTCTTGTGAAGTCTCGGAAGATCCCCATGCAACTTCATACTGCAGCGTTGTAGATGAATCGATACCATATGGCCAATTACTCAGTCTCTCAAGAAGAACCCAGAAGATAGTCGTCTATGCCTTTCCTGGTTGTTTTCGCGCTAGGAGTACTACCTACCGTTGTCGGAATAAAGACTTTCTGTTTCATACTCTCGGGATCTCGTTGCAACATAATCTCGTTGTTTTCTCGCGTATTACGGAGGAAAGCAGCAACGTCGCGACGTGCGCGGATAGTCTCGAGAAGTGAATCAATGTGCACGTCGACGGCAAGGTATCTAGGTTCTCGTTAGTGTCTAGAAGAGCCGCAGGCTTGAGTTCCGGGAAAAGAACTTGGCTTACAGCCCGTCCGAAGCCTGGACGATCACTTCTTCAATAGCCGCAATTGAAGGACTGTCACTTGCACTCTGTGGACCGGCCTCGTTGAGCGCTGGTCGTACTAACCTCATGATCTTGCTATGCACATATTGCTGAAGACTGGGCTCGATCGTGGATACACGGACGGAGACGTCCGCAAGATTCAGCAGCGGATCCAGTGACGCTTCGTTTTTGTTCCTGGAGAAGATCGCAATACTAATGTTACCATGGTCTTGTTCCAGCAAGTTTCGCAACAATGGGACTATAGTTGTTAGTTCGCCATTCTCCCAGTAGAGATTAAAGTCTACCCAAATCTCATCGACAAAGATGAAGGTCCGGCGGAACCTGGGGAGTAAGGACATCAGGATCTCCTCCAATTGCTGCAGGGAATATTCTTCTAATGGCCAAATGCCGTCCGAAGCTGGAAGTACTCGAAGCTGTAGAGCAAGCTGCATAATCCAGAATTTTAGCATGGTGGATCCATTGTAACTAAGTTTATTTGCGATGAAATCATTATTGGAGAGATAGTGATATGCAACTCCGATTCTGGTATCCCGAGAGGTCGCAAGGTCCTCGACAAGCTGGGAGCTACCGTTGACTAAGTTATACTGTATGAGGAAGGACGCAAATTTATCGATGGTCTCACCATAGTACTGATTTACCAGTGCTAGCTGTTTTTCGATTCAGTCTATATTTCACTCAAGAAAGATTGAAGCAGGTACGAGACACAGTGCAAGTGGCACTTACCAGCTCCGTATGCGAACAGCAGGCTTGGACCACGGGTCTGACGATTTTTCCACTTTCGATAGGTGTCTGAATTTATGAAGTCATCACAAGTGTGTTCTTCGCAGCGCATTCGATAGAACTGATGGCGGTCGTCATAGCTAGGATACTCATAAAGAACCATTCCCCAATCAAGTATTTTACCAAGCTCCTTGAGAATAAGAGACTGCTGCTCATTCGCTGTCAGGCTTTGGTCTATGGTGCACCAAGAAATATTGCTTTGGCTATGATTAAGGGAAGAGTGGTTTTGATGGCGGTCGGTTGGTAGACGTTGCTCCACGATCTCATACACTGAGCGCAGCATCTCTCTAACGCAATTGAGCGGTCGGTTATAAAGCCAGTAGAGTTTTGACTCACACTCCATATATAGTAGTCTCCAAGTGCAGGTGGTGCTTCTCGCGGGAGATCCCTACCAAACACTTTTGGGCTTCCCTCCATGCTGATGGCCAACGAGTGCGAAACGCGATTTCATGAAATAAACCGATCTTCATGTCTTGACGGTTGATGAGGTTATTCAAGTCTTCTGTATAGCCGTCCAGACGCTTTAGTGGAACATCCCATTCAGTGAGTTGCTTTATGGTCGCATCGGTCTTTTGCACGGATTTCGCTACCTGATCCAGCTTTTTAACAGTCTTGGTCAGAGCGCTCAGGTCGTCGATAATAATCTGTAGCTCTTTTGGAGCATTCTTCGCATGGGAGATATAATACGTGCAAACATCCGATACCTTCTTCGAGGCATCAGCTATAGTCAGAATGGAGCAGAGAAGAGTGACTGGGTCTGCCATCACGCTGTAGCTGACGACTTATTGTACGCTAAGGCACGGTCAGTGGAGCAAACACGTATCCAAGAAGATCTATGGCTAGAGTAGCTAGAGATGTAGAGTGACGTCGGGGAGATATTTCATGCGATGGCTTCTTCCATAGCTAATCCGAAGCTCTTCGATTCAGTTGTCGCGTATAATTGTGGTTATTGCTTGGCTAAATAGATCCTGCAGAGATCAAGCAGCTGCAATTGCCATGCCACGCTACTATAACAGAGAAGATTAATGAAACAGAAGAGAAATATTGCTCCTAATTCAAAAGGCTACGAAAACTTCAGCTGCCCGCCGAGAGACGTTGCTGCCTACATGTACATGTAGATTTAGCGCTTTCAGAACGCTTGCGAATCCTTGGCTTGATTTTGAGATCCTACGCCTCGACTGTTATCAAGATCGCCCTGGATCCATTCTATCAACTTTCGCATTTCTTGGTCTAATTGATAAGACTTCTCGAATATTGAACTAGAGACTTGATGCTCTGGAAAGCTACTTTGCTTGTAAGATTTGATTAAGGATTGAAGTTCTTATACCTAATGCAAATTTTACGTTTCATTGCGATCCAAAGAATGAAAATTGCGCATCATAATAACCCAATCAAACCACTGTTGAATCGTACGGAACTATATAGACTTAGAGCGCAAAGCTTGTTCTGTTTGCCTTTGAATTCTGATGCCAGAACCTCAAGAAATGCGAAAGTAGATAGAATGAACCTGGAGCGATCTCCTGAAGGCTTCTCAACCTCATGTGATATTGTTGAACAGTTTTTGTAGAGATCTCGTTATCGGAGTGCTCCAGGTATCAGCCGTCCTGTAGATGATCTGAATCGATAGGTAAGGTCGCTCGGAGGTTTATCGAATAGCGTTCGGGCCATGGTCTGACCAGCAGGTATAATGAAGAAGGCTGCTACTTTCCTTCCTATTTTTGGGAGGGAATTCAAGTCCAGGGTATCAAGTTCCAACCACTCCAATTTGATCCTTCAGGCACGCAATCTTGCCATCGCCGAAGATCTCTGCCAAGATGCTCACAGCCGCCAGCTCCACCGGTACGTCCACCTCGATCATTCCTCCTCGCGTCACGACCTTCTTGTACTTTGCGGTCTTTGCGAGCGTCACGGCATCCGAGCGATTCCCAATGGTTTCTCGACGCGTGGTTTCAAGTTTCAGTTTCCGATGAGCGCCTTTTCTGACCATCAGTTCTGCGGCCTTGAACGATGTATCTTTGGCTGGGGAGTTTTTGATGTCTTTCTTCTCGTAGCATGAAAGGAGGAAAAGCGCCCAGACGGTGATGTTACCGTAGATTGAAACCTTTTTGTTGGGATTAGCCCCCTTATCAAGGAGCAGACGAACCATGTCGAAATCGATAAACTCGATCAATTGTGGCAGTCGCGTTGGCGTAACGATATTAGGTCTGAGTGTGTAATCCAAGAATGGCCGGCCACCTTTCGCGCGTAGTAGATTGGGGTTCTTGTCTGAGCGAACAACCGCCGAGTAACGTGCTTGAGCCAATCTTGTATCTGAATTTAACCTGCTGGAGACCAATACCACGCGAGATGAAAATTCTCCATGATTTCCCGTAGCCAGGTTGTCTAAAAGGCGTGGCTTGTCAGGGTTAAAAATGATCTTCCGCTGGTCCTCTCGATAAGGAGTTTTGCGGGCGGTTGGGCCTGATAAATCGGCTCCAGCTACGAGTTTTGAAGTAGTACCTGCGTGACCCAAACTGCTGGCCACGCATTTCTGGTCAACGAATATCCGAGGCGTTCGTGAGAAAGCGATCACTGATGCCGATTTGAATCTGCCGATTGTCTCCTGTAGAACGCGATCGTGAGCATGGCTCTTGGAGATCTTCCACCAGAATGAATATAGGAGACGCAGCGGCAAAACAAAATCAATGATGCCAATCATGTGCTCTCCTCCTTCTTTATATCCTTTCGGGTGACGGGCGATACGGGCTATCACAGGATACCAGAAGCGGACTACTCACCAAGTCTGGAAACACTGCCTGCCATTCCGTGCTGAACGCACGTACTCATGATATCCACTCCCGCCGCCCAGATATTGAACCACCTCTCAGTGGAGGAGCCGGAAGCCGGATCCCTGGAGATGAAGATCTTGCACACTGGTCCAATGGCAGTGTCTGGCAACACAAGTTCACATAATCAGCTTCTGGGAGTGCATGCACAAGTACGACTAGGCTAGCTCGCTTTGGGAGATCGTGCACTCACCATATACGTAGATCTTAGGAAGTCTGCTATACCCGGTGTACGAGGGGTTGTCCCCTGGCCCCACAAACTCCGTATTGGGTTGTGAGGAGGGTATTTCTCGAAGCAGACTCTCGCAAGCTGTCGGCAAAAGAATTCCTTGTGGGTAGGTATCGCACACAGCCGTTGATTCGTACTTGCTCACAGTGACTGTAAGTTCGTTGTTGAGACCTTTTCAAGATTGACTGTCAGTATGACCATTACGCAACATAAAAGTCTTGATCCAGTTGGTTTAAACATGAATGCCACTGAATACTAAAGGTCTCCTATGAAACAGCCTCTGCAGCGGTGTTTGAATAGATGCGTATCAGAAGGTACGAACGTACTGAATCCACTTGTTGACCCACCAGACATGACATTGCGCGTTACCGTACATCGATTTATAACATCTTTAGCAGCATCAGCCACCTCGATACTTCGTGTGACATCTCGACCAGCGCTATCTCTATTTCTGAGACGCAGGGTTATGGCACAACGACCATCGTCACTCTGGTAACGTATGGGTATCATGATGCTGATTCCGGGAAAGCCACGGGTGCCGTAGACGTTTGGCAAAACGGTGCGCGGAATCTTCCCCATCGCATTTATGCAACTTTGGGCATTGAGACCGACACCGTAGATATCTGGTAAGCATGCAGTGGCACCTCGCGTGGATACGTTGGCTGCGCGATCATTGGCACGGCTGCTGGTCAGTGTCAGGTTTCCAGAAAGCAAAGTTGGCGGTGGGATCAGGAGAGCCAGAGCATAGGGTGCGAAGAGAACGATTGCACGCATGGGGATGAGATCTTCTGGTTTGGAGAGAAAAGGGTATGTGTCCAGGCTTCTATGAAGAAGGTATGTTGAAGGATGTTTCGGCTTACCAGGACAAGCTGCTCCCATGGTCTTTAAACATATGGCGCATAGTCGCACGATAAGCGCAAAGCAAAAATGCACCAGGCTCTGCCACTCGCATAAATCATAGGCGCAAAACTCTCGGCTCGTACAAACCGCGCACTTGATTTGAAATCGGCGGCCATGGATCTTCTAGAATATTAAGGAGAGAGCGTAAACTGAGGAGACGTATGGACGTATGGATGAAGTTCTCGCTCATGTTGATCTATCTGTTAATCGAAGACGGTCAGCTGAAACCAATCAAGAATGAAACCCATCCGAAAATTCATCCCATCAATGCTTCAATCCTCGTGACCTCAACCGAGAGCTCGCCTACGGCGTCGGTGGAATCCGTGGAAACCGCCATTCAGGCGCTCCATTCCACTAAACAAGGTTGTAAGCTGCAGAAAGTCTATTGCACTCCTACATATTGTCTCGCCTCATGGGAATAATGGAGACAGATCTTTTGGGCAAAGTAGCCTCCGTCAGTATTCTGCCATTACATGCGGGTGTTGCTGAAATACTTCCGATTTTCCGCATTTTGGGCGAAGCGGGAAGTCCTTTAGCTTTGATTTCGGGTTGACCGGCTTTTCGCGCAGTAGATGGTTTAGGTCTTCCGGTTGGCGATCTTCATGGCAACTCCTTCGAAGCTTGGTATTCTTATCATCGTTTTCAAGGTACAACTTTCCTCACCCGCTGCAATGTCAGTTTCCCTTTCATCAGCCTTGAAGCCCAAAGCAGAAGTACGACCCCAACAACCAGAAAACTAAAAACCAACGACCCGCCGAATATCACTGAGTAGAATGTCAATGCGCGCTCCTTTGGCATTTCGACCTTGGTGACTACGATAGCCCACGGAAGGACCCACAGTAGATTGGATCCTAAAGCTTGGTATAGGAACTAGGGGGGACTGGTAGCCAGCAGGATGGCTGAGAGCTGATGATTCAGGGCGTAAAAGATATAGCACCAGTCGATGTTCTGCTCACCCATCAACATTCGGGAATTCCATATTGACACCTCTCAATCGGTGCCAACTTGCCACATCTTGGCCGTTATTGACGCAACCTCCCGAGACCCCGAAAGGAAGAACGCAAATTCCTCCATGCCGCGCAAAGAAAGGGCGATGCAGATGGGTATCTCGATCACAAGAGCAATGAGACAAGACACGAACCCCGGGCAAGCAATTCCTTTTCACATTAGCTAGGTTGCGACGTCCTTGTAAAGACTCACTGATGAGATCCTGTCTCGAGGCCTTCGCCTTTCTCAGATTTGTACCCATGCTAGCTCGCTATTCGCCCCAATTGTGAACCACGAAAGCGAGTGTTGAAGCCTCCAGCGCATGAACAGGAACCATTACAAGACCCCATTGTATCGTATGCATTTCTAAGAGCTGATTCGATGGAAGGACAGGTAGATGGCGAAGCCATAGTCTTAATGGATCTAATAAAGAAGATCTTTGGACCTGCTGCATCTGACCCAGTAACGCTGCCATCCTGCTGTCGTAATCTTCTTGCAATGAAGGCAAAGTAGATCAGTCCTACCAGTGCAGACGTTATGTCACAAGTCATCCTGATAAGGGCTTGATCAATGATGGTCGGGATCCACGAGCCAACGTGGAATTTCGAGATTATCAGCAGATCCAAAATGATGTTGGCGGCAACGCTTATAGTGGCGATGAAAAGTGGCACGTCAGGATTGTCCAGTGCACGAGTACAATTCGATACTGCAACCTGCATGGCCGACGAGAGCGCTGAGATCGACGAGATCTGCACATATTTGATAGATGCATCTCGGACTTGCGCCGGGACGAATGCGGCGGCAAGGCGCTCCGAAGATGCAACAAAGATTACAGTCATGATGGCGCCCACTATTGTCTGAACAAAGATAAGGGTGTAGGAAATCGTAAGGCGGGACGACAGAGTACGATTCGACTTGTCGCCAATGATTAGCCATGCGGAGCGAGGAAGGCCATCATTCAAAACCTCTACAATGACCCCGATATAAGTGTAAATGTCTGTCGTAACAACTTGCGAGGGATCTATATTCGCGATCCAGAGTTTATCAAGTGTTCCATACAAAGCAGGAAGAAGCAAAGCAAGAATATTAAACACTAGAGATCCTTGATATCTGAAGGAATGCTTGGTCAGGAGATGACAATTCAGATCTGTCAAAGCAATGCATTTCACTTACGTTCGTCGATTTAGATAGCTCCGAGGGTCTTTCGACGATGTCCAGGCTAAGACCTTCAGTTCATGTTGAGGGCCTTCGTCCATGCTAGCTGGCTCTGGGTCATGGGCCCTCAGGTCGTTCGCATCGCTGTCCTTGCTTGAAAGCATCTTGTATCGTCGTCGCACCAAGCGTGGCAGCACGTGAACCAATTTCCTCATGGCGAACGCTTGGCTTTTATGTCTTTCCGCAATGTTTGGTATCATCCCGCCGTCCTCACAACTATCAAGAAGGCAAGGATGTAGTTCGGCCAGTCATGGTCGTAGCTCCCTACCGCATGTTGAGCTTGACAATGCACAACGACCGATATGGCAACCTTAGCGGGTTTGCCCGCACTCGAAAGTGCGGAGGCAACTACTCCGATCGCGATCGTGAGGGTAGACAGGTCTTGTAGCTACATGTACTCGTACGTATAAATATTGCTGAGAGTGACGGAGAATGTCAGTTATTGCTTCGCTTCAATAAGATGGAAGAACACATCCATCGTCCTTTACATGCGAAATTTAAGCACATTTACAGAGAAATTTGCGGACACGAACCATACGAGTAGATTGTGTTGAGAGATAAAGTAAAGTAATCGTACTTGCAGTCAAGACCAGAGGAGAATTAAATATTGGCCACGCTAGCCGTATATGGCACGCGGCACGCTTTACTGTATGTGGCATATACTAAGCGTGCCTTAGGTACTTACAATAGGGTGTACTCATATATGATCACTTCGAAGGAGCACTGCATCATCGATTAGCGCAGGATGTCTCGATATCGATCTTCGATCACCAGCGCGAAAGCGTAGTCACGAAGTGGATATGGATAGAATTATTGATAATCGTTGCCGTAAAGCAGAAGATTACAGACCTAGAGTCTGTAGATTTGTGACAGACGAAAGCATTGAGACGTGCGTACATCAGTCGGTAGGGGGATGACCTTTGCATTGCAGTCGATGTTAACCAACGATTGCATAGATGAATTCAAGATATGTTTGTTCCCATCGGTTTGTACGCATCTCCCCAATTGACCATCAGCTCTCGATCAATCTCTTCTTGAGCTTTCAATTACCGGTAAGGCTGAAAGAGCGCCGCCCGGGCGGCTTCCACTGCAACATGCGCCCTGCGTCCTCCGGCCTACCGACGGTTTCTACACCAGTATTCTGATGGCGATTCACCCTTTTGAAGACCGGTGGATGCCGCAATCGGAATGCATGGGCGATCTGGCATTTCCAAGTCAATCATAAGCAGGTTGATGTCCGATTAGCTTTGGAAGACCTAATAAGCGTGTGAACGCCTTGGAGAGTTTGCTTTTGGAATGGAAGTCCTCGTCAGGTTGGTCATAAAACCATTTCCCCAAGAAAGGCCAAGTGCGTCGTTTTTGCCAACTTCTATGATTTCGTGTATTCTCAATGCCCAAATTGCGATGCTGTACATTTATGCGAGCCAAGTAGCTCAATGTTCATTCGGTGACTTGTCTATGCCCTAGAAAACATTACTGTATCTGCTTCACCTTACACTGCCAGCCGGAGTCCTTGCTTAGCAGTGGCAGACTAGAAGAGTGTTAGCTCATGATCACGTGTTCGTTTTGCCTGCATAAGGTAGGCTACTCAAGTGGTACACAAGGGACTGGTGTGAGGACTTACCTTGCACCCAAACACCAGCCGAGCTCGTTCCCCTTGATCTTCTTCGCAATCCTCACCTCTCGGTTGCTTGGCATTTCATAGCCCGAGTGCAGTAACGCTAACATGAAATTGAGGTCAAGGCACCATTCCGGCCTGTCTTTCAAGTCCTCCATCGCACCCTTGACCCCTTCAAAGCTCGCCCACCCTTCCTTACCCTCACACACCTTCGCCGTGATGTCGCGCATCTCCGCCAATGTGAATGACTCGGGCATCCCCAAAGGCGAAGTCCGGTCGTAGAAGTAGCTAAAGATGTAGACATCCTCGTTCGCGAATGTTCTCGCCAGCGACGGTTGATGCACACCCCGGAAGCTGCAAGGCGCCAGCTGACAAGGAGCATCCTTCTCAAGTATCTTCTCGGCCAAACCGCGACACTGAGCCGGGGAGCCATCGGCGGGACCTACCATCTTGTAGGTAGCTTCGCTGCCGCCATTTTCGAGCTTGACCTTCACTTCGCGTGATGTTCCCGCTGCCAGGCACGGGTTGTGGATTGGTTTGGTATGCCATTCAGCATCTGATTTAGCGACGGCTTCTTTCCTGGCTTGCACAACCGCTTTGTGGATGGCCTCTCGCGCGGCCATGAGGCCGTAGCCGAGATGCGAGTGTTGGTAGAGCTCGAAGTCACGGCCGCCAAACGATAGCGCATATTTGTGATCGCCCTCCGCTAGCCTCTCGGGCATTCCACCTGAGGGTGTTTTGTAGGTAGGCTCGAAAACTATCTGTGTCGAGCCACCACCAAGGTCAAAGATGGCCGCAGTGGGACTTTTGTCTGGTCCACCAATCTTTCCAAGAAGATAGTTGGTTGTTATCCAAGCGTAGACGCCCTCGTCTTTGCCATCCATGATTTGTACGCCATTCTGCGCTACGACTGGAAAAGGATAGACGGTTTCCAGGCGAGTGCGAACCGCCGCAAGGATATTTGCGCTCATGTCTTCGCCGAGCATGCGCAGACCTGCTGTAGCCTTGACGGCAACTGGCGAGCAAGCCTGGTAACTCTCTGGGACTGTCGTGACAGCCACATCCATAAGAACATCCAAGCTCTTCGCTGCACCTTCAGCGTCTGTCTTATACGCGCTCAAGCCTGATGAACCACCATCCTTCTTTTCCGTCATCTTGAACTCTTCGTGTTCAAGCTCGGGCGTAGGGCCGCAGTTGTTGAATTTGTAGACATGAATTCGTGAGCCGGTGCTACCGGCATCAATCATCAAAGCATATTGTATTAAGGGTTTGCTGGAAGAGTAGGACTTCGAGCACTTCGTAGTCCCAGCCGCCGGGTCAGACACCCTTTGGCCGCCATGGCCTGATGAAGCATTAGCTGAACCACAGTTCCGCCGATCGTATGGCCGCTCGTGGTCTCTTACCTGGCACCAAATTTCCAACGTGAGCTGCATCTCTACCGGAGACCAAATATAGAACGAAAAATACAAATGCGACAATGCCCCCAGTCTTGTAGTACCGCGAGCGCTGCGCAGGCGTCATCCAGGCGCCTTTCTCCCTTGAGATATCCACCTTGCTGGTTTTCGCGAAGTCGTCTTTTAGGTCAGTATCGCGTCCGTTGCTGTTGCGCGTGGGTAATGAAATTGAGCGTCTCCGAGGTGTAGAACCAAAGGTAATATACGACCACAAATTAGGGCGTCGACGAGCGTCAATTGCCGTGGACATAAAAGAAAAGGGGGACAGAGAGCGGAGATAGGACTAGATTCCAGGACTCGGAGACGCGGTGAAGAGCGTAGACCTCCAGTCGTTCTAGTAGGAGTCGAAGGAATGACAGGAACGGACGAAGAAAGTGTGACTAGAAGACGTGGTTCGTTCATAGAATCTTGATGTGCACTTAGATGTTTGTAGGAGTATGTATCGGGATCTTGATAAGATCCCAGGCTAATCCTAATCGAGGTTTCTATTCATGCATTCGTCGATCATCTTCGTCCGAACTTCAGCTACAACACCACAAAACCTCGTTAATTCCCATCACCATTGACCCAGAATCATCAGAAATCAAAGTCAATACAGCCCAACTACCCCCAGACACCCTCCCGGCCAATTTCGAGCCATTGATACTCGTTCCACAAACCCAACCCACGGGCACCACTTCCACCAACCCATCTCCAACGCCCCCACCACAATGGTATTCCCCCCTTGACCCCATCCCCAGCACCCCGCACTAACCGCTTCCCCTAAGTCCAAAGACTCCTCCCACACCTACGTCCACATGAACCAGCCCCGCATCGCCGACCTCTTCGAGGAGTTCAACCGCCCCCCCCAACTCCCCCACGAGGAAATCTACGTGCCACCGCAGCACCAGCCGCCGAACCCGGAGGACGAGGACGATGTCGTGCCGGATCAGCATGCTGCTTTTGGGATCACGAGGGCGACGCAGGCGAGGAAGGAGGCTGCGTGGAAGGATTTGGGGCTGGAAGAGTTGATGAGGAGGGGGCCGGTTAAGGAGGGGAGTGGGGCGGGGGGAATGGGGAGTAGGTTGAAGGGGGGAAGGAGTGGTCTACCACGTTGAAGGCCAGAAGCGCTTATGACAAGATTAAATGCACGACTTTGTGGAAAAGAGCATGGGCTTTGGGAGGATCAATTCTTTGAGCATTGGTTCTCAATGTTGATTCTTGAAAGGCATTGCTATGTCCAAACTCTCCGTGCCGCCGAAGGCCAAAGCCATGCGACGTTAAGAAATCGCTATATCTTCGAGAGATCAACCCTCGCGCGGTGGAAAAGATCATGGCCCACCATTGCCCTTTCGGAAGCTTCCATCTCCCGTTCTTGGTCGGTGACTTTTCTTGGGTAGATGGACATCTGCGCGTACGTGCCTGCGCCTTTCCTTTTAGACAGGGGACCTGGATTGATCACCACAACACCGTTCACCACCTACACATCGAAGGAATTAGATTCGTCTTGAGAAGGGGTCCGACAGACTTACCTTAATAAAAGGAGCTAGCGCGCTCGGCGTAATCAGCATATCAGGCCTCGATATCATCCACTCACCAAGTTTTAAATAGCTAACATCCAAAGGCGTACCCGTCGCTAAGCCATCCTCGGTACCGGTCTTCGGTAAGAGGGTCCTGTCAGTCGGAGGATACAGGGGATAAAAGTGCCGCTGCTGTATTAGATGTCCTGGCAGTCGGGCCATGATATCACTCTCCTTGGGTCTTCCCACCACGAGCTCCTCACGTCGCAGATCATAAAGTGCGTCTTGTGCTGTAAGACCCAGCACGATATCGTTTACCACGATGTTAGCTGGGTTCGAGACCAGCTTCGCCCGTTTAGGAAGTCCAAGGTCTTTCATGCCAGTGAACTTCTCTTGTGGCCACGATACATGCTTGTTGATTGCATCGCGAGTGGAGGGTATCAAGGTTATGGTGATGCTAGGGACTTTCAGAGCGAGTTGCCGAAGTGGTCCACCTACTAAGATTCGAAAGGCGTCCGTCAGGGTGGCCTTGTCGGGCTCGATACTGGGGTCATCGGGCAGGTCGAAATCTCCAGATGCGACAAGCGGATGCTCGATGTCGAACAATGGACCAACAAGTAAAAGCATATCTGCATATGTTTCCGCAGCTTTATCGCACAAGGCATGCAGAGGCTCGAAGGCCAGATTGTTATCGGCAGTGTAGGGTCCAGACGCAAGCAATACGTTGAGCGCGTTTGCTGGACTGTCTGCACTCTCGCTATCCTCGACTCCTAAGCGGTCGTTGGTGGCGTCGAGAACTGAGGGCAGAGAGGCTGTCGGTGGCAGAAGCGGGATTTCGAGTACCTCGCTGACAGTGAAATAGTCTCCGGAAGCATTTATGCCCCGGACAGCCAATATTTGGCCAGGAAAGAACTCGTGCGATACGGATTCCACCTTGAGCGGTACCCGCAGACCAGCACCTGTCCTCCGCGATGTCTCTAGGAGCAAAGACGCGGCGTTGAGTTTGCCCTCAAGGGTGTCAGATGCGATTCTTCCCACGGCGATCGTCTGTTCGGTGCTCTGATTCGCAGCATTGCCAAAAGTACTATCCTCAAGATTGTGATGTCCTTGGATCAAGAGTTGGAACTCGTCTATTCGGTCATCCAGCACCTCGGAAGCTTCTGACAGATGCATAGCCATTGGCTTGTACGAAAACTTCTTGAGGTCCGTCGCCGCCGTCAGCTTGATTCTGGGTTCAGCCGGCGGTGCGATTGGAGGCTTGGAAGGGCTTAATTGGTCATTAAGGGTTTGAATGATCTGGCCGGCATCTGAGCGGTTGGCAAATGCTATACCGCCTGTGTTTCCATTTGTTGCTGCAGTCCGCCCATCAGTCGGCGAGCTCATAGCATTCGACTTGGCAAATTTTGGTACCGAGGGCGTCTCGAAGGCCGACTTGCGCTTGGCTACGCCAGTCGAAGGACGCCGAGAAGGCGTACTCGCAATGCCATCAAGCCTTTATCATGGTCAGCGTACAAATACTAATACTCGACATTCCGCAAACACTTGACTAACATCCCAAAGACATCATCCCCCCTCCCAGCCCTTGGCGTAGCATATGCGCCCCTCTTGTCCACGCTCCTAACATGAGCCTTGCCACGAGACTCCCTCTCCAAGGCTTCTTGGAGGTCCTTCTTGAACGCCCTCGCAGTAGCTAGATCTAGCTTTGTCTGCTCAAGTCCCATCTTCATCGTGTAGGATTCCCATTTGAAACGCAGATCCTGGGGTGTTATCGAGTGGAGGCGGAGGATCGATTGGAGCTCGCCAGAGACATCTGGTGGAAGCTCGGTGACGGGCGGGACGGCAAAAAGCTCATGGAGCTCTGCTTTGGTGTCGGCCATGCTATTTGAAAATTCCAGGATGTTTGCGAGAACTCCTGTAACACAGTCCCATTACCACCCGTAGACGACAGTGGGTATGCTAAAACGGGCAGACGCGCCCTGGAGCCCTGGACGCGCCGTGGCCAAGGATTCGGCGTCTCGGCCCGCCTGCCGTATTCTTGGCAGAAGGCATTTGTAGACACTCTTTTCCGGTCAATAAAGTAAGATCCCTTCCTCTCCTGCTTTTTGAAAGCTTGACGACAGTGTCATACTTCTTATAATTTCTCTCCGTTCAGAGCGAGGCGGGTGATTGACTCGCCGCTTGAGCTGTAATGCCAATGTCCAGTTACATGGTTGAATCATGAGTCGTTCGCATCTAAGGCATTTACAGGATCGTTGGGGTGCTACTGCATTACAGCATACTATGGTATGATGACCTTGTGTGCTAATTTATAGCATGTTCGTTTCAACAGAACCTGACTAGGCCATATAAGCCATCAGCCCATGGGTGCAATTGTCATACATAGCCAATCTACGCTCGAGCTAAGGTACTGATCAGAGCATACTTGTTGATCATGGCCGAAGCTCTTGCTATTGTTGGCCTCGCCTCGGCGATTGTGCAGTTCGTCGACTTCAGTACGAAGGTGATCGGACGGATAGACAAGTTTCGCTCAAAGAATAATGAAGTCCCTGTGGTGTTTCGAGACATCAAAATCCAGCTACCTCTTTTGATAAGTGATCTGAAACGGACCAAGGAGAGGGTTGAGCTCCACGAAGTAGCTTTGGAAACACAAAGTGCCGTTTTGGCCGTGGTCCAAGGCTGTCATGCTCATGTAATCGTAGGTCTATGTGTTCGTGTCGAGAACGATTCAGGCATGTACAAGGATAGTAATCGTGTTTCATGCTAAGAAATGATACAGGCCTTGGATGAGATCTTACTCAAAGTCCTGCCTGACGTTGCCGACTCATCCTGGCGGCTGGCAAAAAAAGCCTTACTCAGTGTCCACCAAGAAGACAAGGTTCGATTCATAGCCCAGGAGCTGCGCAACAATGCCATATACCTTACCCACCATTCAGTGAGTGTGACAGCTCAAAGGGATAGTGATAGCAAAACTCCATTCATTCAAGCCGATGAGCAGATGAAAATGCTGCAGTGGCTGAGCATCTCGGACCCTTCGGTCCACCACAACCGAGCAATCCAGCAAAGAGAGCCGGGTACTGGAGAATGGCTGCTCGACTCGGACGAATATAAACGATGGAAAACGCGCTCTCGAGGGCTTGGATGGATACTTGGTATTCGTGAGCTTGGATCGTTGAGCCGCCTATCATTTGCAGATAGCTGATCCACGAAATTAGCTGGGTGTGGGAAAACCTTCCTATGGTAAGGAGCTCGTGAAGAGTGATTAGAGTTCTCGTGACTCACATTAATGGCTAGTGCCGCGATTATCGAGGATATCAAAGGATTCTGCAAGCTTTTCAGATCAAGGGTGATGGCGTACTACTACATCGATTTCAATGAAAGCCCTAACGCGAACGTCGCCAACATACTACGCTCCTTGATCAAGCAAATCTGTGTTGGTACCGATGAAATCCCTAAAGCTGTACAGGCACTATGCTCTCAACATCGTGCATCAGGCCAGCAGCCTAGTATTCCAACGTTGATCTCAATTTTCCGAGCTCTAGAAGCGTCGCTAGCTATACACATATTCATTATCATAGATGCGTTAGACGAATATCCTGAGCCCCAAAGGCCAGAACTTCTACGTAGCATCCAGTCATTGGCAGGAAAGGATTTTGAAAATACACATGTTCTTGCTACAAGCCGAGCCGAAAACGACATCAAGTTCACGCTTGGCGAATCAGCGACAGAAGTCATCTGCATCAAGAATGACCTAGTCGATGCCGACATCAAACTACACATTCAGAGGTGCCTCTCAGAAGATCCTAGGCTAAGCAGGCTACCTGGCCACATCAAGAACATGATAGAGCTGAAGCTTGGCAAAGGTGCTCAAGGCATGTTAGTGGATCCTATACCTAGCTCGTCATGGCTTCTTGCTTGCAAAGATTGTCTCGATGAGATGCTGACGCTGACGGTCGATTTGCCTCAGGTTTCGATGGGCGGTGTGCCAAATCGATGCTCTAAGATCTTGCAACAAAGCTTCAGCTGTGAAGGCCGCATTGGAAGACCTGCCAACATCCTTGTACGATACCTACAAACGTATCCTCAGCTGTGTGGGTAGCAGTGACCTGGCAGATGCTCGTGCAATCTTGCAATGGATAGCATTAGCGAAGCGGCCACTCGCCCTGGAGGAAGTGGCAGAAGCTGCGACAACAGAGCCGGGACTTCAAGATGGCGATCTAGATGACAAATTATATGATCCTCATGATGTGCTTCGCATTTGCCGGTCGCTAGTCTCAATGTCTGAAGAGAAGGTCTTCATATGTGGCAAGCTCCAAGTTTGTCAAATCGTACGATTTGCTCACGCATCAGTGCGGGATTATCTCTTGTCAGATCATATTTCCCAGGGTTCAGCTGCAAGCTTTTCGCTATCGGAAAAGGAATCCCATGAACATATCAGCCAATGCTGTTTGTCTGTCCTGTGCCGAAACAGCTTCAAACATCAAGTCCCACCCGAACCAGAGGTCATGCCACTGCTGAGATATGCGGCGGAGTTTTGGTTTCAACACGCTCAAGAGTTGAGCTGCGTTGATGATGGGACCATGAGATATAGCGATTTGACCATCAAGTATTACGCCATGCGGGTCTTTCACACATCCGTAACGATCTTTCAGAACTGGCTGGCAACCTATGATCCCAACATTAAAAGAGGTTCAAATCGGCTTCGGGGTTCTGGTCCTTCACCTCTCTACTATGCAGCTTTACTCGGTCTTGTGGAACCTGTACGAGCATTGCTGGACTTGAGTTACGATGTTAATGCGCTTGGTGGTAGATACGGTACCGCACTAGTGGCTGCAGCGAGTAAAGGGGACGAGAGGATGGTCCGCTTGTTGGTAGGCAGCGGCGCCGACATAAACTGTTTCGGTGGACTGGTGTTCGGGACGCCTCTAGAAGCTGCGTGCTTTTCCGGCTCTGAACCAATTGTCCGCTTGCTGCTCGAGAACGGGGCATTGCTCAATCCCACCATTGAATGGGGAAAGTACGATACTGCTCTTCAAGTCGCTTGCGAGTTTGGCCACGAAGCTGTGGTCCACTTGCTCATCAGATCTGGTGCTGAGATCAACGCCCGTGGTGGCGGATATGGCCATGCATTACAGGCTGCAGCTGCGAAAGGGCAGTATGCTATTTCAGCCCTGCTCCTTGACCAAGGGGCGAAAGTCAATGCACAAGGAGGCCACTATGGTTCAGCGCTACAGGCCGCGGCGGCCACAGGTTCCGCGAAACTCGCAAGACTGCTATTAGACGCAGGGGCAGACCCTAACATCCAGGGAGGTGGCTTTAGACACGCTCTAAGGGCTGCAGCGTGGCGCCAGGAACAGTCGATATTCGACCTGCTGCTCGAGCGCGGCGCTGACGTCGACTTCTGTGTGCGACAACTTGAACGCACCTCTACCACGGAAGATGACAGAGAGTTAGTCGACAGTATACATGCGGCGAGGGCTGCAAACGACCCAAGACTCATGGATCTCATTTATAAAGCAGCGCAAAGAATCGCCTCTATTGAACACGAAGAGTATACTATGAGACGAGTAGTGGATAAAATGATGTCGATCCAGCCCAATCGTAACAGGCTAAGAAAGTCCGTTCAATACATACTTGAGCAAGACTCTGCCCGGTATCAAGAGACTTCAATTCCCAGTACGTGGCTTACTACAGCGAAGAACTAAGTCGAGGAGCACCCGTTTCGACAGGAAGCGGTTGCCTCTTTTCTATAGCTTCGTGCAGGCTCTACCCGCTCTTGATGAGGCGGTCGTGTCAACCAACACATTATGGCTCCAAAAGTGGCGCAACTGCATGAGCAGTATCCTTTGGCCTAACGCCTCGGTCGATCGAGCATTGTCAGCATCAAGAGTACCGACCGCTGACGACCGCCCAGTACTCCGCCCGATCAATTTCAACGGTCACTTCCGGTACGTTGACTCAGGGTTGTCATTATGGATGGTCAAAACATTCCTCAGACCAACTTCCAAACGAAAGTTGGCAGTGAGGCCATCAGTATCAGGCCCTGATGACCAGATACATGTGCTTCCCACGCCCATTCCGTACGTACCTGCCGCTAGCTCATCAACTTCCTCACCCACAATGACACCTACCAGCCAGCACCACAATCCGCATCCTCGCTCATATGGCGATCCTGCAGTCCCAAGCCCAGCTGTGAGCACTGATGGCGCTGGCGCTGGTATCACGACCTTAGATTCAACGGTCTCATAGTATTGTTGACAATCAAGGCATCCCAGGATTCCTGACTACTCCATCAAGATCTCGGGGCTTGTCGCTGATGGCATGATGCCGCAACATTGTCTTTGAAACGGGCTGGCTTTCCACCTACAGCGTGGATCAACAACCACATCCAAAAAAAAGGAGCACTGGGAAGAGGACGCTTCCCACCCCCAATAACGCTGCTGCCGGCCATGCAACCGGACGGATCGCTCTCGGTGTCCGTCAATAATTTTGGCATTGCGATACCTCTAACACATCTGCCCGAGAGAGAACGAAATAAGACGCTTGGTGAACGGCATCTTGGAATCCACGTCGAAGGACGAAGCCTAAGTTGTAGGATCCCAGGCACTCCCATCTTCAAAAGCTGCACGAGCCACAATTGACGCTTGCGAATGGCCTCTTTGGTCGTCAGGAGCGGAGGCGGGAGCCTTGGTGGCTGGGTCCAGGATGGTGTTGATGTTCAGGAATGCGGAAGCTGCTGGTTTATTGGCTGGGAAGGCGGCATCGAGAAGGACCAGGTCGTAGGAGGCAAGGCGATGCTGATGAATATAAAGGGGAATATTTACCAAGGCACTGACTGGATTGATCTCGGTTCATACCAGATGCGAAACATGTTTCACGGCGTTAGAGTGAGAACGAGGGGATCCTGTGAGAGCATTGAACGGCGCACCTTACCAGTTTATGGCATGCTATTTGCTGGGGTGATGGACTGACAGCATATTGCGAGTGCGCTTTGGTTGCCAAGTCTATCATATGCTGTGTTCCATCTAATTGATGCCTATCCATGTACGCCTTAGCAGAGTCTCGCCAAGACATCGTCGACCACTATACATGACATGCAAACCCCAACCTCCGTGCCTATTCTCAACCTCTACGCTCCATTCCATCAAGCCCCTTCCTTAGCCTCATCCTCGCCCGTCTTCCCTACACTCTGCTCATCCCCGCCCCTCAAATAAACCTCGCTCTCCCCAATCACCTTACCCCCCTGCACCCAGCGCTCCATCATCGCCTTCCGCCTCTCCTCCACCAACCCACAGAACGCGCCCCAATACGGATCATGCCGATACTCAAACGCCACATCCCCGCCATACTCCTTCATCAACTGCATCGGCGGCACTAACACCCTCAAATCCTCATCGAACCGCATCTTCTCCTTCGTCAACGGGTCGATGAACGGGTTTATCAGCTTGAAAAACCCCCACACCACCCACGGCACATTCATAACCAGCGCCCGGCCCAGCCTTTCCGGGTAGTGCGTCTGCAGTATCGAGAGGAACTGGCGGCCTTGGCCTACTGAGGGCTGTTTGCCAGCACCTTGCTTCATGTTGCACAGGATGGCCATGGTCTCGACGCCGGGCGGCATGAGCGTGATGCTGGCCTCGAGCATAAACACCAGATGCTGGATCTGCTTCTCGCTGCGCGGCGTGTTCTGCCGCGAGGGGTTGAGGTACAGGCACGGGCGGCCGTGGATGTCGTACCCCAGCTGGACTTGCTTGCCCGTCTCGTTCTCGGGGCTGATGTACTCGGGCGTGAAGTCCGCGAGGCCGTATTCCCGGCGCCAGATTAGGGTGGTCTGCAGGCGGGTGATGGCGGCGGGGAGGGCCCATTTGGTGGCGCGGAGGTAGCGCAGGAGGCATTCGCGCGTGAGCCAGAGGCGTTCGGGGTCGCTGAGAGGGGCGGTGGGGAGGGGGGA
>JAABUS010004193.1_pt1 | contig 21330 bp, 20 predicted proteins | sample 5560161 | NCBI WGS metagenome assembly JAABUS01 (sample SAMN10711885, study PRJNA513376) | rock metagenome | isolation source: Antarctica rocks | place: Antarctica: Victoria Land, Trio Nunatak nord | collected 2016-01-04
ATTGCTGGGAATGGGGAGGAGGCTGGTGGGTGGAGTGGTGAGGAAGTAAGGGGTGTGATGGGCGGAGTGAGGGGACGGGAGGTGGTGGGTTGGGAGGAGGGGGAATGGGGTCTTGGAGGTTGATGGGGAGAGAGGGTTGAAAATCCATTCGTATATGGTATTTTGGAGAGGTGGGTTGGGGAAGAGGAATGGTAGTGGTTGGATTGAGATCAATCTGTAGAAGATTATGAGGATGAAGTGGACCTGGTCTTGGGAGTTCTTGGAATAGGGAGGATTCGAATTTGGAAACGCGTGGAGCGGATATGCGGAAAAGAGTGGCGCAGAGATGGGAAAAGCGAGTGTAAAGGAAGAGAGAAAGAGGTGCAGAGATCGAAAGAGCGAGTGTGGAGGGAGAAGAGAAAGCTGTTGAATAAAGGGATCGGGACCGAAAAGAGAGTAAGGACGGACGAAACCGATGGAACTGGACCAAGGGGAGGAAGAGCAAGTCTATTTTCCTCCATAGCGCTTTTCCAACCCACTGACTCTACATATATCCTTCCTCCTTTGATCCGTACCAGATGTTCCACCCAATATCACCACAACCCAACCCACTCCACTCCGTCCACTTCGGATTCCTACTCCTCGTCGTCGCCTTTCACTTCCTCCAGATCATCCTCCTTGGGCACAACATGCCCCTTCACCGCCTTTGCCGTTGCCGCAGGTCCACTCGCCTTCACGGTCACCTCCTCTGCATCCCCATCTGCCTCCTCTTCATCTACTTCGTCTTCCTCGTCGTCATCTTCACCTGGAGCTCCGGCGCCGTCTTCACTGCCTGAGACTTCTTCTTCAGGGTCTTCGTCGTCGGCTACTTCTTCAGGGGCGGTGACGGCTTTGGTTTTGCGCTTCTTGGTCGCGGGTGGGGCTTTGAGGAGGAGATCAGTTCGGATGACTTGGGATTTGGTGTCGGCAGACGGAGGAGGGGAAGAGATAGGGGAGGGGAAAACAGGGAAAGAAGGAAGATGGTACCTTCAGCGCCCTTGTCGTCGTCTTCGGATGCGTCTGGGTCGTCCACATCCGATTGCTCGGAGTCCTCGTACCTAGAAGATTATCAGCCAAAGCTCAGAAACCGACCAAGCGAGCAGAGGAGCAAGGGAGAGCAGAGTATGATGAGGGAAAGGCGTTCAAAGAAACAAGAAGCTTGCGGAAGCCAATTGAGAGCGCATAAAATTGCAAAAGGAGTAGAATGAGCCACAGCCAAAGCGACAGTGTTGACGGCGTTGGGAAGACGAGAGCACCAGGCCCAAGGCCAGCAATGACATCACCACACTTACTCCTCTTCCTCGTCGCTCTCGTCGCTGGGCAGCGCCTGAAGCTGCGGCTCCTCCTCAGCGTCTTGCTTTCTCTTCCGTGTCGACATGGCCAATGGAACGAATTTGGTAGTCGAGAGGATAACCGATGGGGTGGGTGATGGAGGGAGGGGGATGAGCTGGAGGTGGAAGGTGGAAAGTCGAGGGGAGCTCTTCAGTCTCCCGAAAACAGGGTGGCAGCCGCGGCAAGGCTGAAAACTACAAGCAGCAAGCTTTACCGAGCCTATCAGAGCTGATCGCGACTGCGGCCCCTTGCAGATTGCGAGGAAGGGGATGACGCGACAGGATCAGGTAAGTACAGTACCCTCTCTAGATCCCACCATGTGCGTATGCATTGGCCACAATCAGACCATACTCCATCCTGAAATTTCTCAACGCCAATAAGGGGGTATCGCAGCTTCTCTCACTCTTCCATCGCTAGCGGCCCATTTCCGGCCTCCTCTTCCTCCTCATCGTCTTCTCTATCCTCGTCTTCCTCCTGATAATCCCCTCTCTCCAACATCTGAGCACGGCCATCACTTTTCTCCGCCATCTCATCCCCCTCTTCAGCGCCCTCTTCTTCTTCTTCATCCTCTTGCTTCCCGTCCTTAGCCTCTCCCTCATCCTCCTCCCCCTCGTCGTCTCCTTCCTCCTCGCCATTTGTAGCCAAATTCGGGAACATAGCCACAGGTTTCTCGGGCGCATCCACGAACTCTTCAAGCTCGCTGAGCTCGCTCTCGTCATCCGCACTGTCATGGACACTCCCAGGCACGCTGCTCGCTGCTTCTTTCCCACCCTCGTCTCTACTAATCACTACTGCCACACCCGATGTTCTCCCTTGCTCCATGGCTTGACCTGTTGGCTTCGCCAGCTTCGCAGCTGCCAACGCTGCAGCAGGTTTCGCGACAAGCGCTTCGGATCTTTTCTGTACCTCTCGTTTGGTAGCGCTCTTAAACCTTGGTCGGGTTACGGGCGCCTCGCCTGGTTTGGCATTCGGGTCTGGCGGAGGCGTTGCTGTTGCCGAAGCTTCGGCGTCCATCAGAACATGGTCAACGCGCATGCGGACACGGCCTTCTTCGTCATTTGATTTGGCGATGAGGTCCGGGACGATCTGTTCGTATAGGAAAGCATATGTATCACCTATGAGATCCTCAAAAACGCCTACTTTCATAAGATTAGAATTTGTTTTCTTGATTTCAATCGCGTCTCTGATGATGTCAAGCAAGGGTGAAGTGGTATCAGGGAGATGCGCCCAGGTCTCGAGTCGTTCTGCATTTAGGGCAAAGATCTCGTAAGGAATGCTTCCGAAAATCGCTTTTTCGTGCTCGGTCGGAACAGGTCCTTGACGGCGGAGAAGCTCGAGGTAGGTTAGGCATACTCTTTGCCATATCTCTGCATGGGCTAGAAAATCTCCGGAGCGTTTGCGAATGCGCTTCGCCAAGGCTTCCAGACTAGTCCGGTCGTTAAGCTGGTATAGGAGGCGGACGAAAAATTTCACATAGCGGCTCGTGTAGACGAAGTGTCGGCCTGCACGCTCGTTGTCAGGACGCCAGACTTGGATGGCCATTGTCTTGGTGAACATTTGTTGGGTGAGCTCGTGTTTGGCGCCTAAAGCGGAACGAGCGTCGTTCGGGGAGTCGTCGTAGATCACATGAGCAACCTTGTGAGCGTCAGCGAAGCATGGATAGACCATAGGAACCAGTATGTACCCGCGCTAGCATACGATGATGCCAATTAGACTTATCCGCAGACCGGAGTGCCTTCAGCACTTGCGAGATGTACATCTCCCAATCATCTTGTTCCTCTACAGGACGTACTTTACGGGAGTAGGAAGTAGCTTTGAGGTGAGAGCAGGCTTCTGATACCTGTAGCGCAAAATTAGTTGCGACCATCGCTCATCATAGGATACAATCTACCTGAAGCACCCCCTTCTGCACAAGCTTGTGGACGACGGAGACTAACTTGTAATGGGGTTCGAGAACTGGCTCTCGGTCTGGATGCCTGCCGTCGCGGCGATCTGGCACAGCTTCAATCGCCCGCTTGAGAGCGTCGAGGATGGCCGTGCAGACGGGACGTTGGGCATTGCCTCGTACCTCTTCACCGCAGTTATACATCTTCCAAAGGCATTTGCCAAGCATATACCAACTTCTAAAGTTCTTGTCTTAGCAATTCGCTATCCTCGAGCGGGGGATGGAATAGCACTCACGACCAGTTTTTAGGCTTGTCAGCCAATGCTCGTCTGAATAAGACGCTTGCAAAACTCCATGCAGGGTAAAGATGTAAATCCCTGAAGGGGCGTTTCTTGTACATGCCTTCGTTCGGATTGCTGTAATGGCGCTCAAAGTCTCCTAGACCGAAGGCTTTCATTGAGAAAGGCTCGCGTGAGGATGCATAGATCCTGGTAGCAAAGTCGGCATACATCTCTGCCATTTTGCCGACGGCCTCGAAAGAGGCATCAGCACTTCTTGTAGCTGTGGCTACAGCCATATTATAACAGTGGATTGCGCTACGTTGGAGTAATTTCAATTCCTCCATGCCGTTGTTGATCTTGTCAGCACTCCAGGTCGTATTCTCTTCGATTTTGGTGTCATATACTTGGGCAAGCCTGTACCAGGATTCCCACTTCTCCATGCCTAATTCAAGGTCATACCTAAAGTAAGTCATCGCAAGATCCAGATCGTCCAACGGCCCTGGAATGGTTCGCTTTTGCGAACGAAACTTAGCCAGGGACATTTGGCCAAGCAACGAGTACCATCCTTTGTCGGCGATTGCAGAAAATTGATTCTCGATGGTTATAGAAGATAGCTCGCCAATACCTTTCAGGGCACGGTACATGTCAAGAGGATTGACTGGGGACCTTAGGAAGTGAGATATGGCACGCTTGTTGTAGCTCGTGACGTTCGAGGACTTCGGTACTTTCAGTGCTTGTTGCATCCTATCGATGGTAGATTTCAGCTCGCTCTTCGCTAGCTCTTTGATGCTTAATCGATTTGCTTGTACCAGAACATAGTCCATAAGCTCAAGGGCCGTAGCACGGTCGACAGTTTCAGCTGTGCAGCCATGGCTTCTGATGTTAGCAAAGCTTGGGCAGATCTTAATGCCATAAAGATCATAAATGACTTGCGCAAAGTCCCACTCGCAGCTCTCGGAGAATTTATCTGAGGCTTTGAATTGTAGCATTTCTGATTTCATCAGCTTCAGAAAGCGTTTATTATTGAGTCCACAAAGCTCCCTCAAACCGAGAGTGTAATGGACCAAATTCAGATAGTCGATTGAGTCATCCCTTGGTGCCTCAAACTGCTCAGGAGACTGAGCTATCGCCTCTTTGAGGAGCATGTACTGTAGCATCCACGACGTCACTTGCATCTGGTCAAATTTTGCCATTGATTGTGCGAATTGACTGGCAGCTGAGCCACGAGGAGCTTGCGAAACAGTATTCTGCCCGACGCGCACGGAGTCCGTCCACATGATGTAGACGTGTAAGATGTTCTGTAAGGTAGACATTACAGCCATCGACTTTCGAAGTTGTGCCATGTCCACAACTTCGAACGCAACCGGATCGGCGAGCGCTATGCTAAGTGTAGCAGTGAGGATGTGCTCGAGATCTCCCAGCCGCCCTAGTAGACTAGCTTGTCGTGCCTGATCCGGAAGATCTACATAATACGATGATTGAAGATGCCCTACGATAAGCTCTATCCGCCTAAGGTTGCATGACAGTACCTGTGGAGGGTAGTTGATCGATTGGTAAGCACTTCCCAGCCGCTGCCACAGGAATAATTTGAGCGTCAGACCGGCCTTGTTAAAGAATCGCACCATGTCTTCGAGTTGTGACCCAGTCGGATTTCCACTTCTAGACGCCGATTGCGGATGCTCGAAGGTAGAACCACTGTTGCTAGGTCTATCGAAGGACGCATTGTCTCCCTCACTGGCCCGTAGACCGATTCCTGCGACAGAACTCTGCAGTACTGGCTCCAAGCTTTCTATTACCGACAGAGGTTCGTCTTTTTCAGAATTGAAGATGCCAAGGAAGAAATCCATGGTGGTTAGACATGAGATTTCCCTATCAGCTGCTTCGACCGATACTTCTGGCATGGCCGCATTGTTTTGCAGCTTGATGATCGAGTTGCTATAGGCACCTAATGTTCGCTTTAGATCTTGAAAACACAGAATGACATGGTCTCGTGCTGAGTCATCCGTCAAATTGACAAACAAAACAGAAGACCATAGGAATCTGACACTCAGCTCGTCGAGACCCGCTACGACGTCTGGTCTGAGGCTCATGGCATGATGAGCGAGCGCAGCCCAGCGTACAAGACGATCGCGCTGCATTGCTCGGATATCGAGATCTACCTCGCTACTGGGGTTTGTGATTCGTTCGTAAACATCAACGTGGATCTCGAAAGTGTTCTGTATTAATTGGATCAGAGCCTCGGTTTCTGACCCCCAAGAAAGAGGATCTGGTTGATGTTGAGATGCCAACAGTCGTTGGTCATGTTCCTGTATCCGATCCTTAAGCGTTGTATAAATGTATTCATCTTTTTGAACAAGCATCTGCACGACGATTTCTTTGAGCGACGAGGTCCAGTTGAAGCGCTCATATGCCGAGATATTACGCTCGTTCTGTCCCAAGCTATGTGTTCTCGGTGCTAGCAATTCCTCTATCCAGGTCATAGCTAGCTGATCCAGATGGAACCAGTTCTGTTCTAGCCGGTTCTGAAAATCTTCTAGGCCTTCGTCACCAGATAGGATTGGGAGGTTTGAAATTTGCGAAGGTCCACGTTTGGAGCTTTCAAGAAAAGCATTGAAGTTACGTGCGCCATTGGCGCCTCCAAAGGCATCTTCATGGCTTGTGCTTTTTAAGAACGCCGTACTCTTGTCTATACCCCATGAGGTCAATACAGTCTTCATGTCGTGAATTACCACGGTGAGTGAGTCCCCTGACTTGTTCTTTGGAGCCCGTGGAGTCGTCGGCAACACGACAGCGGCTTTCAATTCACTGAAGGCCCTTAGGTTGTTGGCATCCATCTTTGAAAGTAGATTACCCACAAATTCAAACAACATCTGATCGGCTTGCGTATATTCGCGAAGCTGCTCCTCGTAATACTGGGTGAGGTCCTCAGCCGCAGTCTCATGAACAGATACTCTTGCTTTAATCCTTCTACTTTTAGATCGCCCTGGGTCTGCTGCCTCAGGTAAGCCTGCGGCCTCAGAAGATCTTTTGCGTGTCGGCAGAGACATCGTCCTCGGTGACTCCTGTATGATAGGCTCGAGGGCGTGAATGCATCCATCGGTAGCAACCACGGTGTTCTCATTTGGAACATGTTGATCTCTATCGTCGAATGAGTGAAAGTGATTTGTATCAGCTCTCCCGACGCCGGACGCCGGCATGGCTTCGGACACTTCAGGTGCTCTAGCTTTATCTGAGGCTACAGTAGGGGAAAATTCTTCGAGTGTTTCGTTTTCGGGCTTCTCGCTAGACGGATTACGTCCTTTCCGCTTCAGAATAGCCTCTGTAATAGGCGATGATATGATCGTTGTTCCAGTTTCCGAGATACCTTTCATATCACTGCTCCCTTGTAATGCATGCCGGGGTGGTAGCCGGATTCTGTACGCGGTACCAGTATCCGGCTCCCCATTTCCCTGTGATATGTTGGTAATTTGCAGCAACATGGCCTTGCCAACACTAGCCCAGTCTCGTACAGGAACGGCGATCTCTTGGCGGTCAGAGACTCTCTCATACAATCTGGCCAGCGAATGCTCATCCATTGAGTCATCAACAGGACTGGGCAGGAACGGGCAGGGATCAACATGCTTCTTGAGTGATGGAAGAAGACGAGCCCCAGTACCAGCGGGTAATTGGCTCTCAGAGGCAGTGTCACCAAGCTCACGCAGCAGGATTTTCAACTGCTCCGCCGCGAAGCTCTCCTCAAGCCCCTGAGGCTCAGGCCAGATATCATCATCAGCGTCGCCGCTGTCTAAGACTGCTTCTAAGCAGAATCGCGCCGTTCGTTTGCTTTTCAAGAAGTAGCTGAGCCTAGAGATAAGTCGCCACAGGTGGTGATCGGTCTCGTCACGGTCGACCGCTTCGACCAAGGAATAAAGACTAGCCACTACTGTCTGTCGAACGATGTTTGGCAATTCTGCGTTTTGAATATCGCTATCCCCTTTTCTGACGCGGTGCAGCTCATGTTTCAGCCAGTCTAATAGGTACTGTCCTCGATTTTTGTAGGCGAGATAGAGGATTTGATTCAGAGTGTTGGGAGCCTCGTCAGCGCCTGCCGCTGGCAAGTCCACTGTGCCAGGGTCAAGATCTCCTATGTTATCATTGAACCCCTCGGTGTCATCGAATGTATCGATCTGCTTAGAAAGTGAGATGGACTCGGGATAGGTGAAGATCTCCGACTTGAAAAGAGCTTTATAGGCGGCTTCTGCCTCTCCATAAAAACTAGGTCCTTGGCTATGTAATTTGAGGGCATTCTGGTAAAGCTTCAAAGCCTCTTCAACCTGATGTAGTGTCAAATCTGGAGCGAGCGCGTCACGTGCGGCAGAGCGTGGCACCTACTTGTATCTCTTTGCTATCATCGATCTCATCTTCGCTGTCCTCCTCAGGCTCAATATTCAGAGCTACAAAAGTGGACTGTAGCGCAGCATTAGCGATTGGTCCTATAATTTCATCAATTCGATCTACCATTGTCGGAAAACGCCAAAGCCACGTCCACAAGCTCAGCGACTACATGTCGAAAACATCACCATCTCGCGTGATCCCAACCAGACCGGAGCCAACGTGGAAATGGGTTGGGAGGTTTTCAAAAATGGAACCATTTAAATCATATGATATCATCTTCGGTGGTGAGATAGACTCCACGGAATTCAAGAAGATGGAGTTGAAGAAGCGCCAAGACCGCTCCATCCAATCAGTGAGGGTAGAAACCACCGAACGACTAAGGTAATCGCCCTGTGGCCATCATGTACAAATGCGACCAAAGTATCACACTACTTCAAAAGTACCAGAAACACTTTCACATTATAATGATTCCATGTTGTCGATATTCGTGTTGTACTGTTCAGCCTCCAGTAGCTATGCCTGACTGGCTAAGACGCGAATACTAGGATACACTCGATCAAGAAGCATGCTCTTCAGAGCGAAGTGCAATTGCCAAAATCCTATAGGCCAGCTCACGAGAGCAAGACCAGCTGTCTCAGTAGTCATATTCATCATCCACTCCCGCCTTGTCTTTTGCGTTCCTCAAGATATCTTCGATGTTGTCTTCGTCATCGTCATCGTCATCCTCCGCTGCATCGTCCTCCTCACTGACATAATCGCCAGGCTCATCCTCTTCTCCTTCTGCCTCGTCCTCATCTAAAGTATCAGGGAGTCCAATCATTCGTCCAGGATCCAGCATGCTTCTTTCCACCTGCTCTTCCCGAGCGATCTCTTGAATATCATCCAAGGCTTCCGGAGATGGTCTTTCGGTTTCAGTCTCGACATTCGATCCGCCAGGCAATGTGGCTTCAGTACCTTCAGGTCGGGCAGTACCAACCGGCGGCGTCCTCTCCACGGCAGCTGTAGGTTTGTTCGGTGCGGGTATGTCGCCGCCGCCGGGACTTGCCGCAGCATCACTAGCAGCACTCATGCTTTGTCGGCGACTGCCACTAGCACTGCTGCCTTGCGAGCTCGGCTGATATATCTCTTGCAGAAACTCGTAATTGATTTTTTTGCTGTAAGCTCGCTTTTTCAGCATCTTCGCGACCGCTTCGGCTGGACTTCCTGCAGGCATGTTATCTTCCTCACCATCCCCCTCGCCGATGTCGTCGTCATCGCCACCCTCTTGGTTTTCGCGGTGGTACGAAGCCATGTCTCCCATCCTGGTTCTCCTGCGCTTCCGCCGCTTGACATTTGGCAATGTACCATTAACTTCGGCTATTTTCCGCTTAAGCTCCTTGGCATGTTCGGCTTTGATCCAATCCCGATTTTCGTGAGTCCAGATGCGGGTTTTTATTTCGACTTCTGTAGGAGCGAGGAGGCATGCCTGAAGGTCTGTATCAACACCGAATTCCGAATCGGAGATTTCTTCTGTCGAAGCAATCACAGGGCCTGTGTTTTGCGTTTGGTGACCCTGAGTTGCAGGTGGGGAAGCAGGAGCAGCATTGCTGTCGAGTACTTGTGTCAGCGCGGAAGCGTGAGTAAGGGAGGACGGATCCGACATCGCGGTCGTGATGTCAGGCTCCAAAGGCGCTTCTGTTGAAGCAAGTAGAGATGCTGACGGTCCACCCATGCCGACCGCGGATGGCCGTGCCTTAGGCGGACGGCCACGCTTTCTTTTAGTTGAGGATGTTGGCGTAGAAGTGCCCGCTGGTGGAGGTGGTGGCATATTCTGGCTATCAAATTGCGTCTGCTGCTGCGTGGGAGCGGGAGACGCTAGCTGAACATTGACGGCTGGCGAAGGCGTCGCGTCTTGAGATTCGGCATCATCACCGCCGTCATCGTCGAACTCGACGTGTCTTTGTTTCCGTCGTTTACGCGTTTTGTCCAGGTCTTGCTCATAGAAGGACGGGGGGTCGCAGAAGCGCTCAAGGTCGATTCTTCGAAATTCCTCGACAGTAAGCCCGCTGCTCTCGGTTCTCTTGAATTCTTCAAGTCGTTTCACCAGCGTGGCCTCTGTTACTTTGGCAACGTAGACCATTTCTCGAACAGTCCGTCGATAATTGTGCATCCTGGCCGCGATTATAAGTGCAGCGCCACATACACCGGCCGGCCTTCGTCCAGGGGTCATCCAGTCTCTGTTCATTCGCTGAAGTATTCGAACAGCGTCAATGGCAACAGCAGTCTCCTGGTCTTTGTCAAATTCAAGCTTTTCAGCGAAGCGGTGTATGAGGTTTTCCGGATTCAAAGGTCGGATTTGGTAGTTTGGTCCATTGAGTCGGAGTTCATCGACCAGATCTTTATAGATATGACCCAGTTTGAAGACGTTCAGCTTTTGAGATGTCAGCTCGACGTGTTAAATGGGCCCCGCAGCATATGGCGATTATACCTGCAAGATATCTGCGAAATCAATCAACATGAACTTCGCGATGTTGCGGCTGTTATTGCTATTGGTGTCTAGCAACCGAGTGGCGATATAAAGACAGACGGCAGCAACACTTCTTGTTTGTCGGCCTTGAATGAAATTGTTTGCCACGGCGAGCGTATAGACGTTCATGGCTCCCTTAGTAAGAGAGTCCGACATACTCAACGCTGCACCAATTTGATTGATATACCGTCTGCCTGAAAGAGGATCAGCAATGACGGATCCGACGACCAAAGACCGAAACACTTACCGTTAGCGAGACTATGCTCCCTACTGTTGGAGCCACCGGCGTTCTTTAAACCCAGCAGACCACTTCTGGCATGAGCTTGGTCAGAACCGACATGCTGACCTATCATCAGATGACCTCCACCGGACGTCTCGGCAAATTGAATCTCGGAGACAATGTTCGATTCACTGATCACGGTGCCACAAGCATGACAGACGATATGACCATCCTCCTCGCCGACGTCGTTGTCCTGACATGTTGGACATTGCCCTGCAGATTCGGGACCAGCCTGAATGCCCTGTCTGCTAGTCAAAAGCGAGGATAAGGAACGGCGTTGTGGATTCTTGAGACTATCCAGTCTTTGCCGTTTCCCCGGCGGCTGGCTCGGCCGAGGTGTCGATCTTGTTGCCGTCGCCATCGCATTTGACTAGAGGACAGTGCTGTAGGGTTACCTTGTATTTGGCATAGCCGCTTTCGTAAGGAAAGGTGAGTCGTCCGATCGAATGGAAGGAAGATATAGACCCGCAAGTGCACCAGGAGCGTAAGCCTGGACTTGATGTATGACTTTGCCAGCCAAACCCTAAGTCGCTAAAGCAGTCGTATTCTTCTTAGCTAAGAAGAGATCGTGGTCGTGTGTCGGGCGGTGGGATTAGACAATAGGTTGAGATGGTGGGATGGATGGCTCGATGGAAAAGAAAGTGAAGTTGTGGGGGAACCGCGGGGTGGGGCAGCACACTTGAGTCACGCATGCAAGCGCTACTCTAAAGTAGCCAGCAGCAGCCACACGGCACCGCGTTCGATTCCGCCGAGATTAACTTCTTTTCACGCCTCTAGATATAAGCACGAAGGAATGACATTAACACTCAGAGTACGTAGAACTTGTGTTGTTCAAGGGCCCTTTAAGCTCCGAAAGCTTCACGAGAGCTAACAAACTGCGGGTTCTACCTTTCTACGGCATCATCTCCCGAACTTCTGCATAAACCCAGCCAACAGCAATCCGGCCTCTTACAGGTTCGCTTTTATGGGACTTAACGGGGCTATCTTCGATGAAATGTGATCTTCATGTCTCAGCCTTCCTTCCTTTGTTAGCTGCCAGGAATGGCACGCATATTACCGAATAATGCCTCACGGAGCACTTGAGCTATGTACCATATGACCTTGCTCAATGCCTCAACCGTCGCTGCCACTACTCCTGAACGTCGCACATTGCTCCACATAATGATGTGTGAGATCCAATACAGGCTGAGGTAAGCTCGTCGCCTGCACAATACTGCGCACCTTGACCGCCCCTTCATTCTCGATGAGTTTGCGCACCGTGCGGAAGAGGTTGGGCGAAAACTGTTACAACCGTTAGAAGAGCACCTCCATACATCATGCACCTTATCGCATACCTCCGAATACCATCGATATTGCCAGGCAATAAGTCGTATGATCGCCTGCAATACATCCCCGTATTTCCCTTGCTTCTCGTACCAGGCCATCACCCCTTTCATGGCCTTGGGACTGAATCTGACCCTTAAGCAGTGCTGATATGCTTCTACCGCTTCTTGGTCGTGATGCAGTCGCTCCGCCAGGTCACCTAAGATCTCCCATTCTTCCGCGGATTTGTGATAAGTGTTGTTCGGGGAGTTTGGACTTGATGCATCTGCAGCTGAACGAGCCATATCCGTTCGCCATATTGTGTAGATGCGCAGATCCTCGTAAAGAACCATGAAGAGGTTATCGAGCCACCGCTCACAGAGTCGCTTGTTCCGAAAGTGGGTATAGGCCGTATGGGTCGGGTCGGGCTATCGTGTGTTAGCACCAAGCAAAGTAGATAGGGGTAGACCGGAGAGGTTAGCGTACGTCTTCGCTGCCGGCTTTGGCTTCCTCGGATGTTATAGTGTGTTCGGGTTTCTCGATTGATTTGTCGGTTGCCAGCATATTACTGCCTGGATCGCCGTCCGCTGAGTCTTCAGCAACAGCCGTTCCCGCCATGGAGGTGCTGTTTGTTTCGCCATTCGTATGGTTCGTGGTGGGTTCGCCATCAGCATTCGGACTTGGACTTGGGTTTCGTAGAGCAGTTGTGCTCGCATTCTTGTTCGCTGTGCCTCCAGTCTGTTTTTCACTCCGGTATTCCTCTTCCATGACGAACACTTGGCTTCTTATCTTGAGTAACTGATCCCACCCGATCATCGATGTTATCTCGGTGAGGAGGCTGTACGCCTTCAAAAAGGTACCCTTGTGGCCAGCAGCATGAAGTTTCCGTAACGAAGGATGAACCAGTTCTGCATCGTAACCTTGTGCAGATTCATCTAACTCGTCAAGCACTGTTTCAGGCAGAATGGGTAGCAACACTCGAGCTGGTTCTGGCATCCGGGGTGCATCCTTATCCTGATATGTGAACATTGGACACGAATTCAAGGCAAGTAGAGCGAGATCCCACTGTTCGAGGCCGACATAGATTTCAGCAAGCTTGGCCCATGTTCCGAACTCGCTAGGTGCTGCTGTCACACTGCGCTTAGCACACTCTAAGGCCCAATCCAGACGACCTTTGCTTTGACAGAACGTTGACTGGCAGTCAAGCAGGGCATAGTCCATAGGTAGCTCATCAATCGTATCATGGAGAAGCTTGACAGCCTGAACTTCCTCGTCAGCAGAGATGAGGACACGTGCAAGCAGCGATGATATTTCTGTATCTCGAGTTCGTAGTTTTTCAAAGAGGTTGATTCCCGAGGCATACCGGCCTGTCGTATGTATGTAGCTTAGAAGGCCAGTGGTAAGATGATTAGAGACCAGGTTTGGTACCTGGATCTCAGGCTCGGATCCAAGCTGCCATCCTGGACAGAAATTAGGGGAGATCGTGTACGACAGGCGAGAGCTACTACCTTTGAAGAACAACCGCTCAGCAGCATCCAGGAATTTATGCTCAACCTCCGTGTTCATGATGGGGTCGAATCGCCGAACACCGATGATTCGCTTTATACTATCACCACTACCATCGTCTGCATACGCATAGGCCCTCAAAACGCCACAAAGGAATGTCTCAAGCCAAAGAGCTTCTGAGGCCTCACGCTTGTCCCCTCGCTCATCAATGCAGTAGCTCTCCACCCCACCTGGGATCTTGACGTCCACCCGCATGTCCAATCGCGAGAATGCATTATAGCAGCTAGAATTGTCATCAAAGATCCCTCATTGTGCCGACAAACCATAGCAGTACCCACCAGTATATTCCGGAGATGACTTTTTGCGTCTTGTCGGGTTGAGAGTAAATGAGGGTGTTGAGATATGCAGCCAATGTGGCGGATGAGGAAGCATCTACCCCAGTGACATGATGGTAGACCCCGGTCTAATTGAAAGGTTATTAGATCCTTCGGTCGCCATTGACATAGACACACCTGCCGACCACCCGACTTGACCGATTGCTTGACAAGGTGTACTAGATCTGGCGGACCAAGCTCACGAAGAGCATTCAAGGCTTCGGTTCGACTTTCGATAGCTGATTCAATCTCGTCTTCGACAATCCTAATTGACGTACAGTCAGCCAAGCTCTTCCACACGGCTAGATCCTTGTGATGTACTGAAGGAGTTGCGCTGGGCCTGCAACAGGTGTGACCCTCTCAGCAGAGATCTGGTATGGCGTGACAATTGTACGTGATTCAGTAGTAGTCAAGGATGCAATGGCTGGCCCCCTGGGTGCGGCGGCACCATGACCGGCGCTGGGAGTGACTGCGCTACCGGTGATTGTGCCGTTCGGTTTCCTCATTTAGGTAGGATATGGACACGTCGAAGAAACTGGATATGCCTTACAATGCACGTAGGCGAGAGAGAGGCTCATATTCCAAAGCCTTATATTGAAGAAGTGGCCGCGGACTTACTCAGGAACAGCAGGCGCGACCATGTTGCGTTATCAATCAGTCACCCACAAAATTTGAACTCCTCATAAATCACATTCAATAAGGCTTGCATAAGGCACGACCCAGGACATCGCATGAATTTTCGTGATAAACGAGCATGCTATTCGAAGCTCAGAAGCTTGGCATAACCAATTCATTAGACGCGCACACGCGATAAATGCCAAGACCAAGAGTTAGAGTCCGCCGTAGTGTACGGGTTTACATCGGAGCTAATTTGCACCCGCCGCAGACATCAAACACCAGCTTCCCAATCTAACACGTCAACCGATGACTCCAGCAGACGCCATGGAATCGGGCACGACTGAGAATTGCGGCTCTGCTGCCGGCTGCCCCTTCTTTCCCCTAACGAATTTAATAACTGAAGCACGGTGGCAAGCAATTACGTTTTCATGGCATGCAACATCGACTGCACGTCTTGGGAGCATAGTGACCGTCCAGGCTTCCATGGAGACCCGGATATTGCTGGCCTAGGGGTACGTGGCACTTTTGGGTCGTTGTCCAACCTGTGCTTAGATCTAACCATATTGCTGGCGCCAGATTGTCGTTGTTTTTATTGCGAGCAGTGCTCTTTCGTTGTTTTTGTCATCTGTGCATATCTATTTGACTCCTTCGCCAAGTCCAGACGACAACTTCATTGACTTCTGGACTCCCGAGTTCTTCCCACTCATTGTCGAATATTTGCGAAGACCCTCCATCGCAGCCCATCGTTGGAAATGCTTGAAGGCTGGTGTACCTGACCCGTCCAGGAAAGCGACCAAAGGCCAAGAGTTCGGAGCACGAGTCATTGAGAAGATCGTTCTCAATCTTAGCGACCAGCTGCTCCTTATCGGATCAGCTGTGCTCATTGCGGGATTTTGGACCCACTGTTCGATATCGGTTTATCATTTCGCCCTTATCAGTGACCTGGCCTGGTTCGCTTCGACTTGCCACTTGACTACTGTTGCAGCGCTCGAGAAATACTTGCGACGACGACCGATGTTCCGAGACTGGCGTGTCTTCCTAATGGCATGCATGGCGATCCTTCTTGCCGCGTCCACAGTCATGCAAGGTCATCGGGCGTGGTACTCTAGCTGGCCATTCAACGCTCAGTGCGTGTTTGACCACTATGTTTTCGCAGATGTCGGAGGGTTACCCGCTCGCTGGATGTACACAAAGCTTGTTATTCTCTTCATTGACTATCCTTCAAGTATAGGGCTGCTTTATCAGCCGTCGCGCGACCTTTGGAAACGGTGGCTTTATACTAAACCCAGAGAACTCATGCAAAGTGCTCTCGACAGACTACAACAGATGAGATCTCGGAAAGCCACTAAGTCGTTTCCTATGGCAACAGCCAGAAGAGTATCTTGTGCAGGTTGCATAGCCCTTGTCAAAAGTAGCCGCATAGCATGCTCCTTCATATATATGCTCACAACTTCCCTTTTCGCTTCGAGATGGACCAATCTTCTGGTGTGCGTCGCTGCGTTCATTTACGGCCTGGTCGGTCGTTTCCAAGACAGGAATATCCCGAGGGAAAAGATGGATAGCGACGAAAATTTGATGACGTTCGGCCAAATTGTTCCCATCCTTCTTTTAAGCTCTACTATTCTCGTCGCCCGCGAAGCCTACGAAGGTGAGTACTGCGCGGTCACGATTGTCAAGAAGCGCTGTTAATAATGATAACAGATGTGAAAATCGAGATGAGAAACGAGGATCTCGGAATTGGAAATACTTCCATGACCGACCTTCTCCATGGCTGGAGCACCAGCATGTCCGCCTTGTCCGGTGGCCAGGGCTCCGAAACGAGTGGAGATCTGCAGGTTTTGGATCATTCCGCATCTGCACGACCTTCGCTACGACGGCTCGACACAGAGATGGGAGGTAGAGCACAATCTTCCGGACTTGGCGGAACGCATCCAACCCTGCTTCGCATGCGATCGGCACATGCCAGTCTGTCCGGCAGTCAAACACCTCGAGCTGGGATCTAATAGCATATTCGATGCTTGGGCGAGGTTTCCGTTTCGATTGCAAAGGCTCGACTCCAAGCTTTGTCCCTTTTCCTTAGGGCACTACCATGATATGAGTCATGATAGTCTTTGTCAGATCTGGTTACAAGCGGCGAAAGACTCCTCTCGCTCCGCAATGTCAACACTCTGGTATTGGATACCGCTCATGGACTACTTGGCCATTGAAGGCTTCTTGCTGAGGAGGAAGGCGATTGCGCTCCTTCGCCAGGGTATCGATAGAAGGACGTCAAGAAAAAAGGCGTAGGATATAGGATCCTTTAAGCACTAGGAGCTTGCCACGCTTCAAGCAACTTTCCAGGACAGCGCGTGGGATGAGATCTTAGATTACTAGGGTTTGCCTATCCCTCCGGTGGTAAGATAGATTTCTCGAGGGTCCGTGAATGAAAAAACCTATTCCCTGTCTTCGCCAAACCCCTCTGCTGGTCTCTCAATCAAGCAAGTCTCGTCGTTCAACGTTTTGCCTTCCTATCTATGTGTCTCCATGTGGTCATCCAGCCCTCCTAAAGCCGTCAATACGTCTCCGAGACGATTACAGTATGGGGATACCAACCCTATCCTACTTTCCACAATTTGCAAAACTACTCGTGTACTTGGTCACCATGCTGCACGACGAAGCTCTACGGACAATTTGCCAAGCCCCTACCATTGTATGGACATAGCTGATGCTCATGTCCCGCAACAGCGAGGCTTGCTCGAAAGTTATGACTTCGACAATCGTTGACACCAGTGGACCGGTCACTGCTTGGATTGGCTACAGCCTCACGAGCGAACCTGACGGTGAAAAACGCTGTTCTCACGCTACTCCGTCTTCCATCCCAGTACTCGGCCGGAAGTGCTCCAGCGATGTTTTGATGCCTTTGTTGTAGGTTAGCTTTCGGATATCAAAGGGCGTCTTTAGGGCGTGGGCTTGTCATCATGATGGACGAAGCTGGGGCCATAAGGGTTACGTTCGAAGAAGTCAGACGGATGAATGAAACACCCAAGGCTATTAACGTGTGCGCTTTTGACGAAGCTGCACAACTAATACTTAGGCCTGCAACGAAGAGGCTTCTTATGTTCCATCAAACTTTGCTGCCAGACTAATGTAAATACGTCTGCTTCTCAGTATATCTAGTGTTCGATACACAATGGATAATCCAAAAATTCCCTCCCCCAACGACTCTCCACTCCTCAAGCCCCAAACAATCAGAGCCTCTCACTCCATATCGCCGCGATCTTCATCGACAGCTGTTTCCCAATCTTCCTGCGCCCCACGGGATGACTCCCCAACCTCGCCTCCACCATGCAATCCCGACCCTTTTGCTCCGTACACCCTACGTACGCCTCCAGAAGCGCCTTCGGCGTCGGCCAGATCTTCTGGATCTCAATCGCCTTCTCACCACTTACACCACGGATACACATCAGCATCTTCAGATACACATCACGCAGCGTCAGACTGTCCGATTTAGATGCCATGGAGGCGAAGGACGTGTAGGTGATATGATAAGGGTGCGGATCGGTTGCTCGAAGATGATTCACGAACGGATGGTAGGTGGACGCATCGAGATGCGTAGTCGGGATCAGTCTTAGTGGTTTACTTTCATACAAGCCCTTGAGCATCGCCGTCATGCGAGCGATGTAGCGGATAGTATCATCCAGCTTCGCGGTGCGCTTGACAAAATACCCGTCTACGACTTGCGTGGATGCTATGGCAGACTCCATCATGTCGTGGTATTTGGTTGCCGTCTCGGAGCTCAGCGTCACGTCCTCGACTAGGTAAACGACGTTCTTGACGCCTGAGCGCCGGAGCCGGAATTTCTGCTCCGAGAAGCGGCCGTCTTTGACGCTGCCGACTAGGTCGTCGAGTCTTTTGCGTTCGACGATCCAGTCCAGAGCGATCGAGTCGCCTTCTTCGCCGTATCGGGATAGGAGGGTTGGGTCGTTGCATTTGGCGACCCAGAAGAAGTCGCCTAGCTCTAGGGGTTTTACCTCTGGCTTGATACCTTTCTTGATGAGCTCCTTTTCGATGTAGTCACGGTCGTCCTTCGCGCGGACCTCTCGCGTGTCAAGCACTAGCTGCACGCTGAAGGTCCCTGGTTGTATTTCAATAGGCTTGAAAGCTGGAAAGGATACCTCTGTGGCACGACCATGGCCATTCTGTAGTGGCCCAGGAGGATGATCTGTCGGGTTGGACAATTGTTTGGCTTCTGTTGTTCGGCCGGACGCTGGTATTGCAGGCAAAGACATCTCGGCAGACTGTGGCTCTGGGCTTGAGGAGATATCGAAATAGTTGCGAACTGGAGGTCGTCGTCGTTCTTTTGCTGGGGCAAAGGTACCAAACTTGTCTACTGGTGCTCCCCCTAAACGCTGTCCTGCTTCACCAGTGCCTATGGACCAGTGCGGTGCAGTAGAACTCCTGGTTGAAACCTCTTTTGGCTCCTTTGACTGATTTTCCGTCGTATCCGGATCATCCTCAATATCGAGGAAGTCTCCGAACCCTGTAAAAGTTAGGTGCTTCAACGCAGGCGCTTTTGCCTTAGGTCTAGGAGCAGGTGCCTCAGGTGCCGTCTCTTGGGGAAGCCTTGATCCTGAGACCACTGCACGTCCATTCGCAGTATTCTGTATCCTACGCGCAACGTCCCAGCCTTCTTCTGTCAGAGCATACCTTCGCGCAGGTCTGCCTCTTGTATGTACTAAATCCTTATCCTCCAAAGTCTTCATCGAATTCCAAGCAGTGTAGAATCCTCTAGCCTCACTTGGTGCAGTAAACGATGAATCACAGTGGTCTTGAGCCAACAAGATTATCTGAGCTTTTGTGAGCCTCTCATCCGAATCCTGATCGAGCGTAGCGAGAGCTAGGATGATAGCATAGGGACCAGAGCGTAGGGCAGGGACGTAAGGCTTTGGTTTCCGCGGTTTCTTCGGGGCCGGTGCTGGCTCTGCAGTTTCACCTAAGCCCTCAAGGCCTTCAAGACTCTTGCGCTTGCGTGCTGCCGCCTGTCAGTCCAAGGCGTGCAATGTGTCGCAACATCGATTACATTTCTTCGGCAGCGGCAAGCCATTGGCTGCACAATGTTTAGTGAGCTCCTCTGTCAATCGCTCGCAGAGCTTCGGTCCAAGGCCGTGTAATTGTTGCGCTTCGGAAGGATGGGAAAACGTGAGTGGGCATGCTTTCATCGACTCATAGGCCTTCTTGTAGCTATGCCGTGTCAGCCCAAAGCCATTCTAGCAGTCATGGCCAGGTATACGTAGTGGCGCTCTTAGAGCTCCTTTCTCTTGCTACATCCCACCATTCTTTGAGAAAGCCGAGAAGAAGTGGGTTCGCGCATTGCTCGATTGTCGCCATTCTGAGTTATGTGGTCGCTAGGGATCGGACGGGAAATGGACAGCAACATGTCAACGGAATCTGCAAAAGTATTGCTGCCAAGAGAAATATGATTAACACTCATCTATCCGGAGCAAGAGCGACCGATGCACTATGCAACGGTTCAAGTTGAAGGTACCTTAACGCCAAACACGTGAGGTCACGCGTAAAGCTTAGGGTTGTCGCAGGACCTAAAGTCCCATCATCTCAGGATCAGAGGAAATGGATTTCCAAGTTTCTCCTCCACCATTTCAAGCAGTGAAGTTAATGCTTTTCTATTCTGATTATTGTCACACTGACCACTCGATGTTCTGACGCTAGATTGCTGGTTGAATAAAATCCCCTACAGTTTCTCAATCCACAGATTCAGCAATGATAGTCATGAATACGATTCATATGTACGACCTATGCCATCATTGATCGTTGAAGCCTTCCTAAGCCGTATCTAGAAGAACTGAGGCGAAGATGGTAGACATTCACCATGCCACAATGATGTACACTTTACTGGCCTTCTGAATCGTATCCATCAAAGCCAGATGACAGCTCATAGCGTTCCTCGAAGGACAATTTTCGCTGATGCAAGCACGTCGTCAATTGATAAGACTGTCCTACAAAGTGGATATGGTGCGAATGTCTATTCTCTCTTTCTCTTGGGTATCCGAATCCATCTACATCGCTATGCGTATTATCAATGCAAGTATTGAGGGGTCTACCGAACTTTGAGCGTCGGTCAGCCTAGTCTCTTTCGCTCATTTTATCCAGGGTAATTTCCCTCTTACTGGATTTCTGATCTCAGACAGTTTGGTACAGTGACGGGAGTTTCATTAATAAAGCACGATTTGGTAATGTAAGCCGAGGTGAGTGGGCTGTCCAGTCCCCTCCGTAATGATGATTTGTATGAACGATCAAGTGGTGATCGAGGGTGTTATTTGGTGTAGTTATCTATTGTGCAGTTGCAGAGACCGTCTACCACTTTGAGCAGTGGATGTAAATATGATCCTCACCTAGAAGAAGTAAGCCTTTCACCATCTGGAAATTCCGAGTTGTTTAGCGAGCTCTTCAGTGGCCACACCGTGTGCTTGCTTCATTTGACCTGTCGACTTCACCTGCTTTCACATCGTGAATGTTGAAGAAGAACGTTGTGAATTCCAACAACACCTTCTTCTACCCAACACCAAATGGTCAGTCAAAACCTCTCTCTCAATCCCAATCCCACTCCCACTTCCCACCTAAGCCTACCACAAACAATCTCCTCATCTCCCCCCCAACCCCCACTCCCCATCCTCCACCATGCCCCCCAACCCCAGCCTCCACCCCCTCCTCACGCGCCTCCGCACCGCCATCCGCCGCCACAACGAAGCCGCCACCTCCCTCAGCACCCTCCAAGCCGAGAACATGCTGCTCAACCCCAAAGCGCGGCACATGCCACCGCCCTCGCCGATAGAGATCCCGACTATGAGCGCCTTGAG
>JAABUS010004194.1_pt1 | contig 21330 bp, 15 predicted proteins | sample 5560161 | NCBI WGS metagenome assembly JAABUS01 (sample SAMN10711885, study PRJNA513376) | rock metagenome | isolation source: Antarctica rocks | place: Antarctica: Victoria Land, Trio Nunatak nord | collected 2016-01-04
GAAGCGGCCCTGCGTGAGAGCGAAGAGCGCTTCCGCCTGCTCGCCACCGCCGCCCAGCGCCAAGCCCAGGAACTGGCCTTGATGGACCAGGTCCGCACCGCCCTCGCCGGCGAGCTCGACCTCCCCGCGCTCTTCCGCACCGTCGTCGAGGCCACCGCCGCCGCCTTCGGCTATTCCCTCGTCAGTCTCTACCTGGTCGTCGACGACGTCCTCCACCTCCAGCATCAGGTCGGCTATGACCGGGTGATCGATCGCTTCCCGCTCACCACCGGCGTGGCGGGCCGGGTGGTCCGCAGCGGCCGTTCCCAACTCATCGCCGACGGCCCGGCTGATCCCGACTTTCTGGCCGCCATCGCCGGGCTCGGCTCCGAGGTCTGCGTCCCCCTGCGCGATGCGGGGCAGGTCGTCGGCGTCCTGATTCTGGAGAGTCGCCAGGGGGTCGTCTTCGGTGACGACGACCTGCGGGTGATGGAAGCCTTAGCGGAGCACGTCAATGTGGCGATCGGCCGCGCCCGGCTCTTTGCCGAGGCGCGCGCCAGCGAGGCGCGCTTTACCGCCTTCATGGACCACTCGCCGGCCGCCGCCTGGATGAAGGACGAGCAACTCCGCTTCGTCTACGTCAACCAGACCTTTCACCGTCGCTTTGGGGTCTCCGCCGAGGATCTGCAAAGGCAGACCGACGCGGTCCTCTTCCCGGCGGCGGCAGTGCACGCGATCCAAACCAACGACCAGGCCGTGCTCACCTCCGGTCGGGAGTTGGAGACGAGAGGAAACGGTACCGACCTTGGACGGGGAGGAGCGCACCTGGCTCACGCTCAAGTTTCCCGTATCTGACCCCACGGGCGGCCGCTTTGTCGGCGGCGTCGCGGTCGATGTCACCGAGCGGAAGCGGGCCGAAGAGGCCGTCCGCGCCAGCGAGGCCCGCTTCGGCGCCCTGGTTCGCAACGCACCGGACATCATCACGATTCTTGCCGTCGACGGCACGATCCAGTACGAAAGTCCGGCCATCGCCAGCGTCGTGGGCTACGACCCCGACGAGCTGGTGGGCACCAACGCCTTCGCGCTGGTCCACCCGGATGATCTGGCCCATGTCAGAATCCTCTTCGCTGAGGCGCTCGCGCAGCCAGGCGTCAACGTCTCGGTCACCTTCCGGTTTCGCCACAAGGACGGATCGTGGCGCTGGCTGGAGGGGATTGGCACGAATCTGCTGGGCGAACCAAGCGTCCAAGGGATCGTGGTCAACACCCGCGATGCGACGGATCGACGGCGAGCGGAGGAACAGCTCGCGCACCTGGCCTACCACGACCCGCTAACCGGCCTGCCGAACCGCACCCGCTTCATGGAGCGCCTGTCCGACGCGCTGGCGCGGACTCGGCGGGGCGGGGAGCCTGTCGCCGTCCTCTTCGTCGACCTGGACAGGTTCAAACTGGTCAACGATAGTCGCGGCCATGCCGTCGGTGACCGACTCCTAACCAAGGTTGGGCAACGATTGCAACGCTGCCTCCCACCCAGCGCCACCCTCTCCCGACTTGGTGGCGATGAGTTCGCCCTCCTCCTCGAAAGGCTCGCTGGCCCGGAGGACGCGGTGCGCTTCGCGGAGACCCTGATCGGGGCGCTGCGTCCACCGATCGTCCTCGACGGGAAAGAGACATACGTCGACGCGAGTATCGGTATTGCCCTCAGTACCCAACGCCGGTCTCAGTCCGGCGACCTGCTGCGCAGCGCGGACATCGCGCTCTACCAAGCCAAGACAACGGGCCGCGGCACCTACGCCATCTTCGAACCGCGCATGCTGGCCCCAGTGACGGAGCGGCTCGAGCGAGAAACCTCCCTGCGCCGGGCGCTGGAGCGGGACGAGCTGCGTCTGCACTATCAGCCCGTGATCGAGTTATCCACCGGGGGGGTTGTCGGGCTGGAAGCGCTGGTGCGATGGAACCATGCTCACACTGGACCGCAGCGGCCCGAGGAGTTCATCCGGCTCGCGGAGGAGACCGGGTTGATCATTCCGCTCGACCGGTGGGCGCTACGGGAGGCCTGCCGCCAGGCACGAATCTGGCAGCTGGCCGAATCCCCAGGAATCCCCTTGGTGATGAGCGTTAACCTATCAGCCAGCCAGCTGCAACGCCAGGACCTTGCTCCCGAGGTGGCGGAGGCGCTCGCCGCATCCGGTCTCGCCCCGGAGCTGTTGGAGTTGGAGGTAACCGAGAGTGTGGCGATGGCGGACGAGCCGGCGACGCGGCGCTCACTGAAGGCGTTGAAGCGGCTTGGGGTACGGTTGGCGATCGACGACTTCGGCACGGGCTACTCCTCGCTGACCACTCTACGTCAGCTGCCGCTCGACACCCTCAAGATCGATGGCTCGTTTGTCGCCGAGCTCGGCAGCGATCCGGGCAGCCAGGCGATCGTCCGCGCCGTCACCACCCTCGCCCACGACCTCGGGCTCATCGTGACCGCCGAAGGGGTCGAGACGACTGAGCAAGCGGAACGGCTCCAGGCCATCGGCGTCGACCGCGGCCAGGGATTCTTCTTCGTCCCGCCGGCGAGCCAGGACGTGATCGGCGACCTCCTCAGACGCGCGAGGTGATCGCTTGCGCCGCCGGACGGCGACCGGAGGAACCAGCGGCGGCGCGACAATTCCGTTGTTCAGCGCTGCGATCGCGTTGAGCGGCATGCCTCGGCCCGTGCTCTCCCGTGCGTACGCCGTGCTTCGGACCCATTCGCCGGCCAAGAGGCGATCGTGCTCCATCTCCGCGCGGTTCAACTGACGGAGAGATGAGCTTCGGTGTTTCGTTGGAGCGCTCATCCAGGTCGTCGTCCCACGGTCCAGCTTCGAAACCGAGCCCAGTGTCACGTCTGAAGACCTGTCGCGACGCCATCCCGACAGACCATTGTTTCGAGGTCCGCCTGGTCCCTCGATAGGGAGCGGTTCCAGCAGTCGCTCGCCGCTCCCCCAGGTGAACATATCTAAGCGACGGTTCATCGCGTTCGCGCGTTGTCCCATATCGAGCAAGCGGTACCACGTCCCCGCGGAAGATGATGTCAATATCATGAACACTCAAGGGACAAAAGTCGCCTGGGAAAAGACGACGAACTTTGCTGGTATCTCCCCCCGCGATCATCACGCCGCGAATCTCACGGCACCAGCTCCTGGCCCGATGTGCCATGATGATCGATGGCGAGCAGCAATATCGCCTTCACGGCACACGAGAAACCGCCCATCGAGCCTTGCTGAGCGGAGACATCCCGGCGTGTGTCGACAAGCGATTCACAGCGTCGCCGTTGTGGCGTACCGTAAGACTGCCGAGCCATCATCATGGCATGGATGGTGCGAAACGCACCCACTGGGTGCTTCACCGGTGAATGCTCCGCTCATCTGCGTTCGTTTCATGGACAGCACGTCACGGCTCGCGATTACCAAACCGCCGTATTCGTTCGAGCGGAAAAGAAGTGCGCCATTAGTTGACAACAGGACCTAGTCTAATGTATCCTACGATCTATGTGGCGCACGACGCACCCGGGCGATGGGAACGGAGTTCAGGGTCGACGGGCACCTCAGATTGGAGCTAGCACAGCCAAGAAGACATAACTCAATAGCAAAATGGAAGCGTTGAGCCGTCGCCTGTATCTGGTCACCTGGGCGGCGAGGAGCAAGTGGTGAAACCGGTCCTCATAGAGGCCGGTTTTTTTGTCGTCGCGTTTTGGGAAGGAGGGGATGACATGAGGGACCAAAAACGATCCCCACCAGGTCTGCCTATGCGCTGACCGACCGACGAGACACGCGTGACAAAAGATCTAAGAGAGGGTGAGGGCACCGCGGCCAACGATGAACCCCCACCCCCAACCAATTCTCCGGCGGATGCCGAACTGGGCGATCCGGCGGATGTGGCAGTTGTACACATCCAGCCATCATGTCGAGTTCCCAGGCGAGCTCGCGATTCCCCAGTTGGGCTTCCCCGATTCATGAGCATTCCGCTCCGCCACGAAGCGGGGCGGGAGCTAACGGAGGCCCAATCGATGAAGCACAAAAGACGCCTGCAAAGGACGTTCAGGTTGTTGCGGCTGGTGACCATCATCAATATGGCCATGGCCTTGTACGTGCTCTCCCCAGGCCCCGCGGCGGCCGGGGTCAGCGAGCCGAAACTTGGCCTGGCGATAGATCTCGTCGCCGCAGCCAAGAACAACGACGACTCGAACAGCAACCTCGGCGACCAGATTGCCAGCCGCGCTAACGACGCGGTCGATCTCCAGGGAGGCAACGATGGCGACCACAGCCTCGGCGACCAGATTGCCAACCAGGTCACCGATGCCGTCGAACCGCCGGCGGGTGGCCAAGGCGACGGAGGCGGCGCGCCCGTCGACAACGCCGGCAGCCAAGGGGGCAATCAGCAGGATGGCGCCATTGTCGATCAGAGCGTCCTCCTAGATACCGGCGGCACCGATGGCGGCGGCACCAATGGCGGTGGCACTAACGGCGGCGGCACTAACGGCGGTGGCACTAACGGCGGTGGCACCGGCTCCGGCGGGGGCGGGACGCACGGCGGTGGTTCCGGCTCCGGCGGGGGCGGCACCTCGGGCGGGGGCACTGGCTCCAGCGGCGGCGGTAGCACCTCCGGTGGTGGCGGCACGACCGATAGTCCCAGGACTCCTGGCGGCAGCCAAACACCTGACGGCACACCAGGCGGCGATACCAGACCATTCCTCGACACGCCCACGATCGTCTCCAACGCGTTTGGCATACCTCGTGAGCTCATGGTTCCAAGCGCCGCTAGCCCAGCGCCGCTCGTCGATACGGCCAGGATCGTTGCTGATGCCTTCGGCCTGCCTCGCGAGCTGATGGCGCCAAGCACCGGCGGGACGACCAGCGATGGTGGCCGAGGCGGCGACGCCAGTGGCACCGTCAGAACCATCACCGCTGCTGGCGCGCCTTCGATCGGCCTCGTTCAGCGGGTGCCGAAGGCGGGTGCGCCGGCTCCGGAGGTGACGGCGGCCCCGAACACCGGCGTCGGTCCGCTGGTTGCGTCGGGTGGTGGTCCGGCTCCGTTCTTCCTCTTCGGGACGGCGCTCCTGGCACTCCTCGGGCTCGTGTACGCCCGGCAGCGACGTCTGTCATAGTCCATTCGGAGGTACCGAATGGTCGATGAGCTGAAGTAGCTTCAGGGCGACGCCTCGGCCGCATGGCCGAGGCGTCGCTCCTCACTCCCGATCAGATAGCACGCTGTCAGCGAAAGCGTTTTGATCCCGATTCATGCGCAGAGGCAACGTGAACGACACGCCTGGTCACCAACGAACCCCGCTCCCGGCATTCGCAGATAGCTCGTGGACATCTAACGCCGCATCATCCCGGGTGTAGCATCCCTTGGAAGGAAGACGTGATGGGGTCGCACACGCTCGACATCTCCCCTCGGTTCCCGTCCGTGGTTGCCGGTCGGTTACGGAGCAAGTCCCTGAGTTCGCTCTCCGCTCGCGCCTTCGCGCCGGTTGACATCGCGATCCTGGCGGCGTTCCGCGTCATCTACGGCGCGCTTATGCTGCTGGAAATGCGCTCCTTCTTTACGCACGACCAGATCCGCCAGTACTACATCGACCCCGCCTACCATTTCACCTACTACGGCTTCGATTGGGTCAAGCCCCTGCCCGGGCCGGGTATGTATGTCCTCTTCGCGACGCTGATGCTGCTCGCGGGCTGCATCATGCTCGGCCTCTGGTATCGGGTAACTGCCGCCCTCTTCGTCTTGGGATATTCCTACATCTTTCTGCTCGATGTGACCCGATACCAAAATCACTATTATTGGTATGCCTGCCTTGGCCTGCTTCTCGCCGTTATCCCCTCCCACCGCGCGCTCTCCCTCGATGCGCGCTTCCGGCGGTCGCTGCATTCCGACACCGCACCGGTTTGGGCCCTCGGGATCCTGCGGTTCCAGGTCGCCGTCGTCTACGCCTACAGTGGTTTCACCAAGTTCCAAGGCGACTGGCTCCGCGGTGAGCCAATGCGTATGTGGATGGCCGATCGCACCGGTTTCCCGCTAATCGGTCACTGGTTTACCCAAGAGTGGCTCGTCTACGCGTTCAGCTACGCCGGTCTTTGCCTCGATTTGTTGGTCGTTCCTGCCTTGCTTTGGCGCCGGACCCGACCCTTTGCCTTCGTCGCCGCCCTCAGCTTCAACCTGATGAACGCCCGGCTCTTCGAGCTCGACCTCTTCCCCTGGTTGATGATCGCCGCCCTCACTCTCTTTTTGTCGCCCTCGTGGCCCCGGTTTCGAGGGCTCTGGCGACCGGCTCACCGACCCGATGCTCCCAGTCGGTCCCGTCGACGCCGTGGTCAGGCAGTTCCGGCGTCGATGGCCGCCCTCACCCTGACTCGGTCCCAACGCCTGACCATTGCCTTCTTGGGCGCCTACCTCGCCATCCAGCTCCTCGTTCCACTTCGGTACTACCTTTACCCTGGACCGACACGGTGGACCGAGGAAGGATTCCGTTTCTCGTGGGCCATGCGCTCGCGCGCGAAGTGGGGCGATGGCACAACGTTCTTTATTACCGACCCCGTCAGCCATCAGCAGTGGACCGTCAACGCCGCCGACGATATGCCGTTCTTCCAATTCGACCAAATGGCCTATCTGCCCGACCTGATCCTCCAATACGCCCATCACCTCGCCGATCGCTGGCGCGCCGACGGCTACCCTCAGGTCGAGGTCCGGGTCGAAGCCTACGCCTCGCTCAATGGCCGCCCGTCGCAGCTCCTGGTCGATCCAGACGTCGACCTCGCCGCTCAGCCCCGGACGCTGCTCCACCAGCCATGGATAGCTCCCCTGACGGAGCCATTGCCGACGGGCGAGTAACGCGCGACGGACGATGAGGGAGGATGGCATGACGTCGAGCGCCGTCGATCTGCGGGCACATCCGGTGGGGTCCAATCTCCGGTTTAGGCCCGATCTGGCGAGTTTGGACCGGCTCTGCCAGCGGCTCTTCGCGCCGGTCGATATCGCCGTCCTGGTCTATTTCCGCCTCGTCTTCGGCGCGGTCATGCTCTGGGAGGTGTGGCGCTTTGCCACCTATGGCTGGATCACGGCGGACTTCATCGATCCGACGTACCACTTCACCTACTACGGGCTCGGCTGGATCAAGCCACTGCCGGGCGTCGGCATGGATGTCGTCTTCCTCCTGATGGCGGTCGCGGCGATCGGCGTCATGCTCGGTCTCTGGTATCGCGTCGCGGCGTCCATCCTCTTCGCGGCCTACACCTACGTCTTCCTGCTCGATGAGGCCGTCTACAACAACCACTACTATCTCGTCGCTCTGCTCGCGCTCCTCACCGCCGTCATCCCCACCCACCACGCGCTCTCACTCGATGCCCGGCGCAAGCCCGCCCTGCACTCCGATACCGCGCCGGCATGGACGCTCTGGTCGCTACGAACGATGATCGCCATCCCCTACGTCTTCGGTGGCCTAGCGAAGCTCAAAGGCGATTGGCTCCACGGTCAGCCGATGCGTCTCTGGCTGGCGCAGAAAACCGACGTCCCCCTCGTCGGTCGTTTCTTCACCGAGAAGTGGGCCCCCTACGCCTTCAGCTACGCTGGACTCCTGCTCGACCTGTTCATCGTCCCCGCCCTCCTCTGGCGTCGCAGCCGACCCTTCGCTGTCGCGGTGATCGTCCTCTTTCACGTCACGAACGCCCAACTCTTCCCGATCGGCATCTTTCCCTGGTTAATGATCACCGCCGCCGCACTCTTTTTCGCGCCGTCCTGGCCCCGGCTTGGCGGTCTCTGGCATCCCGCCACGTTACCCCCCGCCCAAAAACAGGGAAGACGAAAGAGGGGTACTCCAGCCACCGCTCTGGTCCCGAGCGGCCTCTCGACCCGCCAGCGCCTGACGGTCACGCTGCTGACGGTCTTCTTCGGCGTCCAGATTCTGCTGCCGCTCCGCCACTTCCTCCTCCCTGGCAATGTGATCTGGACCGAGGAAGGGATGCGGTTCGCCTGGCACATGCGGCTGCGCGCGAAGTGGGGCGACGGCACGACGTTCTTTGTCACTGACCCGACCAGTGGCGAAAACTGGACGGTCGACCCGGCCGAAGAGCTTGCGCCCTTCCAGGCAGACGAACTGGCGATCGAACCCGGCATGATCCTCCAATACGCCCATCACCTTGCCGACCGCTGGCGAGCCGACGGCCATCCCGAGGTCGAGGTCCGGGTTGAGGCCTACGCGTCTCTGAACGGTCGTGCTTCTCAACTCCTCGTCGATCCAACCGTCGACCTCGCCGCGCAACCGCGCACGCTCCTGCACCAGCCGTGGGTCATGCCGCTCACGGAGTCGCTGCCACCCGCGTCGTAAGCCGCGCTGCCGGACGCTGTATCTTGCACTCCGCCGCGACCTCGTCTCGTTATTACTTGATGCCAGAGAAGGAAAGAGATGTCGTTAACATCGTTGCGCTTCGTCATGAGATGTCGGCCTCTGGTGGGCTTGAGTGCCCCTGACGTGTGGAGGCACACATCTGACGCCCGCTCCTCACCGGGGGGCAGGGCCACTCGTTATCAGAGCCGATCCGAAGGGAGGGCGGGATGATCGCGGTACCCCCGTCCGTGTTTGTGATCGTGCCTTGGATGGCGACGGCGCTGTCTGCGCGGTCGAAATCGGGCAAGAAATTTCGCCTCCTTGACCGCCTGGCTGGACCGGCCGGTCGCACTCCGCCGATCCCACAACCAATCCACCGAGACCGGCGGGCCCATCCGCGACGTCCTCAGGTTGCCACCGCTGCCACTCCCACGGAGGACGCTGCGGTGGCCCTTCAGCTCACGGTCGCCAGGTCATCTCCTTGGCGTGCGGCGATCGTTCCATCCCCCTGTCAGTTCGACCTTGACCCCCACCCACATGCCTCAGTGATGGCCACCCGCCGACGAATCGGCTTCTCGTTGGGGCGCCCGCCCCGTGGCGCTCTCCAGCCCGCCCCGGTCAACCGCCCTGCCGGGCTAACCGATAGGATGCCCCATGGCCCGTTCGTCCAAGCCATGCACGCTGTGGCCTGCGTGGCCCGCGCCGTGGCTCGAGCGGCCGAGCGAGGGGCCTTTCCGATGGTAGGACCAGTCGATGGAGCACACCAAGAACCTGTCACCGGTGGGTCGACCGACCTCGTGGCCTCGCGCATTCCCCAGCTGGCCGCGTCGATCGACAGGACGAGCAAGGGTCGCCTTCGCGCCGTCGCCATAGCGGGAGGCGCCGGGGCAATCGCTCTCTGCGCCCTAACCCGGACCAGGGGGGCCCGGATTCACGGGGAAATCAATGATCGCCTGGAGCATCTTGCCTACCACGACCCCTTGACCGATCTTCCCAACCGCGCGCTGTTCCTCGATCGTCTCGCTGACGCGCTCGCCGCGCCCGCCCACGGCGCGAGGGATGTGGCGGTCCTCTTCCTCGACCTCGATGGCTTTAAGCTCGTCAACGATAGCCTGGGCCATGCGGCCGGTAACGCGCTGCTCGTCGACGTTGGCCACCGCCTGCGTCAGAGCTTGCCACCGATGGCCACGATCGCTCGCTTCGGCGGTGACGAGTTTGCCGTCCTCCTTCCCGGCCTTGTCCGCCCAGACGACCCCGCGACCGTCGCCACACGCCTCATCGAATCCTTACGCGCCCCGTTCACCATCGATGGTCGTCAAACCTTCGTCAGCATCTCCGTCGGCATCGCCACCCGTACCCTCCGCCACGCCGAGCCGGGCGCCCTGCTGCGCGAAGCCGATACGGCGCTCTACCGGGCGAAGGCCGCCGGTCGCTCCGCCTATGCCGCCTATGAGCCGGGGATGCGCGCTATGGCGGTGCAACGCCTTGAGCGGGAAACCGGCCTCCGCCAAGCAATCGAACGGGGCGAGCTGGCCCTCCGCTATCAGCCGGTCGTCGACCTCCCAACGGGAGAGATCGTCGGCGTGGAGGCGCTCCTCCGGTGGGCGCATCCTGAGCACGGCATGCTGCACCCCAAGGAGTTCATTCGCCTCGCCGAGGAGACGGGGCTCATCATTCCCGTCGGTCGCTGGGCCCTGCGCGAGGCATGCCGTCAAGCCCGCATCTGGCAGGCTCAGTACCCCGCCAGTCCGCCGCTGGTGATGAGCGTCAACCTCTCCGCCCACCAGCTCCGGCGTCCATCCCTGGCCCGGGAGATCGAAACGGTGCTCAGCGAGGTGCAGCTGGACACCGGGCTCCTTGAGCTGGAAATCACCGAAAGCATCGCCATGGAGGAGGTGCGAGGGGCCTGGGGCTCGCTCCAGAATCTTCGAGAGTTGGGTGTCCGCCTCGCCATCGACGATTTCGGAACGGGCTACTCCTCGCTCGACCAACTCCGCCGGCTCGCTCCAGACGGGCTCAAGATCGACCGCTCGTTCGTCGCCGAGCTCGGCGGTGATCCAGGCAGCCAGGCAATCGTCCGCGCCGTCACCACCCTCGCCCACGACCTCGGTCTCATCGTGACGGCCGAAGGCGTCGAGACGACCGAGCAGGCGGCGCGGCTTCATGCCATCGGCGTCGACCGCGGCCAGGGGTTCTACTTCGCTCCGCCAACCAGCGGCGACGCGATCGGCAACCTCCTCAGCCGCGCGACCCGATTACCCGGACCGCCCGACGCGGTGACCGCCGCAGTGGCGGGATAGTCGCGCGGTCAACCTCACAGCCAGCACTCTCTAAGGGGATCGCCCGCGGGGGCAGTCGCTCCTGGTTGGCGCGCGCCCGCCGGTCGTCCGAGGCGATGGAACGGTCAGGCACCAGCGCCGACCCGCCACTCCCCGCCGCGTTCTCGTTATCCGGCGACGGCGACGGCCGGCCGCTCTGTCGATCGCGGCTCCTCGGCGCCGTCATCAGCGGCGTGCGGGGTCGGCTGCACCGTCATTGGCAGCCCGCCCTTCGGCCGCATGGTGATCGCCACCTCCCGTTCGATCGGCCGGCCAGGCACCAGCCGCAGGTCATAGCGCTGCGCGATCGTCGCCAGCAGGAGCGGCCCCTCCATCAGCGCGAAGCTGTTGCCGATGCAGAGGTGTTGACCGGCGCCGAAGGGGAGATACGCCGCCCGGTGCCGCTCCGCCGCGCGCTCCGGCGAGAAGCGGTCGGGGTCGAAGACGTCCGGCTCCGGCCAAAAGGTGGGGTGGCGGTGGATATTGGAGATGCTCAACAGCACCCGCGAGCCGGCCGGCAGATCGTAGTCGCCGAGCGTCGTCGCCCCCACCACGCGCCGGGCCACGACCGGAACCGGCGGCGAGAGCCTGAGCGCCTCCTCGAAGACCTGCCGCGTGAAGGGAAGCCGCGGCAGATCGGCGCCAGTCGGCGGCCGGCCGCCGAGAACGCCAGACACCTCGCTTCGCAGCGTCGCCGCGGTCGCGGGGTGCTCGGAGAGGAGCGCGAAGGTCCAGGTCAGGGCGTTGGCGGTAGTCTCGTGGCCAGCGCCGAAGATCCCCTTCACCTCGTCGCGTACCTCCTCGTCCGTCATTCGCTCGCCCGTCTCCGCGTCCTCGGCCGTCAGCAGCAGATCGAGCAGATCGCCCCGGCCGGGGCCGGCCTCGCGCCGGGCCTGAATCAGACCGAGGACCACCCCGTCGAGGGTGGCAACGGCCTCACGGAAGCGCCGGTTCGCGGGGGTCGGCAACCAGCGTGGGAGATCGAAAGGGCTCTGGAATCGGTTCGACGCGTACCGCAGAGCGACCGTCACCGCCGCCCCCACCCGATCGACGTCTCCCATCACGTCGGCGCCGAACATGGTCCGATTGATGACGTCGAGCGTGACGCGCATCATCTCCGCGTGAACGTCTATGACCGTGCCCGGCGCGTACCGCTCCTCCCACCGCCGCAGCATCCGTTCGCCGGCCGCCGTCATCTCATCGGCCATCGCGGCGATGCGCTGCCGGTGAAACATCGGTTGGATCATCCGCCGCCGGACGAGCCACGAGTCGTGGTCGGGGTCGGTCAACAACCCGGTGCCGATCACCAGGGCGAGGCCGATCGGTTTGCCCGGCTCCTGAATCCGCGGGAACTCCGGCGCCCGTTTGACGAGCACCTCATGGGCCAAGTCTGGATTCGAGACGACGTGCAAGGTGCGCCGCCCGACGCGAAAGCGGACGACGTCACCATGCTCCAGCCGAGCCCGCTCCATCGTCGCCAAGAAGCGGTCGCTCCGGAACTCGCGCAGGCTGCCCAGCAGGACGCGGCCGCGCGGACCCGATGCTCGGCGCGTCACGAGGGCGGGCTCGTGGTTCGACATTGTGTCCTCCTGATCCTCTGCCGGTCCGTGTCGTGATCGCGCGCAACAACGGCGACGCATCCCCTCGATCGTCTGACACGCCGGGGTCGCGCAGGCGCACCAGACGGGCGCCCGACCCGATTCCGGCCACCAATCACAAAACCGTACGTCGTACGGCTAGAGCAAAGCGTGTGGTGGACGATACCATCTGTCAAGGACGACCAGGATTCCCGATTGCCACCGGCGGCCCGCCGCGCGTCGCCGGCCCGCATCCCGGCGCTCAGAACCTGCCCCCCAAACGTCGTTAGCTCGGCAGCGGCCCAAACACACGTGAGCGGGAGCGACCAGACCAGCCCCGCGCGGGGCGCCCCGGCCGTGCCACCGCGGCAACGCATCGTCCAGGGGTGGGTCATGCCGGGCGACCCGCCTCACCGCACCAGCGGCATCCCCGGCTCGAGCGGGCGAGCCGGGAGCAGCTTCGCGCGGGAGGCGCCGCCGATCGCCAGCACCATCCCCGCCGCCAGCAAGCAGAGCAGGCCCGCGCCGACGAAGGCCGGCTGGTAATCACCGAACCAGGTCCGGGTCGCGCCGGCGGCGGAGGCGGCCGTCGCGGCGCCAAGCTGATGGGCGGCGAAGATCCAGCCAAAGACGATCCCGACGTTGGCCTTGCCGAAGGCGTCGGCCGTCAAGGCGACAGTCGGCGGCACCGTCGCCACCCAGTCCAGACCGTAGAAGAGGATGAACAAGATCAGACCGAAATGGGGGGAACCGAAGGCGGCGGGGAGATAGAGCAGCGACAACCCCCGCAACCCGTAGTAGACAAAGAGCAGACGGCGACTGTCCCAGCGGTCGGTCAGCCAGCCGGAAGCGGTGGTGCCGATGACGTCGAAGATGCCGATCGTCGCCAGCAGACTCGCCGCCGCCACCTCCGGCATGCCATGGTCGATCGACGCCGGGATGAGGTGGGTGCCGATCAGACCGTTGGTGCTGGCGCCGCAGATGAAGAAACTTCCGGCGAGCAGCCAGAAGTCTCGCGAGCGCGACGCGAGATGGAACCCGCGAAACGCCGCCGTCAGGGGGCTGCCAGTCGAGACCATCGGCACCTCCGCCTCAGTCGCCCCGTAGGCATCGAGACCGACGTCGCCCGGCCGGTTGCGCATGAAGACCGCGACCAGCGGCGTCACCAGCAGCGCACCGCCCGCCACCGTCAAGGAGGCCCAGCGCCAGCCGAAGTTGACCGCCAGCCATGCGAGCAGCGGCAGGAAGACAAGCTGCCCGGTCGCGCTGGCAGCCGTCAGCGCCCCAAGCACCAATCCCCGCCGGGCAACGAACCAGCGGTTGGCGACGGTCGCCGCGAGCACGGAGGCCATGGCGCCGGTGCCGAGGCCGACGACGACGCCCCACAGCAGGGCCAGTTGCCATGGCGCCCGCATCAGCGTCGTCAGCGCCGAGCCGCTGGCGATCGTCACCAGCGCGGTCAACACGACCCGTCTGATCCCAAAACGCTCCATCAGGGCCGCCGCGAAGGGACCACTGAAGCCAAAGAGGAGCAGGTTCAGCGAGACCGCCAGCGAGATCGTCGCCCGGCTCCAGCCGAACTCGTCCTGCAGCGGCACGATCAGCACGCCGGGCGTCGACCGGAACCCCGAGGCTCCCAGCAGGGTGATAAAGGTCACGGCCGCCACGACCCAGGCGTAGTGCGCGCGGCGACCGGTCCATGTTGCGATCATCATCCTTCCCCGTTCCACTCCCCAACCCCAGTATCCATCGACCGATGACGACCAGTGGCCGGCGTTGCCACAGCACCCCCACCGCGCCCGCGCTTGTCTACCGGATCAACGCCTCCACCGCCGATAGCTCCCGCAGCAAGGCGTCGAGACGGTCCTGGCCGAGGCTGGCCGTCACGCGTGCCTGCGCCTCCCGCCAGCGCGGACGCGCCCGCACCAGCACCTCCTCGCCCTCCTCCGTCAACCGGATCAACCGTCGCCGCCGGTCCTCATCCGCATGGACGCGGATCAGGCCGTCCCGTTGCAGCGGCGTCAGGGCGCGGGTCAGGCTCGTCCGGTCCATCGCCAGCTCGTCGGCCAGCGCGCCCATCCCGATTGGCCCGCGACCGGTCAGCTTGGCGAGCACGGCGTACTGCGTCACGCGGAGACCGGTTGGCGCCAGGGCGTCGTCGTAGAGTTGCGTCAGCACCCGGCCGGTGCGCCGGATCGTGGTGCAGGCGCATCGCGCCGGCCCGTCTCGGCCTCGTCGCTCCGTCACGGTGTCTTCCCTACTTCGGAAACGTGTATACGCACCTATAGACTCTACGGGCCGCACACCTGTTTGTCAACGACGCGCTGGTCGCGGGTCACCGGCTCATACGGACTCCGGGTGATAACCGCGTGTTCGAGCGTCGTTCCCCCTCTCCCGCGCATCGGGAGAGGGGTTGGGGGTGAGGGCGAACGCTGGCGATGCCACGCCCTCAGCGCCCCTTACAGACCGGCGCTGAGGGCTTCGACCGGTGCGGGCTCGCCGTCGGCGGTTGTCGAGCCGCTGGCCGCCGTCCGCAATGGCACCTCCTTGAGGAACAGCGCCACGCTCAACGCCACCACGATAAAGGGGACGCCGACCAGGAAGACATCGTTGATGGCGGCGGTGAACGCCATGAGCACCAGATGCTTAACTGGCTCCGGGAGCGCCTGGATCGCCTGGATGTTGTTGGCCCCGATCGCGCCACCACCAGGTGCCCCCGCTTGGGCGCCGCCCTGCGCGCCCGCGAATTGCTCGGCGAGGTGGTGCGTCAGACGGCTGGAGAGCACGGCGCCGAACACCGCGGCGCCGATGGTGCCACCCATCTGCCGGAAGAACGTCGTCGAGCTCGTCGCCGCGCCGAGGTCCCGAAACGGGACGGCGTTCTGGACGGCGACGACGATCGTCTGCAGCGTCAACCCAAGCCCGGCGCCGAAGGCGAACTCGTTGAGCGCGACCCGCCAGTACGGGGTATCGACCCGCAGCCGGGCGAGCAGCAGCAACGCCACGATCAGGATCACGGCCCCCAGGATCGGATAGATCTTGTACTTGCCGGTCCGGGTGATGAGCTGACCGGAGCTGATCGAGGTCGCGAAGAGACCAACCACCACCGGCAGCATCGCCAGCCCGGATCGTGTCGGCGACATCCCCATCACCGCCTGCAGGAAGAGCGGCAGGAAGATGATCGCCCCGAACATCGCCACCCCGGCCAGGAAGCCGTAGAGATTGCCGATGCTGAAAATCGCGTTGCGGAACAACCGCATCGGGATGATCGGCTCAGCCGCCCGCTGCTCGACGACGACGAACAGCCCCGCTAGCACCACGGCCCCGATCACCAGGGCCAGCGGTCCCGGCGCCATCCAGCCGTAGTTCGTGCCGGCCCAATCGAGGTAGAGCAACAGCGCCGAGACCGCGGCCACGATCACCGCCGCCCCCAGGTAGTCGATCCGGTGCTCCCGGCGAACGACTGGCAGCTTCAACGCCAGCGAGGTGATCACCAGCGCGGCGGCGCCAACCGGGAGGTTGATGTAGAAGATCCACCGCCAGCCGGGCCCGTCCGTGAACCAGCCACCGAGCAGCGGCCCCGCGACGCTGGAGACGCCGAAGACCGCGCCGAAGTAGCCCTGGTACCGGCCGCGCTCGCGCGGCGGGATGATGTCGCCGATGACGCTGAAGGCGATCGCCATCAAGCCACCGCCGCCGATCCCCTGCAGCGCGCGGAAACCGATCAGCTCCGGCATATTCTGACTGAGCCCCGACAGCGCCGAGCCGACGAGGAAGAGCACGATCGCCAGTTGGAAGATCGGCCGCCGGCCGTACAGGTCGGAGATCTTGCCCCACAACGGGGTCGCCGCGGTCGAGGTCAGCAGGTACGCCGTCACCACCCACGACAGCTTGTCTAAACCGCCCAGGTCACTGACGATCCGCGGCAACGCCGTGCCAACAATGCTTTGATCGAGCGCCGCCAGGAGCATCCCTGCCATCAACCCGATCAGCACGACGACGATCTGCTGGTGGGAGAGGTACCGTGGCCCGTCGTCCACCTCCGTTCCGACGGGGGCAACGGCCAGCGTTTCCCGGTCGGCGGTTCGGCTCACCATGCTGAGAACTCCCGCTACCTGGTCGCCATCTGCGCGGACGACCACGGAATCAACGATTGACAGATCGCCAACCAACCGGTTGGTTGGGAAGACCGGAGGCAACTATACTGAGAATCGCGGGCGTCCGTCAACCAGATGCGGCCCGCCCCGGCACGGAGGCGACATGGTCTCAACCGAACACAGCCGAAATGACGTGCCGGCGGATGGTCGGGCGCGCGCGCTGCGCGAGGCGCGTGCCCTCTTCACGACCCAGGGCTATGCCACCGTCTCGATGCAGCAGATCGCCGACGCCGCGCAACTGAACAAAGCGACCCTCTATCACCACTTCAAGGACAAGGAAGACCTCTTCGTTGGGGTCATGCGGGACGAGTTCGCGGCCGTCCGCGCCGGCCTCTCCGCCGAGCTGGCGGCGGGCACGTCGCTGCGGGAGCAATTGCGACGCATCGCCACCTACGTCCTCGCCGCGACGCGGTCCGACGTCGGGCGGCTGATGACCGACCTCCACGAGAGCGTCTCCGAGGAGCGTCGCGCGGCACTGCTGGGCGAGAGCCCGCACCCCTGGGGCGTCGTCCGCGCCGCCCTGGAACGCGCCGCCGCCGCGGGGGAGATGGGCGCCATCGACCCCGCGCTCGCCGTCGAGCTCTTCTTCGGGATGATCTACGGTCAGGCGCGACTGGCGAAGTTCGGCGGCGACCGGCCGCCACCCGGCGCCGAGGTCGCCGCCACCATCGCTGATGTCCTCCTCGACGGCATCGGCGCCCGCCGCCAGGAGGACGCTACCTCTGCGCCTGCGAGGACGTCACGCCCGGCAGACGACGCTCCGCCAGTCGAGCGCGGTCAGGCGGGCGGACCGGCCGGCTCCGCGGCGTCGCGCGCCGCGAGTCCCGGCCCGCGTGGGGATCATCGGTAGGGAGTGTCCCGGTGGCGTCCGGCTCGTTTCGGCGCGTAGCACGCTTCGGGTAGGGCGTCCTTAAGGTACGGCTCGACCACATACCACCTCTTCTGCCCATCTCCAGGCTTGTCACACGGGGCGAGCATGAGGTCGCCGCGAGAAACGTCCCCGTTTGGAACTGTTCTCGCCGTCAGCCGTGGTCGCCCCACCGGCGTCGGGAGGGACCAGCGCCCCCGCCAGCGCGTCAGTACGGTGCGTGGCACCCGACGAGTGGGCCGGCCGTCGCCGCGCTACCCCAGCCCGGGCGGCAGGACGCTCTTGTTCGCTGGACTCAGCGCGCGCCGCGGATCAGGCCGACCCCAACCAGCAGCGCCGCCACGCCGGCGATCCGCATCGCGTCGACGTGACGCGCCTCCGCCCCAAAGGCCCCAATATGATCGAGCACCACTCCGCCAACCAGTTGGCCGGCGATCACGGCCCCCAGGTAGAGACCAATCCCCAGGCGCGGCCCGAGCACCGAGGCACCAAACAGGAACGGCAGCGCCAGCAGACCTGTCGCCGCGAAGCCAGGCGCGCTGCCACGCAACGCTAGCGCCAGCAAACCGCCGGTCGCCAGCGCGACGAGCGCCAACACCCCAACCCGGTCGAACGGTGCCGCCAGCGCCGGCCCGCTCCGCAACGCGCGCAGCCCGGACAGGATCGCGAACCCGGTCACCGTTCCCAGCAGCGCGATCCAGACCCCCTCCGACGGACCACGGCCCCGACCCAACGCCCCCAGCAGCGCCACCTGGAGCGACGCGGCCAGGCCGATCAGGATCGCCACGCCAATGTCCGTCGCCTGCGCCATCACGCCCCCGATCCCCCCGCGCCGCAACCTCTCAGCCGCATTCGTCATTCCCATCCGCTCGCTCGACCTCCGACCTCCGACCTCCGACCTCCGACCTCCGACCTCCGACCTCCGACGGCAGCATAGCAGCGCGGAGGATCCCGGGAACTCCCTCACCGCAGTTGCTAACCCCACGGCCCCCGAGCGCGAACCCGCGGCGGCGGTATCGGACCCGGCTTCCCATCACTCGGCGACATTCCCGCCGTAAAGCGTGGCTCCGTCCGCGCTCCCGTCCGATTCTTGATCTCTGGACGCTCCTAGCGGCGCCTGGCAGGTCGTGGGGGGCCACGTGGTCGAAGGGGCTGACCTCGCTCCGGGCCAATCTCTCATCTGCACGGGTCTATTCAGTCCTCATCCACCGCTCAGGAGATTCTAAGAAAGTTCTCATCTTGGGGTACTATGCTCCGGCACAGGGACCGGCACCGGCTGGTCATCGTCCGATCACATCGTCGAGGAGAGACCCCTTGCCACACGTGCCGATCCATCGTGTTCTGTTCGCCGCGGCCCTCATCGCGCTGCTCGCGCTGGGTGCCCTTGGCGGGACCACTCGGGGGCAGCAAAGTCCCGAGAAAGACCCCAGCGGGGCGTGCGCCTCACCGGTTGCCTCCCCCGCCGCGTCGCCAGCGGCAAATCCCACTGTCTCACCGCTCTCCAGCCCGCTCGCTTCACCAGCAGCCAGCCCGTGCGCCTCACCGACCGCCGGCGGCGCCCCGATCGTGGTCCAGGTGAAGGAGGGCGACTTCATGGTTGCCACCTCCGAGACCACCTTCAAGGTTGGCCAGCCCTATACCTTCGTCGCGACGAATAGCGGCAAGGCGGAGCACGAACTGGTCATCGAGCCGAAGGGCGTCGTGGATCAGCCGCTCAAAGCGGGAGGGCAGGTCGCCGAAGCCGCTGAGATCGCCCCCGGCCAAAGCAGCCGCTGACCTGGACCTTCACCAAGCCCGGTGCGTACCAGTTCGCCTGCCATGTGCCTGGTCACTACGAGGCGGGCATGGTGCTTACCATTGAGGTCGCTCCCTAGCCGGCAATCTCCTCGAAAGGACAACGCACCAGCGGGGACCGATCGGTCCCCGCTGGTGCGTCTCCCCCGCCGCTCGCCGCCTCACGCCTCTCCGTTCGAGGACGGCCGCCGCGAACGTCACAACGGTTGCGCCAGCCTTCGCTCCCACGGAGTACCGGCACCCGGCCGTCCCGCGGCCATCGCGACCAGTTTCGGCGACACCCGCCGCTCCCGATCCGTCGCCGGTCACCCGTTCGCATATGAACCCGCGACCCGTCCGCTATCGTGCCACGCGCTTGCCGTGGCGCCATGCCAGCCGGTGCGGCCGGCGCTGGTCAGGGGGTGTCCCCGCCCGCGCGGAGTGTGTCGTGGGGACGACGTCCGCTCACCTCCGTCCTCCTAAAACTGAGTCCCCTTCCCCGCGGAGCCCGTGTCGCCTCCCCATGCGACGAGACGCGTCTATTCGTGGCTCACGCCTTGCGCCATCAGCGGCGGAGGCGCGGGGCACACGCCATGCGTCTCCGATGACGATGCGGCGACAGAGAACGCCCACCAGGCAGATTCCCTCACGCGCCAGCCGGGCATCTCGTCTCATGCTTCCCGCAATCCCTGCCGGAGCCGTCCTCACGCGTTCTCGACATCATCAGCCCCGTCATCCACGTTCCCTCCGGTGGAGCCAATCGCCCCGCCAGGCGGCGACTGGAAATCGTGGCTGTCGCCGTCCCGCTCACGCTGGGAACCGCTCGCGCCGGTCGACCGATCACCCGCTGGGAGGGAAGGGTTGATGACAACCGAGGCCGCCCAACGACACATCCTGGTCATCAACGACTCGCCGGCGCTCCTCGACCTCTACCGCGGTCTCCTCGTCGGCGAGGGGTATCGCGTCTCGCTCGCCGCTATCACCATCGTCGATCCCACCGAGATCAGCCGGATCGCCCCCGACCTGATCGTCCTCGACTTCATGTTCGGCGAAGAGCACCACGGCCTCGAACTGCTTCAGAAGCTGCGGATGGACCGCACCACCGCCCCCATCCCCGTCGTCGTCTGCGCGGCGGCAATCGAGCCCATCCGCCAGATGGAGAGCCACCTACTTGACAAGGGCACCGGGTTGGTCCTCAAGCCGTTCGACGCCGATGAGCTGTTCGCCGAGATCGACCACGCCTGGTCAATGCTCGCCGAGCAACAGGATATCGCCTCCACCAATCGCGTCATCACCTTCCCCGGCCGCCTCCAGCGCCCACCGCCGCCCGTTCGTCCCCACCGCGACAGCGACGGCGATTAGTACTACAACGGCACTTCGGGGTTGGAGCGGGCGAGGCGGCGCTTGGCCTGGCTGCGGCGGGTCGCGGCCTGGCGTCGGCGGCGCCACCGCGACCAGTGCAGGAGGACGCCGTGCCGCTCCGCCGGGGTCGCCAGGAGGCGCAGCAGGCGGCGGCTCGCCGGCGCGGTGAGCGGGATCAGGCCGACGGCCCCCCTGGTCCGCCCGCCGCTGCCCGCGTGAGCTCCAGGAAGGCGTGGGCGAGCAGGCACCGCGTGACGTGGCGGTGCCACCCCGCCCAGGAGCGGCCCTCGTCCTGGTCCCGCCCGACCGCTCCCTTCGCCCGCTCGCATCCCGTCTCGCTGGCCCCGCGCGTGGCGGCGGAGCGCGCCAGCGCGGCGACGGGTGCGTCGTCCTGGCCGGAGGCGCGAGAGAACGCCAGATCCGTGGGAGCGGCCACCGCGCGCCGGACCACGAGCCACGACGCCCGGTCTGGGTCCGTGAGCTACGGTAGCCGCGCCCGGACCCAGTCGGAGACGCGTGGCCCCTTCCTGCCCGCGCCGACTTTCGATCCGCTCCCAGGCGCCGGCGGGGACCGCGGCGAGCAGCGCCTCGACCCGCACCTGGACCCCCCATGCCAGACTGGGCGCGACCGCGCCACGGCCAGCACCTAGAGCTGCCCCTCCCCCTCCAACCACCGCCGCAGGGTCCCGTCATTGCCGTCGGGCGCGTCGCCGACCCCCCATCCGGCCCCCTCCGCTCCCCGGGTCCGATTCTGCGCGCTCAACACCCTCGCGGCTCCTCCCGCGACCGCCGCACGCTCCTGCACCACGTGCCGTTGTCGTACTAGAGCCTGTTAGGCACTTGGGGTGCGCTAGCCGTAGCATGTGGAGATGGAGACTGATGCCGTTCCCCGCACGCCCTATCCGACCGATACCACCGACGACGAATGGGTCTTCGTGGCTCCCTAC
>JAABUS010004196.1_pt1 | contig 21322 bp, 18 predicted proteins | sample 5560161 | NCBI WGS metagenome assembly JAABUS01 (sample SAMN10711885, study PRJNA513376) | rock metagenome | isolation source: Antarctica rocks | place: Antarctica: Victoria Land, Trio Nunatak nord | collected 2016-01-04
CCGAAAATATAACCGCCATCCGCTGTCACATCTGTATAACCAAGCTGCGAAAGATAAAATCTTTTTTGAATGTTGAGATTAACGTTATGGTAGTTATACTCACCATTCATCAGGCCTTTTATACCCGCAGTATATCTAAGTTTAAAAATCGGGTATTTATTAAATATAGGTGTTCTGTACACTTTGCCCTGGTAAAATTGTTCATGGGGCGCCCATCTGAATTCAGCAAATAATTCGCTTGTTGTTACATCCGGTATATTGGTTTTTTCAAAACCTTTTTCCTTCACATACTCAATAGAACCTGCAGGTGTTTGTTTCCAGTTTTTGAACCCTAATGTGTAAGAAAAGTTTTTAGCAAATTCTCTTACATATTCTGCTTTAAAAATATTATTGTATAACCATTTATCATTATTACCTCTTTTAAGGAAAGCAAAAAGTTATCTTCCTGTACAAACTGAATTTCCTGTCCTGGTATTTTTGTATCGTGCTGGAAACTCAATTTCAGGTAATTAAGAGGGTAACAGTAAATAGATTTGTGGTTGAAAGAATAGGTGCCTGCTAAAAAGTACTTCCCTTTATCATCTTTAAAACCGTAGGCCACATAATTTTCAAAATAAATGCTCTTGCTGAAATTCGGCGTGCTTCTTCCTCCTAATCTTAATCTGAAACCTTCTACCGGGTTAAAGCTATAAAATGCACTTACAGGTCCAACTTCATAATTAGGACCGGCAGATTTATAACCTGCCAAAACTAAAGTTGCAATATCCATAAACCGCTTATACGAGCGCATGTTTTGCAGACTGTCTATATTTGAATATACCTTTGATTCTGTTTCAGTTAATTGTGGTGAACGGTGCTGCACCCAAAAAGAGTCAGCGGTATTTGTTGCGTTATTTACATATACCACAGCATCTCCTTTATACACACTGTCATTTGCAGGCTTATTTATTGTAAAGTTTTTATACGATACAGTTCTTTCTCCCATAACACCTCCGTTTGCACCTTTGGTTAAAGCAAATTCTGCCATGGTATTGCTCATGATAACATGAAAACGTCCGTCAGGTCCCTTTTCAAAATCCTGGTTTATGGCAAGCTGGCGAACCCAGTTGAGATTTGCATGCTTGCTTATGCTCATGTTTATCTTTTGCACAGAGTACTTACCGTCGAGCGTAACGAAGATGGTTCCTTTGAAAAGCAGATCAGTAAGATTTTTTGGACTGAATGATAAACGTATCAATTTTACACCTTCTTTTTCAATAGTGTCTCTGATATAGAACCGGTAAAAGGTTGGAGCCATATCTGCAATAGGGCTTAAGAACTGGTTTGTCAGCAGAGAAATATTATTTTGATAAACATCCACATTTTCGTACAAACGATTTAAGTAATTACTAATGCCATTGTTATCTACATAATCTCCAAAATTTACCTTCTTATTTCCCAGTAAGTATGTCTTTGTCTTTTCCGGATTTTTGCGGTAATATTTTTGAGAAATGTTTTCTTCAAGATAAACCGGCAATAATGCTTTACCTTCTAATTTAGCAGTATCCTGGTTTTCTAAAATAAATTTGTAATTTTTAAACAACTTATTATTCATAAGCTTTTCAGGCTTATTGGTCAGAGACATTTCCATCTTCTCGTACTGCTCGTACTGAACATAATCATAAGAACTAACTTTATTTTTGTCCTTATTATCTATCACACGCCTGATCAGATCTACAGCCGGATTGTTTTTGTTGGAATATTTGCCTCTCTTATTGGTTTTTACAGTGACCTTATTTCCCTCTGCCACCTGAAGCGCCACTTCAATTGTCTGCTCCTTATTTGTCACAACTGTTTTCGAAAAGGTTTTATATCCTACGTAAGAATAAGTCACAAGATTATATCTGTTACTATTGTCAATCAAGCTATAACTGCCATCTGTGGCGCTTGTAACACCCTTACCACCTTTAAAATAAACGCTAACTGATTGCAGTGGTTGTTGAGTTGCAGCATCTCTTACAATCCCGTGTATAGTAGTTTTCGAAAAAGCTGCTATAAATGTTGAAAAGAAAAGTAATGATAATATCAGTCTTTTCCGGTTTTTTAAGTAATTATTATTTTCCATAAATTTTTTATTAAATCAATATTTTTAATAGTGTAAATAGTTCTTTTCTAATGGCAAATTCGGTGCAAGTACAAAAATCAAACAAAGCGGAAGGATAAAAAATGTTTGAAAGGCTTGAATGTATGTCTGAACGTCTTTATTTACAGATAACCGGTTAGATAATATTCTTATTATTACACTTTCTTCCACCCATTTATATAAACTCCTGTTGCTTTTAAGTCTGTTCCTCACCTGTCATCAGCACTCTTTGTTGAGTTGACGTATGAGATGAAAAAATATTTTATTAAGCAACTTTCTCCCACCAATTTGAAAACACTCTGCTTCCCTTGAAGTTCACTTCTTCACCGATCATAGGGTTAATAACAGGAACATTTTTCTTTTTACTTTCCTTTATAACTCTTATAATTGAGTCATCCCAATCATGCAAGGCAAGGGAGAATTTTGACCAGTGTACAGGTATCAGCACTTTTGCCTGTAAATCCATAGTCGCCTGCACCACTTCTTCCGGCATCATGTGAATATATTTCCAGTATTCATTATACTGTCCGCATTCTAAAATGGCAATATCAAAAGGACCATATTTATTACCAATTTCTTTGAAATGTGTATCGTAACCGCTATCCCCGCCTATAAATATTTTCATACCGGGAGTTGTTAGCACGAATGACATCCATAAGGCACCGTTTCTCTTAAACCCTCTGCCCGAAAAGTGTCTTGCAGTAGTGGTGTTTACTACAAACCCATGATCTAAAACCACTTCTTCATTCCAGTCTTTTTCTATAATAATGTTTGTATCAAAACCCCAGCGTTCCAAATGTGCACCTGTGCCTAAGCCTGTAATAATTTTTTTAATTTTTGGTTTCAGTTTTATAATTGTTTTATAGTCCAGGTGATCCCAGTGATCATGTGTAATAAACAGGTAATCAATCACAGGAATATCATCGGTTGTATAAACATCACTGCCTTTGAAGCTTCTTGTCGTCAATTTCACCGGTGATGCGCTCCCGCTTAAAACCGGATCAACCAATATTTTTTTCCCATCTATTTGTAAGAAATAAGAAGAATGTCCAAACCAAACCATTACATCTTTACCAGGATTTAATGCATGTAAATCTGTTTTAACAGAAGGCAAAATGTGACCTGGAATGCTTCTTTTACTCTTACCGAAAAAGAAATCCTTCATAACCGTGTAATAGCTTATGCCTTCTTTTAAATCGGGAGTATAACTAAGGTTTTGAAATTTTCCATCCCGGTAGTTTGGTGAGTTTTTAATTCTTTCTAAACGGGCGCCTGAAGGAGCTATTCCAAACTGTGGCTGTCGCATAAAACGCATCACGGCAACAATTAATACAAATATTATAATTACAATTAGCATTGGTAGTTTTTTATAAAATTTTATTGATCCTTCATTTCTTTACAAATTCCTGCTCTTTTCTTCTCCATCCCTTCAGATTACTTAAATAAACATGTTTTATTTTCTATCTTTTCTGATTGTTCAAATTTTGATTGACTAATCACTCTATAGTTATAGCAAAAAAATTTAAGCTGCAATCATATCCCACATCATTTCAAATGCATCATTTATCACTTTTTTTTGTTCCTTTTCAGAAAAGTCTCCTTTTGTCAAATATTGATAAATGCCAAAAACATGGCTGCTTATAATGGTAAGCAGAAATTCAACTGTTAATGGTTTAAGTATCTTGCTTTTAATACCTTCCTGAATAAGCGAAATATGACAGGTTGATTGTTCATGAATTGTTTCAGGAGAAATTTTAGAAAAATGAGGTGAAAAGTGAAACTGGTGAATGTAGTAGAACTTATCCCTGTTATCTAAGGCCCAATAAATGAACTGGATGAACATTACTTTGAGCTTTGTCTCAAGTTTATCATTGCAACTGGTCTTAGAGATTATATATCTGTTCAGCTCATCTTTAATATCGTTATACAAAACAATTACCAAATCTTCTTTTGTTTTGTAATAATGAAATAATGTTCCGTTAGCTACACCTGCTTCTGCTGCTATTTTGCTCGTAGGCGTTCCCTGAAAACCATTTTCAACAAAAAGTTTAAGAGCGGCTGCAAGTATGTCTTTTCGCTTATCCTGTATGTTTGATTGACTAATCACTCCACAAAGGTAATGTGAGTTTTTTTATACTGCCAAATTATTTTTAAAAATAATTGCAAACACAATTGGATCCGATTACAGGCGGCAAAGAAAACATCCAAAGGAATGAAAGCTTAATCTGATATATTAGAATATCGAATTAGCATAACCGTGAAAGTGGTAACCGAGAAGGGGTACAAATAATTAAGTAGTGGTGCGACAACAAGATTGATATTACTCTCTTTTATTTAATATTTCGATAAGTCTTAACAAAAGCGCCTGATTCTTGTTTCTATAGTGATCACAGTAATACTAATTATCATTTACTTAAAAAAATGCCTTGAAAAAAACTAAAATATAAAATTTAAAACAATACACACATCCAATTAATCTTTTTTAAAATTCTCTCTGGATTTACTATTTAAAAAATTAAAATTCAAAATTGTATCCAATTACTTTGCATAAAGTGAAAGTTGTCTTCGGGTTTAAAATCAACCTTTTTTTATTCTACTAATACTAAAGAGACAATTTTTTTAAAAAATAAAGAGGTTTCAACAGTTTTTCTTTTATAACAAAAAACAAATGAAAAAAGATATTGTAATTATAGGTGGGGGATTTGCAGGAATTAATATGGCGTTGAAATTAGCCAAAAAAGAAGGTTTTCACGTTACACTTGTTGACAGGAATAATTATAATTTTTTTCCCCCACTGTTATACCAGGTGGCAACCGGGTTTCTTGAAGTTTCTAATATAAGTTATCCGTTTAGAAAATTATTTCAAAGGTTTGATAATGTGAACTTCAGGTTAGGAGAATTGCAAAAAATAGTTTCTTCAGAAAATAAAGTAGTATTAAGCACAGGCGTATTAAGGTACGACTACCTTGTTTTGGCAACAGGAACAGAGTCTAATTATTTTGGAATAGAGAATATCAAAAAAAATGGTATTCCTATGAAAACGCTGAATGATGCAACGAACATGCGAAATTTTATTTTGCTGAAACTTGAAGAAGCAACTATTGAAACAGATGAAACAGAAAAGAAAAAACTAACGACAATTGTGATTGCAGGCGGCGGACCTACAGGAGTGGAAATTGCAGGGATGCTTTCAGAAATGAGAAAAAACATTTTTAGAAAAGATTACCCTGAATTAGCAGGTTATAAAGGAGCCATATATCTTGTAGACGGAGGCAAGAAAGTGCTTGCACCTATGAGCGAAGAAGCACAGAGCTATACTTATGATACTTTAGTAAAAATGGGTGTAGAAGTAAAACTGAATAAACAGGTAAAAGATTATGTAAATGATACGGTGATTTTTTCAGATGGTGAAACCATACAAACCAAAATTCTTATATGGGCCGCAGGCGTAACTGCCACTGTTTTTGAAGGTATTCCCGCTACAAGTTACGGAAAAGGAAAAAGGTTATTGGTTGATGCATTTAACAAGGTGCAGGCAACAGAAAATATTTACGCTATAGGTGATACCTCTTTTCAAACAACTGATAAAGACTTTCCAAACGGTCATCCGCAGCTTGCTCAGGTAGCTATACAGCAAGGGAAAAATTTAGCTAAGAACTTTTTAAGTTTGGCTAAAAACGAACAACTTGTTCCGTTTATTTATAATGACAAAGGTTCAATGGCAATTATCGGAACAACTAAAGCTGTAGCCGATATACCAAAACCGCTATTACATTTTAAAGGATTTATTGCCTGGTTTATGTGGCTTTTTATTCACCTGGTTTCTTTAATCAATTATCGCAACCAGCTTAGAACACTTTATAACTGGGTAGCTGCTTTTGCAACTAAAGACCAATCTTTGCGTATGATTATAAGACCGGCAAGCAAACACGTAGATGATGCAAAACCCCAGACAGAATTAATTCCAAACACGAGGTAATTTCAAACACATAAAGACATAGGATATAAAGAACACATAAAAAAATAGGTGCAAGCTATGTTTCTATGAGCCTTATATGTGGTAAAAACTTCTATAAAGGACTTAAGGTTTAACGACTTCAGAATTTGAATTACATAAACCTAAAAGGTAAGCTTTGGCAATCACATGGGGCCTCATCTTTTCTTCTACTTCTTCTCTTTCTGTAGCGGCAGGCAAATCTAAAACCGTATCAAGCGCAAATAGTCTGTACCAATAGTGATGAATGCCTTCAAAATATTTTGGGCAGGGTCCCTCATAGCCAAAGCTATGGTTGTTTGCCAATCCTTCTATAGCACCTTCGGGAATGGCGCCTTCCTTTACTTCTGTTGTGGCCGGAGGTATATTAAATAACATCCAATGCGTCCAAATCGGTATAGCATCAACATCTTCAAAAATCAAAGCAAGGCTTTTTGCTCCATTGGGTATTTCATCAAAGAAAAGCGGTGGATTTACATTTGATCCAAGGCAGGTATATGGTTTAGGAATTTCTTCTCCATTACTAAATATGCTTCTGATTATCATGTTTACATTTTTTTATTCTAAAAATTGTTTTAATATTCCGTTTGGAATGTTTTCCAACTTAGGAACCCGACATAAGTCTCTTGCTGATTTCTATAAAGTCTGCATTTTCATAGGAGTCTATTACAATATCCGCCTGATACAACTTATCAGACGAATGTGTCTCTGTAATAGCCACACATTTCATTTTTGCATTTTTTGCAGCGGCTACTCCGATTGGTCCGTCTTCCACAACAAGGCAATCTTGAGCACAAAGGCCAAGTCTTTCTGCAGCTTTTAGAAAAATATCAGGAGCGGGTTTACTGTTTTCCACTTCATCACCTGTAACAATAGCATCGAAATATTGCAAAAAATTCAGTTGTTTTAAAACCAATTCCATTTTCTCTTTTCTCGAACTAGTGGCAAGTGCAACTTTTACAGGGTAATTTGCCATGCTTATCAAAAAAGCTTCTGCAGCTAAAACAGGTTTTATAGGGTTAGCAGTAATGATTTCTATAAAATAATCCAATTTCTCTTTTAAAATTCTCTTTACATCTTCTTCACCCGCTATTCCAAGATGCTCTTTTATCACATTAGCGCTCTTAATGCCCAGCAAAGGTTGATAATCGGCGAAGCTTAATTTTTTACCATTATCATTAAAAACTTTTTCCCAGGCTAAATAATCCGCTTCTGTACTTACAATCAGAGTCCCATCCATATCGAATATTACTCCCTTGAAAGGAAGTGAAGCCGCAGTATCAATTATATAATCCGGTTGTTCCCGTTCTTTCATCTGTAAATATTATATAAGGAAATTGAGCATGGTTAAAAAATTCAGCCATGCTTTTTAAGCGTGAAGTAATACTTTTTTTGTCAAAAGATTAAACTTAAAAAATAAACAGAAAACCAGTGATTTCAAAAGAAGTATTTGTGAAGGAATAAAATGAGAAACAATATCCACAATCAAATTATAATTCTTTTTTAATTAGTTTTATTAAATATAATTTAAATAGCATAGTCCATTCCCATTCAAGGCATAATTATTATTTAAAAGATGAAGTTTTAAGTAAACTTTTTAAGAATTAACGTAAGATAAAATGCTTTTAAAACAGCAAAAATTAAAAAACATTAAAAAAATTGCTGTATTAAGGGCAAACGCTTTTGGAGATTTTATAGTTACACTGCCCGCTTTAAAAGCTATCCGTTTCACTTATCCTAAAGCTGAAATTGTTCTTTTGGGAAAGCCATGGCATAAGGAATTCTTAACCGAAGGCAGATGTCCTGTTGACCGGGTTATTGTTGTTCCTGCAAAAAAAGGTATAAGAACTGAGGCAAATATGGTTGAAGATGAAAATGAGGTAAAAGATTTTTTGGCACAAATGCAAAAAGAGCGATTTGATATTGTTCTCAACTTCCATGGAAACGGAGTTTCAGCAAATCCCTTTATAAAACAATTCAAAGCAAAAACTACCGCAGGACTTGTATGTGAAAAATCAGAAAAGTTAGATCTTTCATTAGATTATTATTATTACCAAAGTGAAGTTATCCGGTACCTGGAAGTTGCAAAACTTATAGGAGCAACAATGTTTGAATTGGAACCTGAAATGAAGGTGCTCAAACAGGATGAACAAGAAATAAGCAGTTTTATGACTATGATAAATAAGCCTTTCATAATTTTACATCCCGCTGCAATTGATATCCGGCGAATGTGGCCTATTGAAAATTATGGTGCATTAGCAGATGAACTTAAGCAACGAGATTTTGAAATTGTTTTTTCAGGTGCAAAAGAAGACCGGCAAGCAGTTGATGAAATTATTGATAAAATGAAATTTTCAGCGATAAATGTTTGCGGAAATTTCAGTTTGGGAGGCTTGGCAGCATTACTTTCACATGCATCTTTAATGATCGCTGCTGACACAGGTCCTTTGCACTTAGGACGTGCAGTTAATGTACCGACAATTGGTTTTTACTGGGCACCTAACCTTATAAACTGGGGACCGTTAACCCGTACAATTCATCGTCCGTTAATATCGTGGAATATGGCTTGCCCGATTTGTGGTATTATTCCTAATGATCCTTATCCGTTTGAACCCCATACTGATACATGTGATCATTTGGTTTCTTTTGTCCGGGATATTACCTTGGAGCAGGTGATGGAGGCATTTGAAAGTTTGAAGAATCTTGAGCCACAGAGACACGTTATTGCCGGGAGTTACCCAGAGAAAGAGTAAACCTTCTGTTTTTCTCCGTGTCGCTGTGGCTCTGTGGTTCAAAAAAAGCTGAATAGAAATAAGGATGCACAAGTGACACAACCGGAGCCGAAAGAAGATACATAAGCTTGTTACAAGAAAAGAAATAATAGAAAAAATTAATTAAAAAACAGTTATTCCCCTTAGGGGTTAGGGGCTTAAACGAATGAAAATGAATACACCTTTACGCGTATTGACATGGCACATACATGGAAGTTACCTGTACTATCTTACCCAAACTCCCTGCACATTTTACCTGCCAAAGAAGAACAGTTCCGAAGAAGGATTTGGTGGAAGGACGCCGGGCTTTCCATGGGGAGATAACGTAATAGACGTCCCGGCTGAAGATGTGAAAAATATTGATTTCGATTGTATCCTTTTTCAATCGAAGAAAAACTATCTTGAAAATCAGTATGCAATTTTATCTGAAGAGCAAAGGGCGTTGCCAAAAATATACCTTGAGCACGATCCTCCACGGGAGGTGCCGACAGATACCAAACACGTTGTGGATGATCCCGAAATGTTGCTAGTGCACGTAACGCATTTTAACAACCTTATGTGGGATAATAACAACACTCCTTCTACAGTCATTGACCATGGCGTAATGGTTGATAGAAATGTACAATATACCGGCGAACTTAACAAGGGAATTGTGGTGATAAACGGTATTGTAAAAAGAGGCAGAAGATTGGGATATGATGTATTTAATAAAGTAAGAGAAAAAATCCCACTGGATATTGTAGGCATGTTTTCTGAAGATGCGGGCGGACTGGGAGAAATAAATAACCGTGAGCTTTCGTCTTTTATTGCCAAATACAGGTTTTTTTTCAACCCGATAAGATATACAAGTCTCGGTCTTTCAGTTTGTGAAGCGATGATGACAGGAGTACCGGTTGTAGGGCTTGCAACAACAGAAATGGCAGTGATAGTAAGAAATGATTATTCCGGATATGTACATACAGATATAGATTTTTTAATTGATAAAATGCAAATGCTTTTAGCTAATCCTCAAAAAGCTATAGAATTAGGAAAAGGAGCACAACAAACTGCCAATGAAAGATTTAATATAGAAAGGTTCAAACTCGATTGGATGAATACCTTTAAGGCGGTTATTAAGCGTTCGGCAATTAATAAAATTGAAGTACCTGTATAATCTTATTCACTTTGAGAAAATAAAAAACATTTAATAAACAAAACAAACACTTCAGAGAATTATGAACACGGTAAATGGAAAAGTAATAGTGGTAACAGGCGGCGGACAAGGATTAGGTGCCGCAATTTGCAAAACACTTGCTGCAGACGGAGCAACTGTGATTGCAACAGATATAAAGCCAGAAAATCTTACAAAAATCGAAGAAGAAATTAAGGGTACGGGCGGGCATATTGAGAGTTACCAGATGAATGTAGCGGATGTAGATAATGTAACAGAAGTAATAGAAAAGATTGTAGATACATTCGGAAGAATAGATGCTGTTGTAAACAATGCGGGCATTGACTACACTTTGGCAATTGATGAAATAAGCAATGAACAGTTTCAACAGGTTATTAATGTCAATTTGGTTGGCCCTTTTAATGTATCCAAAGCAGTTTTTTCACATTTTAAATCAAACGGAAGCGGGCATATTGTAAACATTGCATCAACAGCTTCTAAAAGAACATGGCCAAATGCATCAGCCTATCATGCAAGCAAGTGGGGTCTTTTAGGTCTTAGTCATGCCTTACATTCTGAATTAAGAAAAGATAAGATTAAAGTAACTGCTGTTGTCGCCGGAGGAATGCAAACGCCATTTATTCTTGAGCGTTTTCCTGACACCCCATTAAATGTTTTGCAGGATCCAAAAAATGTGGCGGATACCGTAAAATTTGTTTTATGTATGCCTGAAGCTTCTGTTATTCCTGAAGTAATGGTGGTGCCAATGACAGAGACTTCGTGGCCGTAGTAGGGATACAGGTTACCAGTTGCAGGTTGCAGGTTTGATGGAATCCCTTACCGTAGCCTATTTCCTGCAACTTGTATCCAGTAATCAGAAACATAAAAAGAGTTTATATGAAGGAAAAGCTAAGCGATGTTATTGACAATTTCAGGAATCTAAAAATTCTTGTAATAGGTGATGCTATTTTAGACACTTACGTAAATGGCTCACCTGACAGGGTTAGCCGGGAAGCTCCTGTATTGGTGTTTAATGTAGAGGAACAGGAACACTATTGTGGTGGCGCTGCTAATACAGCTATCAATGTTGCTGCGCTTGGCGCTGAAACTTACTTTTTAACGGTATTAGGAAAAGACTCAAGTTCCCGTGAATTGATGGATGTTTTAAAGAAGCATAAGGTTTATATTGATTATATCATAAGGGATAAAGGGAGAACAACGATTGCAAAGAAAAGAATAACTTCTGCATCTCACCAGCTTATGCGTATTGATGAAGGAACTACCGCTTCAATAAGGAAAATGTGCGAAAAGGAATTGCTGCAAAAAGTGTCGGAGTTGTATGTTGACATTGATGCTATCATACTTTCAGATTACGGTTTCGGTGTTATAACAAATGGAATAATAGAAGGAATTAAAGAGATTGCTGGCGGGGAACGCAAAATAATCGTAGCAGATGGCAGAGATGTAAGCAGGTTTAAAACATTAAGGCCTGATGCAGTGAAACCAAATTATGAAGAAACAATTAAGCTTCTGAATATAGAAAAAGCAATCTATGGTCGCGATCAACAAATAGCTGAATATGCTAAAAAGCTTCATGAAATAACAGGAGCAAATAAAGTAGCAGTTACGCTTGATGCAAATGGAGTTTTATTTTTAGAAAAAGGTAAAGAACCTTACAGAATTACAGCAGTTCCGCAGGATAACAAAAAAGCCATCGGTGCAGGTGATACTTTTATAAGCGCTATGACTTTGTCACTCGCTTCTAAAGTTAAAGGTGAAGTGGCAGTGCAAATTGCAGCGGCGGCAGCCGCGGTGGTAGTGCAAAAAGATGGCACTGTGTGTTGTACAAATAACGAGTTGAAAGCTTACTTCACCGCTGTTCCGAAATATATTACAAGGCCAGAGCAATTAAGTGAAATAGTAGCCGAACTTAAAAAACAGGGTAAGAAAATAGTTTTTACTAATGGCTGCTTTGACATTATTCACAAAGGACATATTGCATTACTAAATAAAGCCCGTGAAGCGGGTGATGTGTTAATCGTTGGAGTAAACAACGACAACAGCATAAGAAAACTAAAAGGGCCTGAAAGACCTATTAATAATTTAGATGACCGGATAACAGTTTTAGCCGGCTTGCAAAGCGTTGATTATTTAATAGCTTTTGAAGAAGAAAGTCCGGTTCAACTTATTAAACAAGTACACCCGCATGTATTTGTAAAAGGTGGAAATTATACAGAAACAAGCATTCCCGAAGCGCCTTTATTGAAGAAGTTAGGATGTATGGTTAAGATTGTTCCTTACATTGAAGAACATTCTACCACTCATATCATCAATAAAATTCGTGACATAAATCATGAAGTAGAGATTGAAGTTGCAGCAAATGGATTTTCAAAAGCAGGTTTAAATTAAAAGTTTCTTTTGGAGTGAGCTTCGAATCTCCGTTTAAACTTCAGTTGCGTCGCACTCTTGTACAGAATAACTTCCTTCATCTATTTAAAGACAACATTTATTAAAAGGCAAATGAAATCAAAGGATATACATATTCTCATTCCAACTTTTGAAAGAGTAAAAGCTTTAGCCGTTACTTTAACGAGCCTTTATTATCAGACTGAAAAAAGTTTTGATATAGTTATTTCTGATCAGTCTCCTGATAATGCATTGGAACAAGACCGGACAATACAAACTATAAAAAAGTTACTGAAAATTAAAGGCCATGCAGTTTCCATTCTCAAAAACCTTCCTCACCGGGGAATGGCTCAACAACGACAATTTTTGCTTGATCAGTCTGCTTCTAAATACAGTCTTTTTATAGATGATGATTTGATACTTGATGAGTATGTGATAAAGAATATGAAGCAAACACTCGAAAAGGAGTCTATTGGTTTTGTCGGTTGTGCAGTTATAGGTTTAAGTTATAAAAATGATGTGCGGCCGCACCAGCAGGAAATTGAATTCTGGGAGAATGGAATTTCGCCTGAAACAATTATTCCTAAAAGCATCGAATGGGAAAGATACAGGCTGCACAACGCTGCTAACATTTTTCATGTCGAGCAAAATTTTAATGCAACCCCAGATAATCCCATCCCTTATAAAATTGCCTGGATTGGTGGTTGTGTTATGTATGACACAGAAAAGCTGAGAGAAGTAGGCGGATTTTCTTTTTGGAAAGACCTGCCTGAAAAACATTGTGGTGAAGATGTACTGGCACAGCTAAGAGTAATGAAAAAATACGGAGGTTGCGGTATCATTCCCAGCGGCGTCTATCACCAGGAATTGGAAACAACAGTACCGGATCGAAAAGTAAATGCACCGGAGTTTTTAGAAATTTAAGTTGAGAAAATTTGAACCACAAAGGCACAAAGACACGAAGGTGCATAAAGAATGATATTAATTAATTGTAATGACTTTTAAGTTAAGAAAATGATGAAACCAATTGTTTCTGTAATAATGCCTACTTATAAACATAAACATTTTATACGCAGAGCTATTGCATCTCTACTTGCACAATCTTTTACAAATTGGGAATTAATTATTATTAATGATGGTTCACCTGATGCAACTGAAGAAGCTTTACAGGATTATTTAGAGGACGGAAGAATACGATATTATACAAATAACCAGAACAGAGGTTTAGGTGCATGCCTCAACTTTGGCATTGCAAAAGCAGCAGGTTCACACTTAACTTACCTCCCTTCGGATGATGTTATTTATAAAGATCATTTACAGTCTTTATACGATGTTCTGCAGCAAAATCAAAATGCTGTCTTAGCTTATTCATCTGTCCGTCATTCTTATAACAGGAAGTCTGAAGGAATTATAAACACATGGCTGCAACTCGTTCAAGTGATGCATAAGAAAACTGAAGATCGCTGGATTGAAAGAAATGAGCTTGAAAGTGATGACTTGAACCGGCTATTCTGGAATAAGTTGAAAGGTGAACAATTTCATTCAGGACAATTAACGTGCGAGTGGGTTGATCACCCAAATCAACGGTATAAAATTATGCAGGAGCCTGTTGGTGGTATAAACACTTTCAGGTCTTATTACAACATTGCACAACCATTAATATATCATACAACCAAAGGAAATTTTATGAACGAGGTAAAAAGGTATGCCTCTTATCGTGAAAGACCTTCTACCCTGTTTAAGAAAAATGGTTTAAAAATTCTTCTTGTTGGAGAGCTTGCTTACAATGCTGAAAGAGTGCTTGCATTTGAAGAACAGGGACACAAACTATATGGTCTGTGGATGGAACAGCCTTACTGGTATAACTATGTCGGCCCTCTCCCATTTGGTCATGTAGAAGATATAACCGGAGATAACTGGGAGGAAGAGATAAAAAGAATACAACCTGATATAATTTATGCTTTACTAAACTGGCAGGCTGTTCCAATAGCACACAAAGTACTGAAAGCAAATACAGGAATTCCTTTGGTATGGCATTTCAAGGAAGGCCCCTTCATTTGTATAGAAAAAGGAACTTGGAATGAACTGATTGAATTATATAATAAAGCTGATGGCAGAATTTATACCAGCGATGAAATGAAATTGTGGCTGGATGAATTTATCAGCAAAGAAAAACATTCTTTAGATTATGTATTGGACGGAGACCTTCCAAAAAAAGATTGGTTCAATCAGCCGCAATCAAAACTATTGTCCGAAAGCGCTCCCGGTGAGTTTCACACTGTTGTTCCCGGCCGGCCTATAGGATTACACCCTCATAATGTGGTGGAACTGGCAGAGCAAAAAATTCACCTCCACTTCTACGGAGATTTTACGCACGGACAATGGAAGCAGTGGATCGAAAAAACACACCTCATGGCTCCCGGCTTTCTTCATATTCATCCAAATGTTGACCAGGAAAATTGGGTAAAAGAATTTTCACAATACGATGCCGGATGGCTGCACTTTTTCAAAAGTGAAAATAATGGAGAAATAAGAAGATCAAACTGGGATGATCTTAATATTCCTGCCCGTATGGCAACACTTGCATTAGCAGGAATTCCGATGTTACAGGCAGACAACTCAGGACATATTGTTGCCACGCAGTCATTTGTAAAAAAACACAATCTTGGCCTTTTGTTCAAGGATATGAAAGAATTGGGGGAACTGATGCGCAAGAGGCAAATGATGCTTAATTTAAGAGAGAATGTCTGGAACCAAAGACACTTGTTTATGTTTGATTATCATGTGATTGCTTTGGTAGAATTTTTCAGGGAAGTGATTAAAAATTACAAGACTCAAATAACTGAACAAGAATTGAATGAAGAAGTTTTATTTCCCGTAATTCATGAGAAAGTTGTGGCAGATAAAACGTATTATTTTCAACATAAAACATTTAAAAAAAGCTAATAATTTTCTTCTGAAATTGTAACAATTTCATCACAATTTATCGCTCCATAATCTTTTGGATTAAAATTTTCAGGCCATTTTGTTCGGTTATCGTATAATGCTTCACTCAAACTAATTCCTGTTAAATCAGCGTTTTCAAAATCTGCATCTCTTAATATCGCCTTTTTTAAACTCGCTTTAGACAAATTTACATTATCCATTTTCGCTCCACGAAAATCTGAATTATCTAAACATGCGTTAGTCAGACACGCATTCTTAAAATGAAACCCAATCATATTAGCCCCATATAAGTCAAGATCTTTTGTACTAATAATCTTTTTGTCAGTGTCAATTAAGCCAGTATCATAAAGGAAACGTATTACTCGGCCTCTGCGTTCACCATCTAAAACCCGTAATGTAGTTCTAGTTCGTGTAGAAGCCAAGGCTCGTACTATATGTCCTTCATCAGAGGTTAATAAATTATGCTCTAATATTAAATCCGATAAATTCTTTAAGTAAATCTGAAATGCATTTTCATATTCAATTTTTGCTGCTATTTCTTCTTCCCTTATCTTTTGTGAAGCTGCTCTTTCTTCTTCCCTTTCCTTTTGAATTTTACTCAATACTGTACTGATAATTACAAGTGCTATAGGAATTATAAGAAGTTGCATCCAATCCCAAAGTGTTTTTCTTGCAGAATAAACCTTTGTAATTTTTACAATAGGTGTTTTTTGTGTTTCAACTGATACTGTTTCAGATGTACCAAAACCAGTTTCTAATTTATTATTTCTTACTAAGCTCCAAGCAACTATTACGATAAAAATTACAGTGATAGGAATGGTGTAGATAGGATTTGTAATAAATTTAATAAAACGAGTTTCCATAACTATTAGAGCATTTATTTACTGTGATTTATTCATTGCTGTCTTAAGTTGACATATCTTTTCTCACAACATTCCTGATTTCTTCCTGCAAAAATCCTTTAAGACTCAGGTCTTCATCAAGCAAAGGCCAGTGTATTCCTTTTCCGCCAGCTATAAGTTCATATTGCTTTAATTCCTTTTCTGAAGCATTAACTAATTTATGATAAGAAGAAATTCTTTGATGCAGAATAGCTTTTGTATTTAAAATTATCAACATCAGATCTAAATCTTTATGAATGTCAACAGCTTTTATTGACAATCCTTCTTCAAAAATCAACTGCTCGAATGCATCAACCCTATTTCGAGAAGTATTCATACCATTCGTTTTAATTAATAAATCTACAATTTCTAACTCTTTTATGAGAAAAGATATTCTTTATTTCACCCTCCTGCTTTTTAATTTTACCGACTTATCATAAAACTGCGGCTCTTTATTTCGCACCCATTTAATGAACTTTACCATCTCTTCATGTTGCTGCAATCTTTCTATTGTGTTATAATTCTTTTTAAGTTCCATTTCTGTAAATACTGCATGTATCTTATCATGACAAATTTTATGAAGCAGGATTGCAGAAGTATTTTTTCCTCCCTTGCTTAGAGGAATTAAATGATGCCTGTTGAAAGGTTTTGCAAGATCACGACCACATAAAGGACAAATAGCATCAGAACTAATTTCCATTTTACTTTTTATCAAAATAAAAACAAGGAGTCCCGCAGACGGCGCAAATTGACGCAGAAAGACTTATTCTTAAAATCTCCGTTTAATCTGCGTAATCTCCGAAATCAGCGGGAAAATAAAAACAAGGATGCGGCAGATTACGCAATAATAAACAGATATAAATTATTACAATAAATGATTCAAAAAAAACTGTTTTCATCTTTTAAGTAATTATTTAAAAGAGGTGGCACTTACTAACTTATACACTTTCCCATCTGCTTTGGTTAATATATATAATTCTCCATGGGCATCCCTGCCAAAGTGCAAGTCTACACGTTCACTTCCGCAAAGCTCAGCAAGTGTCCTTTGAGAGCCGTTGATGGAAATCTTCCATGTCTTAATAGGGGCCTGCCTGCCTTGCTTTATATCAGCCATATTTACATAAAACAACCTCCCTGTAGGAATATCGCCAAACAAATATTTTCCTTTCAATGGAGAGATTGCAGATCCACAATATTCAAAACCACCTGAAATGGCCTTGCCTTCATCGTGGTCATATTCTGCAATAGGGTAAGTGACATTATAAGTACTATCATTTGCAGGAAGCGGATACACTTTATTCAACTCTCCGTAAGGATTTAAAACAAAATTGCCTTCCCTGATGGGCCAGCCATAATCATGGCCTTTCATAACCAGGTTCACCGACTCAATATTACCGTGTCCAATATTGCAAGCCAGCATTTGCCCCGATTTACTCCAGGTTATCCGATGCGGGTTTCTAAAACCATAGGCATAAACCTCTCCATGCGCTTTGGTATTTTGGCTTTTAGCAAATGGGTTTTTCAGTGGAATTCCATATTGACCGTTAGCGCTGTTTCTGCCTGCAGGATTGATGCGAAGAATAGTACCCCATATTTTTTCAGGACTATGGGTTAAGAAGGGATAACCGTTTTCAACACTGCCACCATCGCCAATACCTATATATAATAGCCCGTAATCCTCGTCGCCGGGTTTAGCAAGGGGATTGAAAGTAATCTCCTGCATACCATGAATGCCGGCAACCATATTGACTCTGAATAGTTCCCTGCCTGTTCCCGAAAATGAAGCAGCAGCAGGGTTGTCCGCTTTCCATTCCGTCAGCACCCATTGTAAGGTTACCTTAATAGAATCTGCATAACTAAAATCAGCTTTAGCTGAACCAGCAGGTTCGGTATGTGTAGTATAAATGAGTCCGTTTCTGGCGAATTGCGGGTGAAAAGCAAAACTGCCAAACCCTGTAGCTAACCCCGGCTCATGAATAAATTTTGGTTTTAATTTAGCCATATCCATATAAACCATTGGCTTGTTATACTGTAGTTTATATAACTTGCCCCGAAGGTCGAGGATAAATGAACTGCCTGTCTGGGGCTGAAAGTCTAACTTGGTTATTCTTGCCAGGGGCAACTTACCACTGTCGCTGGAAGGAGGAATCTGTGTTACCGGCTCCAGGCTTACAACCATAGTTGAAGGCTTAATTGTGTCAGGAATAGGGTTCGATAATTCCTTTCCATTTCCCTTCGTCACCTTCTGATCAGGCAGCTTATGTATGTTTAAAAAAGAAATCATCCCCTTCAATTCATCATCCGTTAAAGCAGTAAAAGATGGCATTATCACTTTGTATTTTTTATACAATTGCTGAGCGTGCTGATCTCCTGAATTAATAACCTTTTGGGGATCTTTTATAAAATGTTGTATCCAGTCAGCAGAAACTTTTGATGTTAATCCGCCTAATTGCGGGCCGATACCATCCTGTCTGAAGTTATGGCAACCGGTGCAATGCCGGTTGAAAGAAGCTTCACCTTTAGCAATTGTTGCAGAGTCTGAAGGGATAGAACTGTTATCTGCAGACGTACCGGAATTGCAGGCGTTAAAATATGAAAGAAGCAGAACTGCACTCAAGATAACAAGGATACGTTTTTTCATAAAGCAATTTAACGGGTAACGTTTCAAATGAATGCAATAATAAAAATGGTCTCATTATTCGACAGGTGAAACAATGGTAAAAGCACCGTCGCTTCCCGGTTTAGAAGTTGCAGTAATAGTTCCTCCATCATTATCCACGATTTTTTTACAAAATTTTCAGGTGGACTTCATTGACAAAAAGACACTAAAAGTTGAAATATACCTTAAATCTCTAAAACCCATATTAGGAATTATTTCATCCATCTTAAGCAGGCAAATAAAAGTATGTTGTATTGAACAAAGTGGTTAAGTTCTTATAAAACAACCCTTTTATAGATTTACCGAACAAAGTCTTTTGGATGAAAATAAGTCTCTTATCTTAACTAAATTTGTATTGACATAGAAACTTAATTATTCTTCAGTTATAACTTCCAATATTTTACAGTATTTTTAATAGTGCCACTATCAGGTCTTATCGTATCAGCGTGTCGCCAATTTGCAAGTATTATTGGTATGAAAGTCCTTTAAGTTGTAAAGAGTCATAATAAATTGGTTCAAAATCAGTATCAATTATATTGCATGATACCTTAATGTCTTTGCAATTAACGCTGCCAAACAAGCTTGCAACAGCACTATCAGCAGCGTCACGGCCAGTGGCAATTTTAACCAGGCCATTAAGAGGAACAAGTTTAGTTGCATCAAACAAAACCCATTCATTTCCCAGGTAAGCTTCAAAGCATGCATGAAAATCCTGCGGATATAACTTATATGCATAACCGGTAAAATAACGGGCAGGAATTGTTAAGGCACGGCACAGTGCAATTCCGAGATGGGCGAAATCTCTGCACACACCTGCTAATTCTGTTACAGTATCGTAAGCAGAGGTTTGTGAATTAGTTGAACCGCTTAAGTATTCAACATTACTGTTAATCCATTCAGTAAGAGCTAATACTTGTAAATATTGATTTTTTATTTTACTGAACTTACTATTGGCAAAACGATAAAGCTTATCAGACTGACAATACCGGCTGGGATATAAGTAAGGAAACACCGAAGAATCTAATTGACCTACTGAAACTTCTATTTGATCAGTATGATCAGTTTCCTTAAAATAATTATCAACAATTGCTTTATAAGATATTGAAATTTCTTCTTCCTTTGATAATTCAAGACGTATTAGGCGGTTTTCACCATGTTCTGAAGTTAATTCTTCAACCTTTATGTACGGGTCAATAACAAGAGCCTCTTCAAGAACAGTTTGTTTTTGAGTTCTTAGTGCATGTATATTTAGTATTAATGTACTTGGTGAACGAATAATATATTTTAGCTCTGCATTAATTTCCAATTTCATTTATGCTGTTGATTTTTTTGATAGTTTGTTAAAAGTTACTTCCATCCATTCTTCCGGAATATTTTGCAGTGCTATCTTCAATTCTTCAGCCCATTGTACGGAAACATTTTCCAGGTCTTTTTTCTCATACCTGTGTTCTGCAATGTTAAAACTATCTTTTTTATAAAGCACAACATCAATAGGAAAATCTACATTATTTGAACTTACGCGGGTGGAATCAAATGAAAGAAAACCTGTTTTCATTGCCAGCTTCATAGTCGAGTCTTCGCTTAACGTTCGATTCAATATGGCCTTTCCATGTCCCGAATTTCCAATAACAACAAATGGTGCACCCTGACCTAGTTCAACCCAATTTCCTTCCGGGTATAATAGAAATAGCTTATGTTCTTCGTCATCCTTTAGCTGCCCCCCTATAATTGTATGCAGATCGAATTTGAAGCCTGATTTTTCAAGGTGTCCTTTATCTTCTTCCGCCACCCGCCTTACCTGTTCTCCAAAAGCATTTACAACCTGATATAGTTTATTATACTCATCCCGTTTGATAAGCTCTTTAAAATAAACAATGGCCTTATCCCTGATAGACCTTAAACCACTTGTCATTATAAATATAGAATATTGGTCTTTCTGCTCGGTAATTATTTTCACCTTAATACTTGTATCGGTACCTGAAGTAATTCGGGTATCAGCGATGGCAACAAGGCCTTCCTTTACTTTAATTCCCAGGCAATAGGTCATAATATTAATTTAAGTGTTTTAAAACTGATTATCAAAATAATGATAAATCCATATAATGGCGCAATTTTAATTATTCAGATTAGTAGGAAAAAAATTTGTTTTATTTAAAAAAATAACTAATCTTACCTATGCAAATAAAAAAAGAAACTATACGAAAAACTTTGACAACAAAACGATATCTACTGAATGCTAAATATACTTAAACCTGATTTGCGCCCCCTGCTGCTTTTAATAGTATTCAGCTTTTACTTCTTCAGTATCTAAAACGAAAGATAAATAATCTGCTATTCATGTAATTGCCTATAAGCTATTTGATAAATAAGTTATTGCATGTATTTTGTTCGAA
>JAABUS010004197.1_pt1 | contig 21320 bp, 26 predicted proteins | sample 5560161 | NCBI WGS metagenome assembly JAABUS01 (sample SAMN10711885, study PRJNA513376) | rock metagenome | isolation source: Antarctica rocks | place: Antarctica: Victoria Land, Trio Nunatak nord | collected 2016-01-04
CTCGCGCGGTCGGCCTGCACTCCGCGGTCGTCCACCCGCGGACGACGTCAGCGGGGATCTGGACCCGCGGAGCGGTGCGACCACTGCCCCCGACGGTGATGGGCATTCCCGCGGATGTCGCAGTCGCTACTGGGGCCGGAGTGCTGAGCCGGGCCGGCGGCGTTCGTGCGCAGCTGGACAAATGGCTGCCCGGCTCTGGTCTTGAGGAGGACATCGGTGTCGGGCAGCTGGTCACCCGTCGGGTCGGCATCGAGGTGCGGGATCGGTTGGTCGAACCGATGCTCGGCGGCGTGTACGCCGGCCGCTGTGACGACATCTCACTGCAGGCGGCCGTGCCGAAGCTCGCGGCGCAGCTGCGAGAACGCTCAGGCCTGCTCGCAGCGGCCGGCCGGGTGATGGCTGAGTCGGCAGGTTCCACCGGTGGCGGGGAGGTGCCCGTCTTCGCCGGCATCGAGGGGGGCGTGGGGAGGCTGCCAGTCGAGGTGGCGCGTGCGGTCTCCCGCCTCGGGGCTGTCGTGCGGTGCTCGAGCCTCGTGCGTCGGATGGACCGGACTCCGTCGGGGTGGCGGTTGGTGGTCGGCTCGACAGCTCGACCGGAGGAGGTGACCGCCGACGCGGTGATCGTCGCCACGCCAGCGGCCGCGGCCGCCCGCCTGCTGGCGGGTACGTCGCCCCAAGCGGCTCGCGAGCTGGGCGGCATCGAGTACGCCTCGGTGGCGATCGTCACGGTGGCGATGCGGGCAGCCGACGTCTCCACCGAGCTGCCTGGGTCGGGCTTCCTCGTGCCGCCGATCGAAGGGCGGGTCGTCAAGGCGACGACGTACTCCTCCCGCAAGTGGGGGTGGCTGAGCGACGATCTCGTCGTCATCCGCTGCTCGATCGGACGACACCGAGACGAGGCCGAGCTGCAGCGCGACGACGCCGAGCTCGTCGAGTCGGTCATGGCTGATCTGTATGACGCGACAGGGCTGCGTGCCCCCTTGCTCGACGCAAGCGTGACGCGGTGGGGGGGCGGCCTCCCGCAGTACGCCGTCGGCCATCTCGACCGGGTACGCCGCATCCGTGCGGCGGTGGGGCTCATACCGGGCGTGGAGATCTGCGGCGCGGCGCTTGACGGGCTCGGCATACCCGCGGTGATCGCCTCGGCTCAGCAGGCGGCGACCCAGGTGCTCGACCACCTGGACGAGCCGAGACAATGACGACATGAGCGAAACTTCCGAGGCACCCGCCAAACGGCCGGCACAGGGAAAGGCCGCCCGCGAGCTCAACGAGGTCATCCGCTACACGATGTGGTCGGTCTTCGAGCTCTCGTCGCCTGTCGAGTCCGACAGTGACAGGTCGGCTCAGGCCGACGAGGTCGACGGACTGTTTGCGAACCTCGCTGACGACGTAACGGTGCGGGGATGCTATGACGTGTCGGCGCTGCGGGCCGACGCGGACGTGATGGTGTGGTGGCACTCGCCGACCGCCGAGGCGCTGCAGACGGCGTACAACAGACTGCGTCGTACGTCGTTCGGTCGCCGACTCGCGCCGGTCTGGTCGCAGCTGGCGCTGCACCGCCCGGCGGAGTTCAACAAGAGCCACGTCCCGGCGTTCCTCGCCGGGGAGGAGCCGCGGGACTTTCTCTGCGTCTACCCGTTCGTCCGGTCCTTCGAGTGGTACCTGCTGGAGGACGCTGAGCGGCGGGCCATGCTCGCCGAGCACGGCCGGCTGGCGCGCGGCTTCCCCGACGTACGGGCCAACACCGTCGCCTCCTTCGCGCTCGGCGACTACGAGTGGATCTTGGCGTTCGAGGCAGACGAGCTGCACCGCATCGTCGACCTGATGCGCCACTTGCGGGCCAGCAGGGCGCGGCTGCATGTTCGTGAAGAGGTGCCGTTCTACACGGGTCGGCGTCGCAGCGTGAAGGAGCTGCTCGACAGCCTCCCGTGAGGAGCGGCGGCTCCTGCTCTGCGCCCCTGAGGCGAATGCACTGACGTGCGGCGCACGGCGCGACCGGCCAACGCCATCGTGACGCGACCTGTACGAGCTACGACGCGGTCGGTAAGCGGTAGACCGACACATGCGAGCCTGCCTCCGCGGTGAACTCAGTCCCCAACCAGTCCGCATGCCTGCTCTCCAGCTCGAACCCGGCGAGTTGCGCCATCAGGTCGAGTTCAGCCGGCCAGATATAGCGGTGTGGGCTACGGAAGAGCTGAGCCTGCTTGCCGGCACCGAAATGGAAGTGATGCGAGACGAGGTGTTGGTGCAGGACGTCGTAGGTGTCCAACAAGATGTAGCCCGGCTCGGACTGCCCGACTGTGGCTTGCTGTCCGGGCGGGAGCTTGCGCAGCTCGGGCACCCACAACTCGATGACGAACCGGCCGCCTGGTGTGAGGTGACCCGCCGCGTTGCGAAAGCAGGCGACCTGTTCGGCCTGGGTCAACAGGTTCGAGATCGTGTTGAAGACCAGGTAGACCAGCGTGTACTTACCCGGTGCGCGGGCGGTGGCCATGTCGCCAACGACTACGGGGATCTTCTCGCCGTCGGCCTTGGTGCGGAGCCGGTCGATCATCGGCCCCGACAACTCGATGCCGGTGACGGGTACGCCGCGCTCGGCTAAGGGGACGGCCACGCGTCCGGTCCCGATTGCGAACTCCAGTGCGCGGCCGTCGCCTGCAAGCTCGGCAAGGCGGTCGACCGTCGGACCCAACACCTCGGGGGCGAACATGCCAGTGTCCGGCGTGTCGTAGCGCTGAGCGGCATCGACATCCCAAATGTCTTCCTGGCGCATGGCGACGATCCTGTCAACGAATCCCTCAGGACGTCGACCGGTTTTGCGAGCGCGCTGATCTACCTGGGCGGATTACTGACCGGTGCGGCCGTCGATGCACTCGCGCAGCAGGTCGGCGTGGCCGGCGTGCCGGGCGTACTCCTCGATCACGTGGACGATGACGTCGCGGACGCTTACGGTGTCATCGTCGAAGGGCACGTTCTGCCCGAGATGATCGTCGTCGAGCGCATCGAGCCACTCATCGGCCGCGGCGATCTCAGCCTTCCACGCGGCGAACGCCTCCTCGACGAGGGCGGGGTCGGCGACCGCACCGTTGAAGTCGGCGTCCTTGTCGTCGTCGCGTTTGAACAGGCGGGGCTGGTCGGTCCTGCCCTGCAGCACCCGCTGGAACCAGTGGTTCTCCACCTGGGCCAGGTGCCGGATCAGCCCGAGCAGGCTGAGGGTGCTCGGCGGAATCGAGCGGTGAGCGAGCTGCTCGGCGTCGAGACCGCCGCACTTCATGTCCAGGGTTAACCGGTAGTTGCCGAGGTACTCCCGAAGTGTCGCCTTCTCGCCCTCCGGGTTGCCGTAGGTTCGTGGATCGTCGGCGGGGTCCACCCAGGTGTCGCTCATAGCTCCCCACCTTTCCGACAACGCGCGGCCGGTGCAAGCGGGTTACCGATTCGCCTGGATCGCCCATCTCAGGAGCAGGCGGACGCGGCACCGGCGTGGGCCAACGGACTGACATGCTTGCGATCTCTACGCATGAGATCCGCGCGCGCGAGTGCCTCGCGGCGCGCGTCACACCGCCGCGATAGCCCGCCCGCTTCTCCGATCCCATGGGTCTGCTCGGCCGGGGCAGGAAACGCTCGATCCGAGATGAAGGCGCCGGGCAGGCACATGCGTCACCTCGGAGAGCGACCCAACTCGCGCACGATGGCGTCAATGTCTCCGCGAGGCACTGATTCGGCGACGAAGACCGCGAAGGATTCCTTGTCGAAGCGGACCCCCAGGACTCTCGTAGGCGCGAATCCGTGGAAGGACCATACGGTGACTTGCCTCGCGTCTTCTGAAAAAACCGACCCTTCAGCGTTTGGACCTAGGTCGTGGCAGTCCGCTTCATCAGCAGTTCCGAACTCGGTCGCATGTCTATCGGTGTAGCTATAGCTCGTATAGACAACGCCGTCCCGACGGACCTGCGCTGAACAGTCCTGCGAAGTCACGCCCTCGCCCGCGCCTTTCCCCGCACACCCGGCAACGGCAACGGTGAGAGCGGACATGACGCACGTAGTCAGCATCCGCATGGAGCCACCCTGCCGTGTCGTCACCTCGCTGAGACGCAGAACCGGCGAACGCGGCTCCCGGAAGATTCAATCCGAGGATGCCCCGACGTGCCGCGATGGGTGAAGGCGCGTCATTGCGCCGTCGTGCTCGCGTCGCCTTTGGGCTCGATTATCACTCGCGCTCACTGCTCAGGTCAGCAGTCATTTCGCTCACCCAACCCTTGTGGATAAGGGGAGAACGGGGCCGGGTTTTGTCGGTGGCCCGGTCTATTGTCGTATGCATGTTCGACACGGATCTCAGTGGTTTTGACGCCGATGCCACGTTGGCGTTCGTGGGGCGGTCGCGCGCTGAGACCGACCGGCTCGAGACCGGGGTGCTGGTCGCGGCGGCGCATTGGGCTGATCTGCACGGTCACCTCGTCGATGAAGACCGGTCGGGGGTGTCGTTGCCGGGGATGGAGCAGCTAGTCCGCCTTGGCGGTGACGGCACGCCGGAGGTGGCGGAGTTCGCCCCGGCCGAGCTGGGCGCTGAGCTGGCGATGTCGCCGTTCGCGGCTCGCCAGCTGATCGCGGATGCGCTGGATCTTCGCCACCGGCTGCCACGGCTATGGGACCGGGTGCTGGCCGGTGAGGTGAAACCGTGGATCGGCCGCAAGACCGCCGAAGCCACCCGTGGCGTCTGCGTGGAGACCGCCGCGACAGTTGACCAGCGGGTCACCCGGTGGGCGCACTCGCTGTCGTGGGGGCGGCTGGAGCACATCATCACCGCCGCGGTCATCGCCGCTGATCCCGCCGCCGCCACCGAAGCCGCCGAGGCGACCGAACGCTCCCAAGGGGTGTGGGTGAGCCAGTCCAGCGACTCTGGCGTCAAGGACATCTTCATCCGCACCGAAGCGCCGAACGCGATCTGGTTCGACGCCTCCATCGACCGGGTCGCCGACAGCCTCGCTGCGCTCGGCGACACCGATGCCAAAGATCTCCGCCGGGCCAAGGCGGTCGGTGTGCTGGCTCAGCCGCAGCAGGCACTGAACCTGTTCGACACCACCACCCGACCGGCAACCGGCGGCGACGCCGGCGCCGACCAGCCCACGACCTCCGCCGTGTCAGGTCGCGGTGTTGACCCGCGGCCTCCGGCGACGCTGTACGTCCACGTGAGCGAAGATTCCTTCACCCGTGACGCCGACGGGGTGGCCAGGTTCGAAGGAGTCGGACCGGTCACCATCGACCAAACCAAGAAGTGGCTCAGCCACTGCCACGTCACCGTCAAGCCGGTGATCGACCTGGCCAACCAGGCACCCGTCGACAGCTACGAAGTGCCCGACCGGCTCCGCGAGGCCACCCAGCTACGCAGCCCCGTCGACGTGTTCCCCTACGCCACCAACACCACCCGCAGCAAGCAAGCCGACCATTCTGACCCCTACCTCGACCCCGGCCAAGGCGGCCCACCAGGCCAAACCCGGCTGGACAACCTCGCCCCAATGGTCACCTTTCATCACCGGATCAAAACCCACGGCCGCTGGCAAGTCCGACAAGTGTTCAACGGTGTATTCGTCTGGCGATCACCCCACGGCCGACTATTCCTCGTCGACTCCACCGGCACCCACCGCATCAACAACACCGCCGCCTGATCGCGTCGCTACTACTCCGCCGGCTCCAGCGTGAGGCAGACCGAGTTGATGCAGTAGCGGGCGTCGGTCGGGGTGTCGTATCCCTCGCCCGTGAAGACGTGACCCAGGTGGGAGTCGCAGGTCGCGCATCGTACCTCGGTGCGGACCCCGCCCAGGAGGGACCTGTCCTCGAGCAACGTCACTGCGTCGCTGTCGCCCGGCTCCCAGAATGACGGCCAGCCGCAGTGTGAGTCGAACTTCTCGTTCGAGCGGAACAGCTCGGCGTTGCATGCTCGGCAGCGGTAGACACCCTCGGTCTTGGTCTCGACGTACTCACCCGACCACGGCCGCTCAGTTCCGGCCTTGCGCAGGACGTCGTACTCCTCACGGTTGAGTTGCTGGCGCCACTCGTCTTCGGTCTTCGTCACCTTCGTCGTCATACGACCCAGCGTACTTGGAGTACTCCCTGCGCTAGGAGACTCTCATCACGAAGGTCCGCGACGCACCGGTGACGTGGTCGTCGTCTCGGGGTTTCAGTATCCGCCAGTTGGACGAGCCGCTAGCCAGCGGTGCGAAGCGGTACTTGTAGAAGCTGTCCCGGTCGAGTGTGGTCGTGGCCACCGTCCGCCAGGTCGCGTCGTCCCGCTGCTTCTGGACTCTCACGATCTGGCCGGCGTGGTCGGGGGTCACCAGTCCGCTGAACAGCACCTGCGTACCCTTCTGCACCGTCTGGTCGCTGACGGCTACCCGCACCCGAGGCGCGACTCCCACGCGGATCGATTCACTCTGCGCCGACGCGGATATCCGATCGCCGGCAAAGACGACTCGGTAGTACGTCGTGCGATCGGGCGTGACCGAGAAGGAGTAGGCACCGTCCTCACCGGTGACAGTGGTCTGTCCGGTCTCAGTCCACTCGGCCTCAGGAGACGTACGGCTCTGCAGCGCAACCTCCTTACTCGCGATCGCAACGCTGCTGGTGGCGTTTTGCAGCTCACCCGAGATGATGCTGCCCTTGCCGAACCGAATCTTCGCGGGATCGGCCGAGATGGAGGCCGTCACGGCGGGCAGCCCATCTAGCTGGAGGCCGACGAGTACGGCGTCGTGATCGGAGGACCGGTACTGATCGGGTGCGTAGATGGCGTCGACCTGGTCGGGCTTGAACGTCGTGTCGTAGTCGAGGATGTCTGGCTCGTCGGCATTGATGTGCCACTCGGCCGCGCCAGTGACCTGGCTCGTCAAGGAGGGGTTGGAGAGCGCGTGGTCGAGGTAACCAGCCTGCCCGTCGAAGACGTAGCCGTAGGCGTACTCGCCACCGAACTGCTTGACGAGGTCGTTGTAACCACCGTTCTTCAATGCGTCGATCGGGTCCTCGTGGTCATAGGAGTTGAGGTCGCCGATGATCAGTTGGTCGGAGTCGTCACTCGCGGTCGGATCGGTCGCGAGATAGTCGACGATTGCCTCGGCAGCCTGAGTCCGGGTGACGTTGCAGTTTCCCTGCCCGTCTCCAGTGTCAGGGTCGTCGGTGCATGCCGAGCCCTTGGACTTCAGGTGGTTGACCGAGACGGTGAACCGCGCCCCCGACGAGATTTCGGTGAAGGTTTGAGTCAGCATCGGGCGGTTCCTCGTGTCGATGAACCGAGGGTCGTCGGTGGAGTCCAACACCTCGAAGTCCCCGTCGAGGCCCACCGCGCCACGCTTGTAGAGGAAACCCACTCTGATCGCGTCAGTGCCCACCACACCGGTGTCGACGTAGTCGTACGTGTCGGTGCCGAGTCTCTCGTTGAGGCCGGCCACGAGGTCGGCTGCCGGCTCGACACCAGGAGTGTTCTCCATCTCCATCAGACCGACGACGTCCGCGTCGAGCTCTGCGAGCGCCGACAGGATCTTCGCGCGCTGCCGGTCGAACTCCGTGGCGTTGTCGGCGCCGCGGCAGTCCTGGTCACGCTGCGCGCCACACTGGTTGCCGTTCTCGTCGAGGGTGAGGAAGTAGTTGAGCACGTTGAAGCTCGCCACCTTGACCCTGCCGCCGACAGCCGGTGCCTCACTTGGGCGAAGGTTCTTGGCGGCGTATTCGCCGTACTTCGTGGGTTGGAGCCGGTAGGCACCGAACGCCTGGTCCACGATGCCCTGCATTCCGGTGAGCGTGTCACCGCCGCGGAAACGGTTGTCCAGGCTGAACGGCTCGCCGTTGCCTGGGTGGGGGACGGACGCGGGGTTCTGCTGGGTTGAGGCATCGTCGATCGTGATGCGCCGGTTCGCGTACTGGGCGGCCAGCGCCCTGGCCTCATCGCCGGGCTCCACCACGGCGGTAGGAGCGTAAAGACGGCCCCAGCCGTTCGGAGGCAGCGCGACGACGACCTCCCCGAAGCGGTCGTAGTTGAAGTACTCACTGATGACCAGCTCGTCGACAAGCTCGACCCGCATGCTCTCGTAGCGCTCCAAGTCACCGGAGGAGTCGAGCGGGAACCTGACGGGAGTGTGCTCGATGGACGCTGCGACGACATCGCACTCCTTGACGATGGCGTCGGTCAGCTGGGTCTTGCCGCCGAACTCCGCGACTGTGCCGGTGACCCGAACGACTGAGCCTTCCTGCGGAGCGGTCTGGCCGGCCAAATAGACGAAGATGCCCTCGGACGTCTCCGGGTTGCCGTCGACGTCGGTAGCCTCCTCCTGGACGAACATCCCGCCGAGCATCGACGCGGTGACTACACCCTCGATTGTCTGGGTGCCGCCGTAGGCGGGGTCGTAGGTGTCGCCGGAACCTTGGATCTGGTGCACGAAAGTCGCGGGGTCTCCGCACACGGCCGGTGGCGGAGGCGGAGGAGGTGGCGCGCTGGCGCAGGCCTCGCCACAGCTCACCGGCGTGGGCGCACCTGTCGTGAAGTCGGTCGAGTTGTTGTCCGTGTCTGTCCCGGCTGCGTCGCGGGAGACGGACGCCGAGTTACTCGGAGCGGGTGTCGGCGCGGTCTCGGAGTCGTTTGCCGCGCCGTAGCCGACGAAGTCGACAACGTTCGCCGCTGAGTCGCAGTCGACACCACACGTGAGGCCGGTCGCGCTTCTGACGAGGGCGACCTTGCCGGCGCTGCCTGACATCGCGATGGTGCCGGTCGCGTCAGGCGTCGGCAGCGGTGTCGTGCCGCCGGTGCCCTTCGCTTCCTGGACGAGGTACGTCGCTCCGGCGGGGATCTGGCCGCTCAGCCCGGTCACCTGGTACGAGGTGCCTGCCGAAGAGGCGTACTGCACCGACCAGGCACTGACGTCGACGGTCGTCGTGCCGATGTTCTTCAGCTCGATAAAGTCGTTCGTGTACGTCGCGCCGGAATTGCCCCCGCCGCCGTACACCTCGTTGATGACGAGCGTGCCGGAGACTGCCTGGGCTGGTGTCGCGGGTAGGGCGACAAGCGCCGTGACCAGGGCACCAGGGAAGGCGGCAGCGAGGACGCGACGGCGGGTGAGAAAGCGTGAAGTCACAGCGGTTCCCGTCAGAGTCGTGAGGGTGTCCCGAGACAAACTAGGCCTATCAGCGCGAGGTTGAGGAGACCTGACCGCAACCAAAGATGAACAGCTGGAGACGGCTCGGATTGGAACCACAGTCGTGGGGGCACCTGTGCGGAGGTGCCCGTGGCTAGGGTGATTCTTGTGCCGGTGCCCGCGACGGAGATCGAGGTCGAGGGGACCACGGTGCGCGTGTCCAACCCCGACCGGGTGATCTTTCCCGCCACCGACTCCACCCCTGCTGCCACCAAGCTCGACGTGGTGTCGTACTACGCGAGCGTCGGGGAGGCGATCCTGCGGGCGCTGCATCTGCGGCCGACCACGTTGGAGCGGTGGCCGAAGGGGGTCTTCGACGACATCAAGCAGGCCACCCGGTCCGACCCGCACGGGGACGCGTTCTTCCAGAAGCGGATCCCGAAGGGTGCGCCGCCGTACGTCGAGACCGCCCACATCACGTTTCCGTCGGGACGCACGGCTGATGAGATCTGCCCCACCGAGCCGGCGGTGGCCGCGTGGGCGGCGCAGATCGGGACCATCACCTTCCACCCGTGGCCGGTGCGCCGCGACGACGTCGACCACCCCGACGAGCTGCGGATAGACCTCGACCCGCAGCCGGGCACCGACTTCGCCGACGCGGTCCGCGTCGCTGCTGAGGCGCGCCGGTTGCTGGACGACATCGGCTACCAAGGGTTCCCCAAGACGTCGGGGAACCGAGGCGTGCACATCTACGTCCGGATCGAGCCTCGCTGGAGCTTCACCGACGTGCGCCATGCGGCGATCGCGTTCGGACGAGAGCTCGAACGACGGCTCCCCGGCGAGGTGACCACGAAGTGGTGGAAGGAGGAGCGCGGCGAGACGGTGTTCGTGGACTACAACCAGAACGCCCGGGACCGCACCATTGCCAGTGCCTACAGCCTGCGGCCGCTGCCCGGAGGTCCTGTTTCCACTCCGGTGACCTGGGACGAGCTGCCGTCGATCAACCCGCGCGATTTCACCTTGCGGACTGTGCCCGGCCGGGTCGATGAGCTGGGAGATCTGCACGCCGACATCGACAACGTACACCACTCGCTGGAACCGCTGCTGGAGATGTACGACCGCGACGAGGCGGCAGGGGAGAGCGACATGCCGTACCCGCCGGAGTACCCGAAGATGCCCGGTGAGCCGCTCAGGGTCCAGCCGTCCCGTAAAGCCCGTGTGACCAGCGAAGATGCCTGACTGACCAGCGCGTGTCCGGTAAGCATAACGCTCACTCACCAGATAACCTAGCCAAATGGCGAACACGGCGCGGCTGAGCGACCTCCACAAGTCGTTCGACCGCCACCTACGCGCCGAAGGCTGCTCGGACCGGACCCTCGCCGTGTATGGGCAGGCGATCCGGTTCTTCTCCCGCTGGCTCGAGGCCCAAGGCCGCACCGCGACCCTCGACGAGCTGAACCGGGCCGCGATCCGCGAGTGGCTGGCCCAGCTCACCGACATCAACGAGCCCGCCACCGTCAAGATGCGCTACCGCGGCCTGTTCCGGTTCTGCGGCTGGCTTGTCGACGAGGAGGAGCTCGACGCCCACCCGATGAGGACGCTCTCGCCTCCACAGCCCAAGTCCAAGCCCGTCCCGGTGCTCACCGACGCCGAGTTGGTCGCGCTGCTCAAGGTGTGCGCCGGCAAGGACTTCCGCGACCGCCGCGACGAGGCCATGATCCGACTGCTGCTCGACTGCGGGATGCGCGTCTCCGAGCTGTGCGATCTCACCGTGGACGGCGTCGACCTCGACCAGGGCATGGCGATCGTCAAAGGCAAGGGCGACAAGGTCCGCCCTGTGTACTTCAGCGCACGGACCACCCGAGCCCTGGACCGTTACCTCCGGGTTCGCTCGGGCCAACGCTGGTCCCACCTCGGGGCACTGTTCCTCACCCAGCGCGGCGCACTGTCGGCGGACGGCGCACGCGAGCGCATGAAGGTCCGCGGCGCCCAGGCCGGGATCACCGACCTGCACCCGCACCGGTTCCGGCACACCTTCGCCCACGACTTCCTGATGAACGGCGGCCAGGAACGAGACCTCAAACGGCTAGCAGGCTGGTCCAGCGACGTGATGCTCGAACGCTACGGCGCCTCCGCAGCCGACGCTCGGGCGAAGGCCGCGGCGCAACGGATGAAGAGAGGGGATCGGGTGTGAGCGAGCCTGTATCGCGACTTGCTAACTGATCGTCGTGTGGAATCGGCTTTCGATCGTCATCGACACTGTGCCCCGCTGCCCCCACTGCTCCGCTCCTAGCGAAGCTCGGTAACGCTTATCCGCTTACGGCCAGCACCCTCGGCCCGCAGATATCCAGTGGTCAGCGCATTCTCAGTGACGGCGTGTCTGAACGGTCCCCGGTTGGGTCTGTGGCAACGCTTGCCGTTACACACGAAGGTGCGACGACCCGCGCCCGACGCCGTCCCAGGTGCTTGCAGCGGGTCGCTTGAGTACACGCGGGCGCCCCAGTTGCGCTTGGGACCACCGACATAGACAGTGAGCACTCCACCAGGGTCGCCGTTCTCGGCGTACGTCGTGCCGCCGACCGTCACGCGGCCCCCGGTCATCGTCAGCTCGGCCAACGGCCGATGGCAGTTCGGGCACTCCACGACCACGCTCACCCTTGCATCTTACACTGCTGTAGTTTAGGCTGGTCCCACAACGCAGGTCTGTGGCGAACGCAGACACGGGTACGGAAGCGAAGCCCGCCGTAAGTCGCTCCATGGCACTCCCCAGCAGGAGGGCCGGGAGTGCCGGATGCCTTCAACCCCAGCAGAAAAGTCCCTCGCCGGGAAAATCGGTGCCTACCAGTCCTGGGCGAACACAGAGAACCGGGCCGCCAGAACCGCCCCAGCTCGCGCCGCGCACGACCAACGATTCCTTGATGCGGCCGGCGGCGACCCGGTACGCGCGGCACTCCTTCGCAAAGCCCACTTCGCTCGTCTTGCGCTGAAGTCCGCCCAGGCCCGCCGCAAGGTACGCGAGCTAACGGCGACCGCGGACGCTGCTGAGGCTGAGCTGGCTGAGCTCGACGCCATGCTGCGCCCGATCCCAACTGTCGGCAGTGGTCCCGATGCAGCATAGAGAACGCCGCCCCGGTGAGGGAGCGGCGCTCAAGTCGACGGCCACGACGACTTCCCTCAGTCTACCGCCCGGCGTCGAGATTCCGCCGACATCGGCGCTGACCGAGGCCGAGGCCGCCCGGTTGACGACTCGGATCCAGCTTCGGCTCGACACGATCGCCGACAACACCGAGCAGGTGTTGTCTCTGATCGAGCAGGCCCGCAACGGCGACGCGCACATTGCTCTCGGGTACAAGAGTTGGACGGCGTACGTCTCCGACAAGTTCGGCGGGACGTTGGCTCGGCTGACGAAGATCGAGCGCATCCCGGTTGTCGAGCTGCTGGCCGAGGAGGGGATGAGCACGAGGGCGATCGCGTCGGTCGTGGGAGTCAGCAAAGACACTGTCTCCCGAGAACTTCGGGCAGGTGTATCAGGTGAGACACCTGACTATGGCGAGGCCGAGCAGCCCGAGGCCGCTCTCACCGAGACCGGGTCGCAAGACGACCTCTCCGGGGAGAACGTGATCTCGATCATCACCAACAGCACGATCTCCAAGGCCCCGGCGACGGACATCACCGGCACAGACGGCAAGACGTACAGGAAGCCTGAGCCGCAGAAGCTCCGCGCCAGGCCGCTCCCAGACAGGTACTGGCGAAAAGCGTTCGACGTGGCCAAAGCCACCGGTCAGCTGCGTGACCTCACCGAAAATCGCCGCAGGTACCCGCCCAACGCCGCTGCCATCACAGATCAGTGCGCGGGCGATGTCCTGCAGGCGCTGGCGGACATGATCACAGTGGTCGACCGGCTCGACCCGCAGAGAATCGTGACCAGTCAGCGGCGCAGGGAGTTCCTGCTCACTCAGATTGACCGACTCAACGACGCCCTGGTGAGTCTTCGGAATCAGGCAGACGGGTGGTCGGCATGAACGTAACCGGAACCATCCTCATCGACCTCACCGACGTGGCCGAGGGCCGTCAACGGCACCGGGTCGGCGCCCTCGCGACCGCGCCGACCGGAGCGCCGATCGAGGTAATCGTCGGGCCGCTGCGTGTCACCCCCGAGGCGGTCCGGCTCATCCGTCAGTTCGCCGAGGAACGCCAGCTGTCGATCTGCGTGAAGGGCGAAAGCCATTCGGTCGGAAACTGGGTGTCGGCCTTGCGAACCGGCGAGCTGCTGGGGCTGCTGCTGTGAGCGGCTTCGAATTCGACCCGTGGGGCAAATCGCCGCCGGTCGAGGAGGACTTCTCCGATCCGAACCCGTTGCTGAACGGACTCCGTACCGGCGACTGGCTCGACGCCCAGAACTTCCCGCCACTGTCTTGGGTCGTGCCCGGTCTCATCCCCGAGGGCATGTCCATGCTGGTCGGTGGACCGAAGATCGGCAAGAGCTGGCTCTCCCTCGGGATCGCCCTGGCCGTCGCATCGGGTGGCCGTGCGCTCGGTCACATCCCGATCGGCAAGGCCCGGCCCGTCTTGCTGCTCGCCCTGGAAGACGGCGATCGTCGCCTACAGGATCGTGCCCGCGAGCTGCTCGCCGGGGATCCGATCCCGTCGAAGCTCTCCTACATGACCCGGATTGAGATCAACTTCGTCGTGCAGACCGTGGAGGCGTGGCTCGACACCCTCGACGGCGATGCGCAGCCACTCGTCATCCTCGACACCCTCGGCAAAGTGATGCCACCCGCGCTCGCCGGGGAGTCGCCCTACCAGCGCGACTACAAGGTCGCCGGCCGGCTGAAGCGCATCTGTGACGACCAACCAGGCATGGCGCTGCTCGTGCTGCATCACGATCGAAAAGCACATTCGGATGACTTCGTAGACAGCGTGTCCGGCACCAACGGGATCGCCGGCGCGGTCGACACGGTCCTGATCATCGCCCGGAACCGTAACGAGCCTCAGGGACTGTTCAAAGTCACCGGCCGCGATGTTGTCGAGCGTGAGTACGCGGTCACCGTCGACGGTGGACAGTGGAGCCTTATCGGTACCAGCCTCAACGACGCCGCCACCACCGCCCAGACGATCCGCGCCACCGCCAACCTCTCTGACAGGTCGGCGGAGATCGTGCGGTTCGTCGCCAGAAACCCAGCCGGCGTGCGAGCGGCCGACGTTGCCGAAGCGATCGAGATCAGCGTCAAGGAAGCGGGGGTCTACCTCGGTCGGCTGCTCGACGCCGGCAAGGTCCGTCGCCCCGAACGTGGCCTTTATGCACCTGTTGTAAGTGTTGTATCTGTTGTATCGGAGGAACCAACAGACCTTCCCAATACAACACACCCAACACATATAACAGGGGTAGAGAAGCGCTGCTCGGTCTGCGGATTCCCTCTCGCTGCCGCTCTTGTCGCTGCTGGCGAAACCACACATGCGACATGCGGTGACTCGGCATGAGCGACCAACCCACCCCCTCGCCGTCGCCGGCCGAGCCACCACCAACCAAACCACCAAACCGAAGGAGATACCCCATGACCGACGACCTCGACCCCGACAGCGCCAAGGCGAAACTCGAGATCAACGCCCGCGGCTACCACTATGACCCGTCTCTCGACCCGATCGCCGACCTGATCGAGCAGGGTCCCGCCGCCTGCGCCGGCGTCCACCCGAAGCTGCTCGACCTCGCGTCGATTCACCGCGACTTTCGCGACCAGTATCGCCGAGCCGTCGCGGCCGGCGCCATCCCCGACGACCGCACCCCCGACCCCCACCAGGAGAACTGATGCCCACCACCAAGCAAACCCCCGAGGCCCTGCGCGCGAAGGCCGACGATCTCGCCCAGCAGGCGGCACAGGCGCAGGCCGAGCTCGACGCCCAGACCATGCGAGAGTGGGAGGCCGAGCAGGCCGCGCTCCGCGAGGCCGACCAGAAGCTCATCGACACTTTCGACAGCGCAGCCCTCGATCGCGACGTCGACGACGCCCGTCAGGCGCTCGACCGGGTCGTCTCCGAGATGCCGGTGACCCAGGCGCTGGCCGGTTACCTGGCAGCGCAGTACGTCCGCAACTGGGCGCACCTCGACCTGATGCAGGCACGCGGCCGGCTCGGGCTTTCCACGACGGGCGGACGTCGGCAGGAGACGACGGAGTACACCCTCACCGACCTCGTCGACGCCGTCGCCCAGCGCGACGCCCAGCGACACGTCGACGCCTACCGAGCGGAGCAATCATGACCGAGAAGATTCAGCACGAGCCTTGGTGCGGGCCGCAACCCGGCGAACCCGGACCCCGCATCGAGTCCTTCCGAGCGGAACGCAGCGACGAGAACGGCCGAGTGACGTCCCGACCGCTGGTGGTTCGCTGTATTGAGTGCGCCGCGCAGACGGTGACGGGCTGACCCATGACCGCGGCGTCAACGTCACCGCACCTGTCGGGTCCGCTCTCCATGGTGGACAGGATGCGGAGCGAAGGCAGCGAGCGCGTCATCCCGCGCCTAGACCCGCCTGCGCCGCACGCGCCGGCCGACACGTCGACCCCGAGTCCGTGTCGGCCGGCGCACCATCCCCGAGAGACCCCGGCCCCCCACCCCCGCCCAGCAACGCGCCGCACCTCCGGCATAGGCGGAAATCCCTCCCCGATCTCCCAAACAATCGGCCCTAAGGAGGCCCTGAATGACCACCACAGCCCCCAAGGCGCCCTCTGACCTCCGGAGGTCCGGGCGAGCCCTTTGGCGCGCCGTACACGCCGCCTTCGAGCTCGACGAGCACGAGCGCCAGCTCCTCCACGAGACGTGCCGAACCCGCGACCTCTGCGACCGATTGCAGACCGTGCTCGACGCAGACGGGGTGATGAGCGAGTCCTCGCAAGGTGTGCGGGTGCATCCCGCCGCCGTGGAGCTGCGCCAACAGCGCATCACCCTTGCTCGGCTGCTCGCCGCTCTGAACGTGCCCAGCGGCGAGGCCGCTGAGCCGGCGCTCGGTCAGCGGCGTGCGGTGCGAGGCGTCTACAGCATTCAGGGGGGTGCCGGATGAGGCGCCGACCGATAGCAGCCGACGCTCCTGGCGCCCCACCTGCTCACCTGCGGACGCTCACAGCGGGGACCAGCCGCGAGAAGTTGGCATGGATCGCGGCCCGCGATGAGTGGTGGGAGGCCACTCACCACGAGGACAGCAGCGGCTGGCTGCCGTGGCTGCTGGACGGCTGGGACCAGGTCGGTGATCTGCCCTGGTGCGGCTCGGTCGGCGATCCATGCGGCGACACCGACTGCATGTGTGTCGCCTGGTCCGAGCACATTCAACGAATGGCAGGAACGGCATCATTGCGACCTCCTGCAAAGTGAACGAGGGCCGGCCTCGATGACGGTCGTTGTGCTGACCCGGCACGGAAGGCCGGGGAGAAAGCCGCTACAGCGCCTCCTATGGCCGTTTCTGGAGCGCGGGGAGAGAAGCGACGCTATGCCGTGAGGTCTACGCGCGCGGAGGGTTCGGGGCACCGGCCCACCCCCCAGGGTGCGTCGGTCGCTGATCTCAATGCAGATTCTGACATTGAGCCGCAGAGAGACGTCGAGGAAAGGTGAACTTTGGTGGACGCTGATCGTTGGGTGGACTGCTCCTGCCATGGCCGCCATTGGGGCGCCTACGGAGCCGCTGGGCTGCTGCTGCTCGACGGTGACGGTCGGGTGTTGCTCCAGCAGCGGGCGCCTGCAAGTCAGCACGGCGGCACATGGGGTATCCCCGGCGGCGCGAAGGCAGCGGGGGAGGCCGATTCGGCGTGCGCGTTGCGGGAGGCCGTCGAGGAGGTCGCCGGGCTGGACCCCGCGCATGTGGCGCTGGTCGACTCCTATGTCGTCCGCCACGGGACCGCGTGGTCGTACAGCACGTTTGTCGGCCGGGTCGCGGGCACACCGGCGGTGTCGGCTGGTGCGGAGACCGTCGGTGTTGCCTGGGTCGGCGTCGCCGACGTCGGGGGTTATGTCCTGCACCCCGGTTTCGCGACTGCGTGGCGAGACGGGCTGCGCGCGAAGGTGGAGGCGCAAAGCAACCGGCTGCTGATCGAAGGCTGGCGGTGCTTCGCTCTCGACGACGAAGACCAGCTACACCCGCCGTTCATGCTGCGCTACCGGCCGGAGAACAGCGAACCGCTGGCCGGTCGGCAGTCCGCTGCGCGATGCATCGAGCATGACCACCCTGCACCGGCGCCTGGCTGCACCTGCGGCGCCCGTGCCACCGTCGACCTCTCGGCGCTGCTGGAGGCTGTCGCGGGGCGCACCTTCACCGGAAGCATGCTTCCGATCCTTGCCGAGTGCGGGGTGTTGGCGCGGGTGCGGCTGCTCGGTGAAGTCCTACTGGGCGTCGACATTCCAACCGATGACCCGCCGACCACGTGGCGGGCGGCTGGGATGGAGCTCCTCGAGCTTCACCTGGCACCGGCCCTCGGGGGTCGCGCTGACGGGCTGGTGGCACGGTACGGGGTGCCGGTCGCCGCCTACGACGCCGAGGAGTGGCCCTCAGCGGTCAACGCACTCGACGCCACCGCCGCGTTTCAGCCGCCCGCTGAGGACGTCGACGGTTTCCGTGCCGCTATCGCGCGGGTTGGGTTCGGCAGAAAGGACACCAGCGCCCCGGCGTTTGTGAAAGTCGGCCGGGACATGTGCGCGACGCTGCGTGCCGGCTGCAGCCGCGGTGACGCCGTGCGGGTGTTGTTCGACGGTCCCGGTGAACCGTCGCGGGCTCAGGCCGAGGGGTTCGTCGCCGCGGCCGTTGAGTTCCTGTGCCCCGATTGCGCCCACGCCCCTTCGGCGCCGATGTTCACCCCTGGAGTCAGCTCAGCTCAAGACTTGTTCCGCGCCGCGAAAGGACTGCTGCGATGAGGCTCACCGCACCGCCGACCAAGACCCTCGACGGCGGCTGGGCGCTCACCGACTGGCCGCTGACGCGAAAGTGGGTACACGTGCCCGCCTTCGGTGACAGCGAGCCGCCTTACGCCGTCGCCGACGCCTGGACCCCACCGCATCCCCTGGCGCTGCCGGAGAGCCTCTGTGGGCGCATCCTGACGGCAGCCAGCTATGCCACACCAGCGCCGTCACGGAACGGCACGTACTACCACGACCTCGACCTGTCCGACGCCGATCGGCAGGAGGTGCTGGGACGCTTCCAGCAGGCCAACGGCATCTGGTGGCGCGTCGACGTGAACCGCTGGCTCCTCGGGGTGAAGCGCTACCGGCCCGGCGACCGGCACGCACTCCACCAAGACCTGCACGCTGGCGCCGCCGGGCGGAAGTTCGCCGGCGTCGTACAGCTCAGCGACCCCGACGACTACACCGGCGGCCAGCTCGTCATGCACTTCAGTGAGGAACACGCCGTCATGCCCGCGGCTCGAGGCACGCTGGTCGCCTTCCCAGGCTGGACCGTGCATGAAGTCACGCCGGTTACGTCCGGCGAACGGTGGTCCCTCTGCGTCAACGCCTGGGGGCCACCACTGCGATGAAGTCAGACGTTCGCCTTGAACGCCAACACCGTCGCCCGAGCCACGCCACTTGAGAACCGGATCGCCTCATCAGGGTCGGTGAGGATCGACACCTCGTCGCGGGTGTAGACGCTCACCGACCACGACCCGTTGTCTGTGGCGCTGACGTCGACGCGCCAGCGGGTGACGACGTCGCCCTTGTCGTCCAGGTCGCTCCCATAGTCGACTGACACCCGGTGGCCGTCCTTGAGCTCATGGGTCCGCCGCTGGTAGGCGTGGTCACAGGGGTAGCGGGTGCAGCGTGCCGCCTTGGTCTTGGTGGCTGTCGTGGTGGTCATCGCTTGGCTCCCTCGACGTTCGGTCCCGGCTGCAACATGTCGCAGCCGGCGTTGAGCGCCTTCGCCAGCTCGCGGGCCTCCTCGACCGTCAGGTCGTGTACCCCGTTGAGCCACACCCTCGGCCGCTCGTTGTCTTTGCCCGCCAGGTCGGTGGAGGACGAGACGGACACCTCGAGGTCGCCGACCGTGTAGCCGCTGGAACCGTGGCACCAGGAGCCCTCGACTGCCGGGTCATACTCCGGACCTGCGGCGGCTGGTCGCTCCATGTCGTCATGCGCGTCGTGCGGAGCGTCGACGCACCAGCCCGGGCAGGTGACCGTGGGGTGTGTCGTGGTGGTGGTGGGCATGAAGATTCTCCTTGGCTGTGAGGGGCGAAACTCGCCCGATAACTAGGCTCACAACGCTAGTCAGAGACAGCCTCAGTAAGCCCAGTCGCACAGCGCTTTCGAGGGATGCACCCCGAAGATGCCGGGGGAGCCGGTGCGGGTGCAGCCGTCGCGTAAACGTCGCGCGCCCAGCGAAGATAGCGCCTGACTGTGACTGTCGGTGAGTGGCACAACGCTGACTCGCAGTTGCTCACTGTGCCTCGTTGCCAACGGTGCGAACGGTCGGTGATACTGGCCAGGCGAAGCAGTGCTACTGGCAGCCAAGTGAGAGAAAGGGCGGGGTAATGCCAACAGCCGCGGAGATGGTGGCCGAAGCCAAGAAGCGAGTCGAGAACCTCACTGCCGATGAGACCGCTCGGGAGTTAGCACAGGGCGACGCCCTGCTGGTGGACGTCCGAGAGCCCGGTGAGCGCGCGGAGAACGGGTCAATTGCGGGAGCCGTGGAGGCGCCACGGGGGATGCTGGAGTTCTGGGCGGATCCGACGAGCCCCTACCACCGAGAAGAGTTCCAGCCGGATCGGCGCATCATCTTCCACTGTGCTTCCGGTGGGCGCTCCGCCCTGGCGGCGGCCACGCTGGAGAACCTCGGTTACAAGCGCGTGGCACATTTGGACGGTGGCCTGAAGGCATGGAAAGAAGCGGGAAGGCCAGTACAAGAGGCGACCTAAGCCGGTCCGCCCGGTCAACTCCAGACCGCGTCCGTCCGAGCTCCTGGTGCGGTCAGGCTCCTGACTTGACGCGGAGGACAGTGACGTCGCTTCCGGCGATGCGGATGACGGTCACGGCTTTGTTGTTGGACTTCTCGGACTCCAGGAACCAGCTGGAGGCATCGGCCTCCGCAGTTAGACGGTAGTCGCCGTCGGACAAACCGGTGATGTCGATGTACTGGTCGCGAAGACTTGCCGAATAAGTGTCTCCCCAGCCGACCGACAGACCCATCATCACGCCCAGGTTGTCGCTGTCCCCACAGCCTCGGTAGTACGGGCTGGAGGGCGCGCCGGGCAGGGCGAGGTTGTACGTCGTGTTGTCGTAGAAGCAGAAGCCGTGCTTGGCTCCCGTCCCAACCGGGGCGCCACCGCCCACCCGATACAGACTGTAACGATTGAGATCGCTCACGTGCCAGTGACTGTGACCGTCACCAGCGAAGTACATGACTGCGTCGGACGCGACCGAACGGTGGCCGCCTTCGGTGTCGTAAATTCGCTGGCGGGTCGTCATCGTAGAAACGCTCGTCGATGGTCGGTATCCCCGGACGTCGAAGCGTCCAGCGCCGGCGTTGACGATGACGGTCGGAAAGCGGAGCAGTTTCCGGTCGTCCGTTGTCGACTCGATGTAAAAGGTGGTCATCCGGCGCATCCGTAAGTCGGGCAGCGCGTCGGTTTGATCAGCAGTGCCAGCCGCAGATGCAGGAAGAATCACGGCGAGCAGCGGGGCAAGTAACGCCATGGCAAGCACGCCTCGTGCCTTGGCACGGGTGTGGAACCTGTCACGAAACACTTTGTACCCCTAAGGTGGCGCGGGAGGCCAAAGATACCTGGGGTGGTGCTCTGCCGCGAGCCTGGGACTTCGCCGTGTCGCCTCGATCTCCGCCGACGATAACGTTCGCCCGTCTCTGGCAAAGGCGACGTCGTAGACCCGAAGGACGTCGCGGTGAATTGGTCATTGCCCATTCCACCGCGCAACTGCCCCCCGTGCTCTTACGTCGTCGTTGCCTGCTAGAGCGTGGATCTCATCGGGTCCGTTGGTGCCGACCAGAGGGTCTGGACCGTCGGTTCCGTACTCGACGTTTCGGGCGCTCGCCTGGGGAACCGCCAGACCCACTGCGCCAACTGTCAGTAGAAGGACGGCCGCACCTCTGGCCAGTGCCATGCATCACGGTCACATCCCGGTGATGCCCTCCGGCGGCCCTGCCTCCTCCTCGATCGGTTGATGCTCGATGAGGTGCAGAATCGGTACGCCGAGCCGGCGCCTCGCCTTGGACGTCCAGTCCAGGTG
>JAABUS010004198.1_pt1 | contig 21317 bp, 15 predicted proteins | sample 5560161 | NCBI WGS metagenome assembly JAABUS01 (sample SAMN10711885, study PRJNA513376) | rock metagenome | isolation source: Antarctica rocks | place: Antarctica: Victoria Land, Trio Nunatak nord | collected 2016-01-04
CCTCATACCTCATACCTCATACCTCATACCTCATACCTCATACCTCATACCTCATACCTCATACCTCATACCTCATACCTCATACCTCATACCTCATACCTCACACCTTACGATTAGCTTTGTTGCATGTAGACCGTTTTAGTCTGCAGGTATTCTTCAAGCCCGTGTTTGCCATCGGCGCCACCGATGCCTGATTTTCTCCAACCCGCATGAAAACCCTGGATGGCTTCAAAGTTTTCACGGTTGAAATAGGTCTCTCCAAAATTAAGTTCCTTTGTTGCCTTCAGTACTTTATTCAAATCATTAGTATACACAGAAGATGTAAGTCCATATTCGCAATCATTAGCCAGGTTAAGAGCTTCATCAAAATCTTTCACCTTCATTACCGGCAACACCGGTCCGAAAGTTTCCTTTTGCATGATCTCAAAATTTTGTTCTACTTCTAACAGCACCGTCGGTTCGTAATAATATCCTTTTGAAAAATCACTGTTTCTTTTACCACCGCAAGCAACCTGTGCGCCTTCTGCCACAGCTCTTTCCACCATTTTTGAAATTTTATCCAGTTGAGTTTGATTAATTTGCGAGCTCATATCAATACCTTCATCATCAAATGCATTTCCCGACCTGACCGCCTTCATTGCAGGAATTAATTTTTCAACGAACGCATCGTAGATACCCTCTTCTACATATACTCTTTCTGCACAATTGCAAACTTGTCCGCTGTAGATTACGCGTGAAGCTACGATAGCTTTTACAGCCAGGTCGAGGTCTGCGTCTTTACAAACAATTGCAGGTGCTTTCCCTCCTAATTCAAGGGACACTTTTGTAATATTTTTTGCAGCAGCGGCCATTACTTTATGCCCCGATTGCACACTGCCTGTTAAACTGATAATACCTACATCTTTGTTATGAGTAAGCGCCTCGCCTATCTCTTCACCATATCCGCATACAATATTCAGCACTCCTTTTGGCAGGTTTACTTCTTCTATTAATCTTGCAAATTCCAAACTGGTTAGTGGTGTTTCTTCACTTACTTTTATTACGGCGGTATTTCCTGTAAGTAAAGAAGGAGCCACTTTTCTTGCCATAACAAAGAATGGAAAATTCCAGGGGCAAATACCTACTACCACTCCTATAGGAAATTTGTGGAGAAAGATCTGTTCTCCGGGCCGGTCGCTGGGGATGATCTCACCTTCATAAGAACGTGCCAGGCCTGCATAATACTCATAATAATCAGCGGTAACATCAATTTCTACCTGTGCCAGCGTTATAACTTTGGCTTGTTCTTTAGACAATACGGTGGCAAGGAATACGCGATTTTTCCTGATTACTGCGGCCATCGCTTTCAGGTATGATGCCCTGTCTACAGAAGTTCTCCTGCTCCATGCCTCCTGGGCATTTTTAGCAGCAGCAACCGCAAGGTCTGCATCATGCTGCGTTCCCCTGGGTACACGGGCAATTAATTCTTCAGTACAGGGATTGTAAACTTCTATATAATCAGAGCCAGATGTATTTTCTATAAATGCTCCGTTTATATATTGTCCATAAGTTTCAACCGCTACTTCCTGTAAATTATTATCGCTATACATAATATGAATTTTTATTTGTGAACCATTAATTTGCTCCGATTCCACCTATCAATTATATTAGTGTTAACTACATCTTCCGGGATTTTACCTTGCGAAATATCTACTACCTGCCTGCAGGCCTTTATGCCAATTTCCCTGAACATATCATGAGTCCAGGCTATACAATGTGGCGCCAGTATTACATTATCAAATTTAAAAATCGGATGATCTTCTGCCGGCGGTTCCTTCCCGAATACATCTGTTGCATAGCCGGCAATAGAATCATTTTTCAGAACTTCTATCAAAGCTTCTTCATTAATAATTCCACCGCGGGCAGTGTTGATTATATAAGCTTCTTTTTTTAATAAAGACAATTCCTGGGTACTGATAAGGTTACGTGTTTCCTCAGTAAGCGGACAATTTATGGATACAAAATCCGAATGCTGCATCAGGTAATTAAGGTCTGCCATTTTTACTCCGGCGGCTTCAGTCCTGATTTTATCCGCATAAGGATCGAAAGCAAGGGGCTGGTTCATGCCAAAAGCTCTAAGCATTTCCACCAACCTGCCGCCAATGCCACCAATACCAACGATACCAAGCGTACGGCCGCGCAATTCGCTGCCCATATAATGACTGCGTTGCGACCACCCACCATTTCTTACCAGCCTGTTTTTTTCTAATAAACGATGCGAAAGTGCCAGCATCCAGGTAATAACGGCTTCTGCAACAGAATAATTTACGGCGCCTTTTGTAATGGTAACAATTACATTTGCATTACTGCAGGCTTCCAGGTCAACCATATCATACCCAACGCCAAAGCGGCATATGGCTTTTAAATTATGAACATCTTTAAAGCTGTTAACGTTATAAGCGGGGGCCATAGAGATAACTGCATCGTAACCTTTAAGCATATCTGCGGTTATTGGTGACTGGTATTCCTTCATAAATTCATAAGTAACTCCTCCCGCCTCTTCAAGAATTGTTAAACCTATATCATTATAGGTCAACTTGCCATCCGGCGTTAAGAAATCTCTTGTTAAACCTACTTTGAACATGATGTAAATTTTAACTGGTTTCTTCTTCTATATAACTAATTAGAAAACAAATTAAACTTCAGGTTTGCAAAGATTTTTTGAACCACGGAGTCACGGAGGCACAAAGAAGCACAAAGAGTTTTTTTGAAAAATAAAATAAATGAACAAGATCTTTGTGCCTCTTCGTGTCTCCGTGGTTCAAAAATAACTAATGTGCAGTGCGACTTAATCAGTTATCTTAACCTGATGTCTGAATTGCAAATTCAATAAGGACTCTGTGGTTAAAAAAAATCGTCATAGTTAATTCTTATAATCTATTATAGCTTATTTAGAAGATCAACTAAATTAATCTGCTTATCAAAAGTAATCTTGTGCACAAAAAATAAAAATGGCCAAAACCATTCTTTTTTTGTACTTTTTGATATATTTTGATTGTGTCCACATGCCAAAACTCACTAAGCTATATGAAAAACTTTTGTAAATACTTTAATATAAGTAAAACGGAAGAGAACTGGGGATTGTATGTAAACACTGTTGGTTATGACAGGGTCAATCCAAATCAGCATTACCCTAAAAATGAAGAACACCCGCAAAATCATTGTTTCAACTGGAACCAGGGTAGAATATTAAGTGAATACCAGTTAATATTTATATCTAAAGGTGAGGGCATATTTGAATCGGAATATACTAAACCAACCACTATAAACGAAGGAACCTGTTTTTTCCTTTATCCGGGTGTATGGCATCGTTATAAACCAAATTCTAATTCGGGTTGGGAAGAATATTGGATAGGTTTTAACGGGTCTTATCCAAGTGAATTGATGAATAAAAACTTTTTCAATGTTCAAATGCCTTTTATTAATGTAGGTTTATACCAGGACCTGCTTCATCTCTGGCATAATATGATTAACACGGTTCAAACATCCTCTTCAGGATTTCAACAGGTGATTGCCGGCATTACATTACAAATATTGGGTGTGATAAACGGAATATCAATGAATAAAGTGCAGGAAAAAGATCCAATGGGAAGAATGATTACAAAGGCTAAATTTCTGTTAGAAGAATCAATAGAAAAACCAGTTGATATGGAAATGCTTGTAAAGGAATTGCCGATGGGGTATTCAGCCTTTAGAAAAGCTTTTAAAAAACTTACAGGTGAGTCACCCAATCAATACCACCTTAACTTACGTTTAAATAAGGCTAAAGAATTACTTACTTCTACCACTTTAAATATTAATGAAGTAGCCGAACAAACTGGCTTTGATTCGGTATTTTATTTTTCTAAACTTTTTAAAAAAAAGAATGGTAAATCACCTAAATTTTACCGGTCAGGTATTTCACAAATAAATATTAACTAGTGTTAAGTTAACTGTAAATTGACGTATTTGCTATCAGCCGTCAGCTATCAGCCATCAGCAGATCACTGTCTGCCTTGTTTCCTCCTGATAGCTGATAGCAAATACACCAACGTATGCTTAATTCAACACTAACATACTCCATTAAATTACCATAGTATAATTTATGCACTTATGCCAACAGTTAAAGGATGCTCTTATATTACCTGTTACCATAAATTTCCTTTGAATTAATCATTCCTTTTTACTGGGATGTATATAACCGTTAGCTTAAGTATACTAAGAAGCTATTTAAAATAAAAAATAATACCCAGCGCTTACAGTTGCTTGTTACTTACTCGAATTTCCACTATTAAAGACTAATATCCTATATGATTAGGACTGCTTATTGATCTGCTGACTGCTGACTGCTGACTGCTGATAGCTATTGATAAATTTTTACGATAACATAACACCAGAATTAAGTGGTACAATTTAAGAATTTCGTTAAACTCATATAACAATGCCTGAATAAACTCTTATACTAATAATAATTGTTTCTAATGTTTTGTTAATGACTTACTCAATTCAATTGATATTACTATATTGGTTTTATTAATTTAAAAAATGAAAACTCAATGAAAACTGATGACACAAAAGTAAAAGCCGGCTTCTTTGAAGGTTTTGCAAGTAAAGTTACGCAGGCAACAGGAAGCACCCCTGCCTTTATCATTGCGCTCTTAATTATAATCATTTGGTGTATTTCAGGGCTATTCTTTCATTATTCTGAAAACTGGCAATTAGTTATAAATACCAGTACTACGATCATAACTTTTTTAATGGTTTTTCTTATTCAAAAGTCACAGAATAAAGACTCTCTCGCTATTCAATTAAAATTAAATGAACTGGTAGCTGCTCATGAATTTGCAAGTAACAGATTGGTAAATGTTGAAAATATGAGTGAAGATGAACTTAAGATAATTAAGAAATATTATAGTCAGTTGAGTGAATTTACCAAGAATGAAGAAAGCCTCCAGCAGTCTCATTCCATTGATGAAGCACATCAGCAGCATGAGATTAAAAAGGGACTCGAATCTGAATTAAAAGGTATTATCAGGAAGTAGGTATGAGGTATCAGGTATGGGGTGTTGAATTTTAATGATCACAGTTTAAATTATATCTTTTTACCTCATACCTGATACCTCATACCTGATATCCCATACCTCACCCCTAAAAAACCAGCAACAATAATGAACAAGAGCCTATCGATCGCTACAATGACCTGGGCAAGGGATGCTAAAGAGGAAAAATTATTACGTGAATCTTTATTTGAATTATCCAAACTCAATATTCCGGCTTTTATTACAGATGGTGGCTCCGGCACTGATTTTCTGCATTACATTAAAACCTTTCCCAATTTTACATTACTCGAACCCAAAGTCAAAGGCGTATGGCCGCAGGTTCAAACAAGCTTAGAAGCAGCATATAGTACAGGATCTGATTTTATCATTTATACTGAGCCTGACAAAATGGATTTCATTAAGCGGGATCTGCCCGATATGTTAACCCGCATTTCTGTTAATGAACAATCCGGAGTTATTATTGCTGTTCGTTCTTCACCTGGTTTTGAGAGCTATCCAAGGTTTCAGCAGATGACGGAAACAACCATTAACAATTGTTGTGCTGAAGTAACGGGCAATGATATTGATTATACCTATGGGCCTTTTATACTGAACCGCCTATTGGTTCCATACCTCCAAGATTTAAAAAACGATATTGGTTGGGGCTGGAGGCTTTATACATTTGTTATTGCAAACCGCCTTAATTATAAGGTTGAAGCTTTTGAAGGTGAATATTTTTGTCCTGTTGATCAAAGGGATGATGATGCGCCGGAACGTATTTATAGGATGAGACAGTTGAGTGAAAGTGTTGAAGCGATTGTTTTAGCGAGTAAAGTATCTCTTCTAAATTTTTGAGGATCCTTTTTATAACCACAGAGGTAACACCAGAGTAAAAGAAGAGGATACACAGAGACGTCCTCTGTGTATCCTCTTCTTTTACTCTGGCGTTACCTCTGTGGTTATAATTAGCTGATAGCTATTTCCCCAACAACTCAGTCGCCTTCTTTACCACATTGTCAACCGTAAAACCAAATACTTTATACAGTTCCTCGGCAGGAGCAGATTCGCCAAAGCTTTTCATACCAATAATATCTCCCTCATCGGTTACATACTTATGCCAGCCTAACACCGATCCTGCTTCAACAGCCAACCGCTTTTTAATATGTTTGGGGAATACCTCTTCCTTATAAGCTGCATCCTGTTTTTCAAAAAACTCCCATGACGGGAAACTTACCACCCTGGCAGCTATGCCCTGTTCCTTTAATTTTATTTGCGCCTGCATTATCAACGCCACTTCTGAACCTGTTGCCATAAGGATGATTTCCGGCTGTTGTTCACTATCGGATAAAATATAGGCGCCTTTAGCTAAGCCGGAAGCATTGGCATATTTTTCCTGGTCAATAATAGGCAATCCCTGGCGGGTGAAAACCAATACCACCGGGCCATCCTTATGTTCCAGTGCCGCTTTTATCGCCTGTGCAGATTCATTGGCATCTGCAGGACGTATTACAGTAATATTAGGAATAGATCGCAAAGAAATTAACTGCTCAACAGGCTGGTGCGTAGTACCATCTTCCCCGAGACCAATACTATCATGGGTATAAATAAAGATGGGGCGGATCTTCATAATCGCGGCCAATCTTATTGGGGGACGCATGTATTCAGAAAAAATAAGAAAGGTAGCTCCAAATGGAATAATGCCTTTGGTAAGTGCCATGCCAACAAGTGCTGAGCCCATAGCATGTTCACGAATACCAAAATGAAAATTACGGCCATCCCTGTTTTCAGTGGTAAAAGAAGAATACTGTTTTAGCGTTGTTTCAGTGGAAGGTGCCAGATCGGCTGAACCACCAATTAATGAAGGCAACCCATCAGCAATAGCATTCAATACCTTACCGAGAGCCTGGCGTGTAGCCATCTTGCCATCCGATGCTTTAAATACAGGTAGCTTAGCATCCCATCCCTGTGGTAAGTCTCCGGAAGCAGCCAGGTCGTATTCAGCCGCCAGTTCAGGAAACTTCTCTTTATACTGGGAATATAATTCATTCCATTCTTTGTCAAGACCAACGCCCTTCTCTCCTGCCTGGTTATAATATTTCAACACCTCATCGGGAACAACAAATGATTGCTCCGGATCGAAACCGAAAAATTTCTTTACCAGCTTTATTTCATCACCACCAAGCGGCGAACCATGCGCACCTGCTGTATTAACTTTATTAGGACTACCAAATGCGATCTGCGTACGTACCTTTATTAATGAAGGACGGCTGGTTTCCATAGTAGCATTTCTCATAGCATTTGATAATGCGATCAGGTCATTACCATCATCCACTACCTGCACATGCCAGTTATAAGCTTCAAACCTTTTAGCAACGTCTTCGTTAAAAGTAACATCCGTGTCCCCTTCAATTGAAATATGATTGTCATCATAAATATAGATCAGGTTACCCAACTCCAGGTGACCTGCCAGTGAAGCAGCTTCTGAAGTTACCCCTTCCATCATATCACCATCACTGCAAATCGTATATATTTTGTAATTAAACAATTCAAAACCAGGTTTATTATAACGTGCGGCTAAATGCTTTTGGGCGATGGCAAAGCCAACACCATTTGCAAAACCTTGTCCCAACGGGCCTGTGGTTACATCTACACCATCCAGCAAGCCATACTCCGGATGGCCGGCTGTTTTGCTGTTTAGTTGCCTGAAATTTTTGATATCATCAAGTGTAAGGTCGTAGCCGGTTAAATAGAGAAAGCTGTATTGTAACATGCAGGCATGCCCTGCAGATAAAATAAACCGGTCGCGGTTTGGCCATTGGGCGTTCTTTGGGTTGTAATGCATGAACTGTGTCCACAGAACATGCCCCACCGGAGCTAATGCCATAGGAGTTCCAGGGTGTCCTGAGTTAGCTTTTTGTACGGCGTCAGCAGATAAAATCCTGACGGTATCTATGGCCAGTTGCTCAATATTTGTAGTAGTTGATTCCATATTTGAATATTAAATTTGAGTACGAACTTAAATATTAATTGTTAATTGTTAATTGTTAATTGTTAACGGGTAACTAATGGATTGCAAAGGTGCATGCTATGTGAGTTTAGTTATTAACTACTTGCAGTTATAAGTTACCCGTTAACAATTAACAATTAACAATTAACCATTTACGAGCCTCTTCATGTAAGTAACATATCCTACGTGCAATCCTTCATGGAACGATATAAATTGAAGTGCATCATCTATGGAAGTTATTTCAACACCATAGCGGGTCGTCCAGGTAGGGTAATTTGTAAATAAATTGTTTTGAAGATCTTTCTCTAATTGATCTAAAGAAGAAAACAACATTTGTTTGATTGTTGCTGCTTCTTCGGCACTAACAGGTTCGCCGGGTTTTGTGCCTGACCTATACAATTGAATATAATTTTCCGTAACCGGAGGTTGCAATCCGGCCCTTAAATAGCAAATGAGAAGTGGTGCTACCATAAGATGTCCGATATGCCAGTTGATATTGTTAGCAAATCCTACGGGAATCTGATTAAGCTGTTCGATAGGTACGTCTTTAATTAAATCAAGCAAAAACATTCTTGTTTTTCTTATTCTTTCTATTAGTACTTGTGGATTCATGTGATTAATTTAAGAATATGAATGTACAATAATTCAATCTTTATTTATTCATCAGGTATTACCCTAAAATAAAAAAGGAGCCAGGATAGAAATCCAGCTCCGTTTAAAATCTAATATCCTATGAAAAACCAATTATGTAATGGCTAACAACATGCCAGTAGTGTTTTACGCATTGATACTATGTGACAGGCTTCTGATCCTTCCCAAAAAAGGAATTATTTTTTCTTATTGGGAACGGCCTTTGTTATTATTTTTTTTAGCACAGAGAGCATGGAGGAAGGAAACACAGAAACATCTCTGTGTTTCCTTCCTCCATGCTCTCTGTGCTAAAATTCCTTATCAACGATCCTCTTTCAATGTGCTAAGAAAGCTCACCAGATCCCTGATCTCTTTTTTTGAAAGAATGTATTTCATTTCAGGCATGCTCGACGGCGCATTGGTGCGTTTTGCAACCAAATCTTTTGCAATGTCTTCATTAGCTGCAGCACCCACTTTTACTGTAAGATTGGAAGCGGTTTCACCCTCCAGTATCCCCGAAACAGTTTTACCATTTTTAAGATCAAGAGAAACAACACCGAAGCCCGGTGCCAGGCGTGCACTAGGATTGATCAAAGCTTCAAGAATCTGCAGCCGGGTAATCCTGCTGGCTACTCCATTTAAACGCGGACCGGCATTACCCCCGATATCATCATAAGAATGACAACGGATACATTGGGAAGTCTGACCACGGAAGAAAATATTTCTGCCTCGTTCCGGATCACCTCCATACAAACTACCTGCATAGGAAGCAGCCAACTCATCGGGAGATAGTTTTGAACTGATTTCTTTATAACGTGCGATCAAATGAGGAGAGCGTGTACTGTCAATAGCTTCGGCCAGCTCAAGATATATATCAGGGGACAATTTACCTGCAGCCATTTTTTGCAGCTGATCATCAAAAACTTTTTGTGAATTTTCAACAGGCAATTTTCCGAGCGTTAACAGTGCTGCCTGCTTTTCTTCCGTTGTTTTTGAATTTATCACATCTGTAAGTAATGATACCATCACGTCTTTGGGAATATCCATTTTGCTAAGAAGATCAATGCCGGCTATCCTTACCATTTTATCTTTATCAGAAAGCGCCAGCTTAATAGCCTGACCTATTTGTTCATCTTTCATAGTTGCCAATGCTTTCAAAGCTTCTACCCGCACTGCTGGTTTCGGATCTTTTTTTAACAAACCTAATACAGGTGCTGCTCCGGCTTTTATATTAAGCTTACTGATGGCTTTAACGGCGCTTACCCTTATGATTGAATCTTTACTGTTTAGTGACTTAATCAGAGGATCGGAGACTTTACTAATAACCAATGCCGGGTCTCTTTCTATAACACCACGGTACCTGCCATCGACACGGTCAACAACAGATGGTTTGGGCCATGTGCTTAAGGTTTCAATAGCTTCCGCCTTCATATTTGCCGGAGCTCCTTTCTTAAGCGAATAATCAACAAGGGTCTGCATAGCTTCGGGTGTGCCTGCGCGTAAGTTAGCATTGATAGAACGCCTTATCAATGCTTCATTAGTGAAACCGGTGTTCTTCAGCACATTTCCTAAAGCAGGCAATGCATCTTTTATAGATAGATCATCGTTAATACCGCGTGCCGCTTCAGTAACAATATATTCATCCGCATCATTAAGAAAGTTCGCGATGCCAGCATTACCCATTCTCCTTAGGGTTACAACCGCAGCAATCCTTAATGCACGCGATGGATTGTTTGCTAATGCAATCACAGGATCTGCTTTGCCGATACGTGAAAGCGCCAGGCATCCTGCATGACGTAAATAGGCATCTTCGTCATTGTTCTCTTTCAGCATTTCTATTATTGGATCGATGGCAGGTTCATAGGCTATTCTTCCCAATGCTTCCGCCGCAAAGAAACGGGCACGGCTATACGAATCCTTTAGAACAGGTACCAGGACATTACCGGCGTCTTTATAACGGATATCGCCCAGCCATTTAGCTGCCTGTGCCCTTATCTCTCCATCTTTATCTGTTAATAAAGAGATTAAATCTTTTGCATACTTACTTTCCTTCCTGGCAAGCTGCATAAGGCCCCAGATTCCATGTACCCTTGCCAACTGGTTACCTGTCTGCGCAATAGCTTTCTGAAATTCTCGTGCACCTGGGAATCCCCGTTTTACCAGTTCAAACTGCGATTTTAACCTGACCCGCATATCCGGATTCGCTAATAATAAACCCAGCTCAGTATCTTTAAGGTCAGTAAAATTATCGGCCAGTAACTTCTGTGTTTGCTGACGTTCAGCCATAGCTGCACCTGCCTTATCATCCAGTTTCCAGATGCGCCCATAATTATGAGTAGCCCAGCCATCAATCCAGTCTGCAACATACATAGAGCCATCAGGACCAAAATCAAGCCCGGTCGCCAATATGCCACTAATTATCTTATTATGTTCCCCCAACTCAAAAGTAGCTCCTTTAGGATTTAATTTAAAGCTATGAATACCGGATTTAGCAGGATTACCAACAAACTCGGCAACAAAAAAAGTATTTTTATAAGCAGCACTTAATGCTGTACCCGGATTGTATACCAATCCGGCAGGACCACTCACAAAATTATTAATGCAAGGCGTAATATATGCGGCCTGGCCTTCGAACCTGGGCAGGTACATTTTTTCATCCATCCATACTTTGTAACTATTGTTGTCTTTATCACGGTACTTGCCATATTGCCAATTGCTGCGCCAGCCTGCATCAGAGCCGTTTACAACATACACCAGCCTTTCTTTTTCACCCGCATGATCACCATCATTATCCTCACTGATAAGGTTAGCGTATTCATCAAAAACAAATTCATGTATGTTACGAAGTCCGGCTGCAAATATTTCAAAATCACTTCCATCAGGATTAGCACGAGCAACGACACCGCTGTTTGGATATTCCCATTTTTGTCCATCAGCGTCTTTACCACTATAACCTATATCACCTATCTGCCAATAGATCTTACCGTCAGGACCCATTTCTACTCCCGACATGCCATGACCACTAAAACCGATATGTACACCATAGCCATGGGAAATGGAAGTTTTATCATCGGCCAGTCCATCGCCATTTTTATCTTTTATTCTCCATAAATCGGGAGCTACCGCAACAAACAAGTCTTCACCATTGATTAATAGTCCGCCGGCAACATCCGTTACTTCGTCGTGAAAGTCATTTACTACCAGCTGGCTTTTGTCAGCGATACCATCCCCGTTAGTATCTTCCATCCGGTAAACATTCTCCTTTTCTATAGTAAGGTCTTTCCAGTCATGAGAGCTGTCTCCGTTAACATCTTTCAGCCATAAATTTCTTTTACTGTTTTCGGGTGATAATTCTTTATGAAGGAAGGCCCTGCGGTCCTCTACTGTTTGAAAGGAAATAGAAGGTATCTCCCAATCGCGGTGGCCGCGGATATCGAATTCAGAACTTTTTTGCCTGTCGGTAGTAGTATAATATAATTTACCCGCATCATCCATATCAATGGCAACAGGAGAAATTACCAGTGAATCAACACCCCATAGTTTTAAGGTCAGTCCATTAGCCAATTCCGGAGTAACTACCGATTCTATAGATTTTGCGAGCTGCACGGTTTTCGCAAGATCCATTTGTTTAATTCTTTTGTCTGCTGGTTCCTGTTTGCATCCTGCTAAAAAAGTAGTTACCAGGATAGCAAGTAAAATAAATTCTGAATAAATCCCTATGGCGGAAGCTGCTTTTTTCATTGTAGGTATTTATGAAATTGTTGTAAGAATTTTTGGAAGTGAAAATTTACTACAAATAGTTGTCTTGAACTGTGATTTTTATGCTTATGAGATAGAGATGAATTTCTATTTCATGCTTTTCCCAACTTCCATATATGATTATAAATATAAGAATATTGTATTTTTATAGTAATCAATTCAATGTCTTTGACTTTAAGGATTTCGTATGTAGCAGGTATTCATTGTGTCCCTTGTGGGATTTCCTTTGTGTCCATTGTGATTAAATAGGGTCTATGATTTTAAGAGTCTTTTAACCACAAGGAACACAAAGGAAATCACACAAGGAACTCTAAGACCTCTAACCAAATTGTAATTTAAATATAAATGAACACTACTAACTTCTTAAGTCAACGACATTGGTGATCAATAAATTACAAAAATCACAGTTCATAAATTATGTCTCCAAAACGCATTCTTGCTTTTAGCAGTTCCAGGGTAGGCGCCTCCGGGTATCTTAAAATAGCCGTGCCCGTTATTGAAAGTTATCTTGGTAAAGAACCGCTTAATATTGCTTTTATTCCTTTTGCCTCAGTGGACGAAAACTATGAGGAATATGTTTCACTGGTTAGAAAAGGATTGTCAGGATTGAAACATACTATTAAGCTTGTAACACCTGTTCAGGCAATCTCCATAATAGAAAGCAGTGATGTTATAATGGTAGGAGGCGGTAATACTTTTAAGCTGCTGCATGACTTGTATAGCAACCGGTTATTGGATTGTATCCGGCATAAGGTATCTGCCGGCACTCCTTATATTGGCTGGAGTGCAGGGTCTAACATCATAGGTGCTACTATTAAAACTACTAATGATATGCCTGTTATTGAACCGGAAAGTTTTAATGCGTTGGGGTTGTTTCCCTTTCAGATCAATCCGCATTATTACAATGTAAAAATTGAAGGGCAAAACGGTGAAACCCGCGACCAGCGTTTAAATGAATTTATTATAATGAATCCGCATGATGCTGTTGTTGGCTTACCCGAAGGCACAGCTTTAAGATTGGAGGATGGAGTGCTTTCATTGATAGGTGAGGTAAGTGGGGTTTTATTTGTTATGGAGGATGGAGTTGTTGTTATGAAGCAGATTGAAGCAGGGGTGGATATATCGTTTTTGCTTCACCTATAAGGTTTTCAAAACCTTATAGGTGTAAAAGCGGGTTGTTAAAATTCTTTTAAAGGCTTATCTGGATTGTTAAACCCAGATTACATTAAAGACTCATAAGTGTCGGTAAGAACCTGCAGTTATACCTATAAGGTTTTTAAAACCTTATAGGTGAAGTAACGCCTGCACACCATCTTTTAGTAATCCTGAAGCTTCATCAAACAGCATATCTTTATTTTTCTTGGAATTTTTGTTACTGGTTGACAATTTTATTTTTGACCTTACTTCATCCAGCTGATCAAATAAAGGAGCTGTATTTTTAGCATAGCTATCGTTTATAGCTTCGATCTTTCTTAGGATGTCTTCATATTCGTCGGCAATATTATTCATTTCCAATACATTCTCTACAGAATGCCTGCGGGGTATCCTTGATCTTAATTGCTCCAATTCCTGATTGTATGTTTCCATTGTAGATAATATATAATATCAAACTTACGACAAACTGCTTCTATATTATTATAAGTGTGCCTAAAGGACACATAAGCGTTCGCTAAACAGCCAACCAGTCAGCACATTACCAACAAAACTGACGATAACTTCCATAATAACACCCTGCATAATTATTGCACCAATGAAGCAAAGAAGTAAAAAAGCTATGAACAATAAAAGTGTCTTGGTGGTTTCCAACAAACAGGTTGAAGGAAACGCCCTAAGCGAATGGACAAGCATTCCCCATCCTTTTCATATAAATATTGTTAACAATGATGAAGCTGCAATCGAATTGTTGCATCAGCTTCATTTTGATATGGTTGTAGTTGATGGCACAGATAGCAATATAGACGGAAGAAAGCTACATGCTGTTCTGCCTATCCTGCAAGAAGATGTAACAGTGCTGAAGTATGAAGGAGAATCAGCTATGGAACTTGAAAATTATGTAAAAGCCATTTTCAATGCCAAGAAGTACCAACGTTTGCAACGCATGCTGATGCTGGAACCTGCCGTTCAGGCTTCCTGGAGTTTGCCAGCTTTTTCGCTGAATTAATCGCTGTTTTTTATAACCCCAGAGTGAAAGCCAGAGAAGAAGAAGAGGCTACACAGAGGACTCCTCTATGTCTTTTCTTCTTCTCTGGCTTTCACTCTGGGGTTATATAATCTATGAACTACAAGACAACATTGAACATCCCGCTTTTTTACTGGCCCATCCAGGGCGCTTAACTAAAAATTCATCAAATTTATTTGAATACGGATCTTTAATCGCTTCCTGCAATCTGTGAAACAATCCATCATCTCCTTTCTCCAACTCTTCAATTGCCTGGTGCAATAAATAGTTCCTTGGAATAAAATATGGATTGGCTGCTTTCATTTTTAATAATGACTCCTCACGGGAACCAGCACCTGCTTTTAATCGCTCCAGGTAATTTTTAATAAGCTCAAAAAGATTTTCAGCCTTAGCCTCATCAGGCATCTTATAAAAGCTATCTTCAAAATGACTCACAACTTCCCCGGCTGTTGCAACAGAAGAAGGCAGCTCCATTAAACGCTGATAAAAGATTGTCATATCAGGTTTCACAGATGAAAGCATTTTTTCAAAACTGCTTATGAGGTTAAAATCCTGGTCACTCACACCGTCTAACCCAAGTTTATTACCCATCATGGTATAAAACTTCTTTAAATAAATATCATCGTATTCATCGAGTGCTGCTACCAATTGATCTGTGCCGGTAAACAAAGGTGCAATTGCTCCTGCAAGGCAGCCAAGATTCCATTTGGCAACAGATGCCTGTCTACCGAAAGCATATCTTCTGCCTGGCAAATCAGTAGTGTTGGGTGTAAAGTTGAGATCATATTCATCTACAAAAGAAAACGGGCCATAGTCAATGGTTAGCCCGAGTATAGACATGTTGTCTGTATTCATTACCCCATGTACAAAACCAACTCTTAACCATTCTACCATCAGGTGTGCTGTTCTTTCAATTATTTCTTTAAACCACCGGATAATTCTGTCTTCACCGGTTATATGCGGATAAAATTTTTTGATTGTCCAGTTAACGAGCTTTGTTAAATTTTCCACTTCATTTCTTGCAGCAAGGATCTCAAAATTACCAAAGCGCAAAAAGCTGGGAGCCACCCGCATCACTATTGCTCCAGGCTCATATGCCGGGTGGCCATCGTAAAACATATCCCGCATCACATCTTCCCCTGTAGTAACAAGACTCAATGCTCTTGTAGTGGGAACTCCCAGGTAATACATTGCCTCGCTCATCAAATATTCTCTAAGAGAAGACCTTAACACCGCTCTGCCATCGGCCCTGCGGGAATAAGCTGTAGGGCCGGCGCCTTTTAACTGCAGTTCCCAGGATTGATTGTTAAAGTTCTGCCATTCTCCCAAAGTAATTGCCCTGCCATCACCAAGCTGACCAGCCCAGTTACCAAACTGATGGCCGGCATAGCAGGCGGCATAAGGATGCATAGTGGGACTGATGTAATTTCCGCCAAGAATGTTTATATCATTTTGAGTTATTGGCTTTTGTATGCCGAGCTCTTTTGCAAGATCTTCTGACCAGGCAAGGAGTTGAGATTTTTTAACCGGAGTTGGAATGGTTTTACTATATAAAACTCCTGGTGTTTGTCGTGGTAGCAAACTACCGCTTCCATCACCATCGAAGTTGTTGATAAATTCGTTTTTGTATTCTTTTGCGCTTAAAGATTGCATGTAATAATAACATAGTTGAAAGGCAAAAGTTCTTTATAACTACGGCAGCTTGGAAGGAATGATTAATTATTAATGATTAACGGGAAAAGATTTTAATTGTAAAGGTGAAAAAACTATTCACCCATATTGCCCATCACCCTCTAACCGTTAATAATTAACCATTAATAATTTCTCAATGCCCCTCTTTCTCTAAATATGCTTCAACATCTTTTTTAGTTATCGCAACTTTTTTCGGATACTTTGCAAACCACGCCCTGAATTCATTTTTAATTTGCTCTGACCAATCACCATGTATCTGCCCGGATGGATATTTGCCTTGCTGCAACAACAACCTTTCAAATTCATCGCGTAGGCCTGTCATTTCAGAAGCAGCTACCAATTCTTCCACCAGGTAAGCGGGAATAAACACAACACCGTACTCATTAGCAAACACTATATCACCCGGAAACACTGTTACATGTCCTATCCGGATAGGGGCATTGATGGAAGTAGGGGTCATATCTTTGATATAAGAAGGATCATGGCCCTTTACCCAGGCATTAAAACCTTTGGTATCTTTTAGTTCCTGCATATCACGGATGGCGCCGTAAAATATAACTCCATGGCCTGTTTTACTATAGATAGCATTTCCCAGGCTTGAACCGATCAGCGTTCCATCCACTACTTTACCAAAACCATCAGCAACATAAATATCGCCCTTAGTTAGGATGTCGATAGGCCAGATATTTATCCCGCCTTTTTGTGAACGGCCTTCTGTTTTTCCCTGAGCTTTTACCAGGCTATCAAGATCTGGCCTTGCAGGCATGAACTGCGCTGTTACTACGCGGCCCACCATTGTTTCACCGGGTTTGAGGATGATCCAGTCTTTTTCTACCTGGTTACGGTAACCTTTTCGTCCTAAGTATCCCCAAATCTGTTCCAGGGTAGCTTCGTGTAAACGTTCCAACACTAGGTCAGGAACTTTAGGCCGGCCATCAGCAAAGCGTTCACCTTTCCATTGTGATGTTAAGGTTTTTACATACTCGGGTGATGCCCCTATTTCCTGGGCGTAAGTAATCAGTCCGCCGAATGTTAAAGCAAGGAATAAAATTGATTTTTTAAGCATAGTGAAAAGTATATATTTTTTTGAGATTGTTTGTGAGTTATTTGTCTAAACTTCGTTTACCACTACTGATTGCCTGCATTAAACCACGCATATACCCGAATGCATACAATGAACCGATATTACTGTATCCGGGATGTTCGTTACTATCGCCTGCCATGGTGGGTACATGGTCGGGACGAATAGGGCCCTTGAAACCTATATCATAATAAGCCTGCATGGCCGCATACATATCAATCTGACCTTCATCGTGAAATGTTTCTTCAAATTTAAATTTACCACCTCTTACGTTACGGAAATGTACAAAATGAATGACTCCCCGCTTTCCGAAATCTTTTACTACGGTTGGTATATCAACACCCATCAGTGAAAAATTACCCTGGCACATGGTAATGCCATTGCTCGGGCTCTTAACAATATCGAGCATCCGCTTGAAGTTATCTACTGTCGTCATAATGCGGGATATACCTTTAATACTATCTACCTGCGGGTCATCAGGATGCATAGCCAGCTTCATCCCAATTTTCTCTGCTTCGGGAACAACTGCTTTTAAGAAATATTCAAGGTTCTTCCAAAGGGTTTCTTTAGTAACTACGCCATACTCGGTATTGGGTGCATTCTTTATATCTTCATAATCGAAAGCGGTTACCAGTGCACCCCCACGGCCAGGCTTATCCATTTTTGTGCGATACCAACTTATTACAGGCATCCAGTTATAACATATCACATCAATATTACCATATTGCTTGATGTTTTTCATATACGTGATGAAGTTGGCAATCTCTTCATCCTTACCCGGCAGTCCTAATTTTGTTAATGTGTTCAGGGATGCCGGGCCTTCTATTACTCCCAGTTTCAATCCGGCTTTTTCCCATGCCTCTTTGTTGGCTGTGATTACTTTAGGATCCCATGCCATGGAATCTGGTAATCCCACCATCTTTGGATTTATTCCACCGACTGCTCCAAAAACATCTAACTGTTTCATAAAAGCTATGCGGCGTTCATCCATGCCCGAAAAGTAGGCTTCACTCATTTGCATACCTGCATCTTTCGCCATATTAGAAACGTTTTCTTTTGGTGTATTTTGTGATGCCATTGAGGATCCAATTCCGCCAATAGAAAGCGCCGATGCCAGCGTTGCGCTTTTCTTTATAAAATTCCTGCGATTATCTTTCATGATTATGTATGTTTATTTTAATAAATTAAGGTATTCTTGTCTGAACCGTTAACCCACCTATAAGGTTTTTAAAACCTTATAGGTTTGATATCAGCCTCTAACCAGCTCGTTGGATCATCAAATTTATAACGAGGGTGTCAAACTGTAGATAAGAACCCGCCTGTAAACCTATAAGGTTTTGAAAACCTTATAGGTGGCGACAACGATCATTTATCCCACCATACCGGCGTAGTATATAAATCCGGGCCCTGCACAGTAATAGCAGCATCATAATTTTCTTTGTTAAGGGTGGCCTCACTAACGGGATAACGCAAACGTACCAACGCTTTACCACCGGTGAAGTTACCGGGATAATTGGGTGGTACCAAAACCGGGTAACCGGTACGGCGTATAGCAGCAAACTCCTCGAAATTATCATACCACATAAAATGAGCAAGATAAAATTGCGTGTACAATTGCTGCATTTGCGAATCAAAAGTCGCCCCGTTTAATGGATGCGCCAGCAGGTAATTGTCAATGGCTGTTTGTGAAATGGAAAAAGGTCCGCCACCAGGGTATAAAACCTGGGATGGAAATATGGAGGCCGACTTCATAGATGCATTGACTGCCGCCGCATAATGTGTTGCTGCCGCGCTTGCTTCCCAACCTCTTAACGAAGCTTCAGCAAGCAGGAATTCAACTTCTGCATAGCTTTGAATAACCGTGGGCGCACTAAGACTTGCAATTGTGCCGGTATTAGGTTCGGAATAATCTGCAAGCATAGTGCTGCTCCAGGCAGGAATAACACTTTTAATAATCGTTGCATCATAACCGTTAGGAAGCCCTTTCTGCAAAGCGGGATTAGTAGTAGTGGACAATTTAGCAGCCTGCATAGACAGTATGTTACCCTCCCATAAAGTAGCATAAAAAGGCAACCTGGGATCGTTATAGCTTACCAGATAATCAACCAGTGTTTTAGAAAGCTTCACCGGCCCTTTACCCTGATTCGATTCAGGAAAGCTTTCGCGCTTCAGTTCAGCAGCATCCCTGTTTTCAGAATTAGTGGAACCTGGCGCATGATCCACTTTAGCCATATCGGGATTGCTTTTCATAACACCGCCGGCTATTGCTTTTTGTACCCACTCTTTCGACTTAGCCGGATCTACATTACTCATCCTCATTCCCAACCGTAACATCAATTAGTAAGCGAAGGTTTTCCACTTAGCGGTATTACCCGCGTAAATAACATCGGATGAGCCGAATGAAGGTTTGGCGGGATCCAGCTGGCCAATAGCAGTTTGCAGTTCTGAAAGCATTAAAGGATAGATATCTGACTGCTTATCATATTTTGGTTTGAAGGTGCCGTTTATAAAACCTAAGCCTGCTTCTTTATAAGGAACATCACCATAAATATCAGTAGCCCTATGAAGCACAAATACACGCCAGATACTGCCTATAGCGTAATAATTGATCATATCAGGTTTGTCTTTTGTTACCGCAAGCATCTGAACCAGTTCCTTCAGGTGAACGGAATAAATGGTTTCGAACAAATCGCCGAACTGCCCGTTTTCAAAATTTTTATCGCCCGACCAGTTTGTGCCCAATGATGCCATGTACTGGTTGGTACCCGCTAAATATTTTATACTCACGCGGTTCCTGTCATTGGTTCCTACACCGGCGGTTCTTATCTCACTTATCGTTAAGAGATTGCCGATAACCGGATCTGTATAAACATTCGGATTAGTGTTTAATTCTTTAAAACCCTTGTCACAGGAAGCCATCAGCGATACTGCAATGAGCAGTGCGCTGAATTTTACTATCCTGTTTATTAAATGCTGTTTTATATAGTTCATAAATTCTTTTTTTAAATGGTGATATGTTATTACTAAAATTTAACCTGAAGGCTTAATCCATAACTGCGTGCAGTTGGCAACCCAAAATTCTCCAGGCCCTGTGCATTACCGTTACTGTAACTGGATTCAGGATCGATGTTTCTTGCAGTGTTATATATCAAAAGCAGGTTACGCGCTACGAAAGAAAGACTGAGAGATTGTATAGGTGTCTTTCCAAGAATAGTTCCTGGGAATGTATAGCCGAGAATAACCTGGCGCAGTTTAATAAAATCGGCATCGGTTACAAACTGGTCGGTGAGTGTTGCCCAGATAGTGGAATAATAGGTTTGCGCTGAAACGTTACCAGTGTAAGAATTACCATTTTGATCAACACCGGAAACAGCAATTCCTTTTTCCCTTATACCGCCTTCAACAGTTCTCTTGTCCAGGCCAAACTGTGTGGCGTAAGCGTTGGTGGCCGAATATACCTGTGCTCCAAACTTTCCATCTATAAGAAAACTGAAGTTGAAATTTTTAAATGAAAAATTATTGCTGATACCGGCAGTATAAGGCGGAACACCTTGTCCTAATGGCATTAATGCACTTTGTAAAGGTATGCCGGTAGCGCTGTTATATACTATTTGCCCCTTAGCATTCGTGCGTGCGCGGTTGCCTGCGATCATGCCAAATGGCATTCCCTGGAAATGGTAGATTCCTCCGTTCTGCGTACGTGTGGTAGCACCCGGAAGAAAGAGGGAAGTTAACCCGTCTGCGATTTTTAAAACAGTGTTTTTGTTATAGGCAAAATTGAAGCTTACATCCCAACTAAAGGTTGCATGTTTAACCGGTGTACCTGTTAATAATAGTTCTATTCCTTTATTTTTTATTTTACCAACATTTAAAGCAACACTGGTGTAACCGGAAGTGAAGGGAACGGATGCT
>JAABUS010004199.1_pt1 | contig 21316 bp, 18 predicted proteins | sample 5560161 | NCBI WGS metagenome assembly JAABUS01 (sample SAMN10711885, study PRJNA513376) | rock metagenome | isolation source: Antarctica rocks | place: Antarctica: Victoria Land, Trio Nunatak nord | collected 2016-01-04
GCAGGCCGTTGCAGCGGCGCTGGCCGCAGTCAGCGGCGCCCAGCCGGCCGGCCCGGCGCCGGCTCGGGTGATCGTGGTGCTCGGCTGTGGTGGCAACCGGGACCGGCTCAAACGTGAGCCGATGGGTGCAGCCGCGGCGACGGGAGCCGACGTCGTCGTGGTCACCGACGACAACCCCCGGGGCGAGGAACCGGCGTCGATCCGGGCTCAGGTGCTGGCCGGTGCCCGCGCGGCAGCCGGCCGGGGACGGGCGACCGTGGTCGACGGTGGCGACCGACGGGCCGCCATCCGGACCGCACTGGCCGAGGCGAACGCCGGCGATCTGGTTGCCGTGCTGGGGAAGGGACATGAACACGGACAGGAAGTGGCCGGCGTCGTGCACCCGTTCGACGACGTCCAGGTGATCATCCGCACCTGGGCCGAGCTGCACCCGGAACCGGTTCGATGAGGCCGGTCACGCTTGGTCAGGTGGCCGCCTGGGTCGATGGCCGGGTGGTCGGTTCACCGGACACCGTCGTCGGTCCAGACGTGCTGATCGACTCGCGGGCGGTCACCCCGAACGCCTTGTTCGTTGCACTGCCAGGTGAGCACGTCGACGGTCACGCGTATGTCGGGTCCGCGCTAGCGGCCGGTGCGGGGGCGGCCCTGGTTCAGCGGGACACCGGTACCGGTCCCTTGGTCGTGGTCCACGATCCGTTGGCTGCGCTGGCCGCGCTCGGTCGGACCGTGCTGGCCGAGGCGTCCCGGCTGACCGTGATCGGGGTGACCGGGTCGTCGGGCAAGACGTCGGTGAAGGACTTGCTGGCCCAGCTGCTGGTGCCGGCCGGGGCGACGGTGGCGCCGTACGGCTCGTTCAACAACGAGATCGGCGTACCCCTGACCGCGACCCGGGTAGGACCCGGCACGCGGTTCCTGATCAGCGAGATGGGCGCCCGCGGAGTCGGGCACATCCGGTTCCTGTGTCAGATCGCCCAACCCGATGTGGCGGTCGTGCTGAACGTCGGCCAAGCGCATCTGGGCGAGTTCGGCACTCCCGAGGTGACCGCACAGGCCAAGGGGGAGCTGGTGGAGGCGCTCGGACGTGGTTCGCAGTCCGCCGGCCGGGTGGCGGTTCTGAACGCCGACGATCACCGGGTCGCCGGCATGGCTGACCGCAGCGACGCGGCGGTCATCTGGTGTGCGGTCGGTTCCGACCCGGGCGGTGATCGGGCGGTCTGGGCAGCTGCCGTCACCAGTGACGACCTGGATCGGCACAGCTTCGAGCTGCACCTTCGGCACGCCGGCGGCACCGAGCAGCATCCGGTCGGGCTGCAGCAACCAGGCCGGCACCAGGTGGCGAACGCCGTCGCCGCCGCCGGTGCGGCGCTGGCGTGCGGCCTGGCCGGCGGCCAGATCGCCGCCGGCCTGGCCAGCGCACATGTCGTCTCGCGCTGGCGGATGGAGCTGACCGAACGCGCCGACGGCGCGATGGTGCTTAACGACGCCTACAACGCCAACCCCGACTCGGTGCGTGCGGCGGTTCGGACGCTGGCGGTCCTCGGCAGACGACGCGGTCGGCGGACGATCGCCGTCCTGGGCGACATGCTCGAGCTCGGGCCGGACGGCGCCGCCGCGCACCAGGCGGTCGGCGCGCTGGTGCACGAGCTGGGGATCGACCGGCTGATCACCGTCGGACCGCTGTCCGGCGCCATCGCCGACGGCGCGTTGGACGCCGGCCTCGGCGGTGACCGGGTCACGGTGGTGCAGGATAAGGAGGTCGCCGGCGAGCTGGTGGCAGGTGAGCTGGGCCCAGAGCACGTGGTGCTGATCAAGGCCTCCCGGGGGATGGGCCTGGAGACGATCGCCGACCGTCTTCTTCGAGCCGAAGGAAGTGGAGCTCAGCCGTGAAGACGATCGTCCTCGCCGGCGCGCTTGCCCTGCTCGGCACGCTGCTCGGCACGCGTTGGGCCATCGCGATCCTGGTCCGCAAGGGCTACGGTCAGCTGATCCGCGACGACGGGCCCACGTCCCACCACACCAAGCGGGGCACCCCGACGATGGGCGGCACCGTGATCCTCCTCGCGGTGGTGGTCGCCTACACGCTGTCGCACCTGATCTTCTGGACCAAGCCGACCTGGTCGGCGGCCCTGGTGCTGTTCGTCTTCTGCGGCCTCGGTGCTGTCGGCTTCCTGGATGACTACATCAAGATCTCCAAGCAGCGCTCGCTCGGTTTGCGCAGCAAGGCGAAGCTGGCCGGCCAGGCGTTCGTCGCCATCGTGTTCTGCGTCGCCTCGTTCCAGTTCGCCGATGAGCGGGGAGTGACCCCGGCGTCCCAGTTCATCTCGTTCCTGCGCGATGTCGATGTGGTCAAGCTCCCGCTGGTGCTGGCGATCATCTGGCTGATCTTGCTGGTCGCGGCGGCGAGCAACGGGATGAACCTGGTCGACGGGCTGGACGGTCTTGCATCCGGGTCGTCGGTGATGATCTTCGGCGCCTATGGGTTGATCAACATCTGGCAGTACAACCAGGACTGTTCCTACCCGCGGTCGGCCGGTCCGAACTGCTACGAGGTGCGCGATCCGCACGACCTGGCGGTCGTCGCGATCGCGCTGGCCGGCGCCTGTTTCGGCTTCTTGTGGTGGAACTGCCAACCGGCCAAGATCTTCATGGGCGACACCGGGTCGCTGTCCCTCGGCGGTGCGATGGCTGCGATGGCGATCTACACCCGGACCGAGCTGTTGCTGATCGTGATCGGCGGCCTGATGGTGCTGGACACGTTGTCGGTGATCCTGCAGGTCGGCTGGTTCAAGGTCAGTGGCGGTAAACGGCTGTTCCCGATGGCTCCGTTGCACCACACGTTCGAGGTCCTTGGCTGGGAGCAGGTGACCGTGACGATCAGGTTCTGGATCCTGGAAGGGCTGTTCGTCGCGGCCGCTCTGGCGATCTTCTACGCGGAGTGGGTTGCGAGCTCGTGAGCACAAAGGGTAGGACGAGCTCGTGAGCACAAAGGGTAGGACGAGCTCGTGAGCACAAAGGGTAGGACGAGCTCGTGAGGGTTGACTGGCTGGCCGATGCCGATGCGCGGTCACCGTGGTCGCAGGCGACGGTCGTGGTGGCAGGGCTGTCGTCGGGGTTCCCGGTCGCGGACGCGCTGACCGAGTTCGGCGCAACGGTCTGGGTGCTGGATGACGCCGCGACCGACGCCAACCGCGAGCGGGCCACGTTGCTGGAGGCCCTGGGCGCGAAGGTCGTGCTCGGGCCCGGCTCGACCGGCACGTTGCCCCGGATCGGGAATGCTCGCAGCGGCATCGACCTGGTGATCACCTCACCCGGTTGGCCGCCGCGGCACCCGCTGCTGGTGGAGGCGGTGCACCGGGGCATCCCCATCTGGGGAGACATGGAGCTCGCCTGGCGGTTGTCCCGCCCGGACAAGGTCATTCCGTGGATCGGGGTGACCGGCACCAACGGCAAGACGACCACGGTGCAGATGCTGGAGAGCATGCTCCGGGCAGGTGGGTTTCGGACCGCGGCGTTCGGCAACATCGGCCGGCCGATCATGGAGTTCGTCCTCGACCCCGACCCGCTTGACGTGATCGTGGTCGAGCTCTCCAGCTTCCAGCTGCACTGGACGCACTCGCTCAGCATGCACTCGGCTGCTGTGCTCAACCTGCATCCCGACCATCTGGAGTGGTACCCGGACATGGCCGGGTACACAGCCGACAAGGCCAAGATCTACCAGCGTGCCCAGTACGCGTGTGTCTACAACGTCGATGAGCCGGTGACCGAGCAGATGGTCGAGCAGGCGGACGTGGTCGAGGGTTGTCGCGCGATCGGGTTCACCTTGGGGGTGCCGAGCCCGTCCATGGTCGGGGTGGTGGATGACTACCTGGTCGACCGTGCCTTCATCGCGGCACGACGCAGCAACGCCCAGGAGCTCGCCAGCCTCTCCGACGTGCAGCCGTACGCGCCACACAACGTCGCCAACGCGCTCGCGGCCGCGACGCTGGCCAGGTCGTTCGGGGTGTCGCCGGCCGCGGTCCGGGACGGGCTGCGTGCGTTGACGCTGGGTGGGCACCGGATCGCCACCGTCGCCATGATCGACGGCGTCCGGTGGGTGGATGACTCCAAGGCCACCAACCCGCACGCGGCCGCCGCCTCCCTGCAGGCGTTCGAGTCGGTGGTCTGGATCGCCGGTGGGCAAGCGAAAGGCACGTCGTTCGACGATCTTGTCACCGCGGTCGCCGCTCGGTTGCGTGGCGTGGTGATCTTGGGTGTCGACCGCCAGCTGGTCGCGGACGCGTTGACCCGACACGCACCCGATGTCCCGATGATCCGCGTTGACAGCAACGAAACTAGTGCCATGGCGCAGGCCGTCACAGCTGCTGCATCGCTCGCACGACCGGGGGATGCCGTGCTCCTTGCGCCAGGCTGTGCGAGCAAGGACATGTTCATCGACTACGCCGCGCGAGGTGACGCGTTCGTCGAAGCAGTAGAGAAGCTGCGGCGTGGCAACGAGGACAGAAGGAGTTGAGACCGGCGGTGGCTGAGACACTGCGTTCCATCGACCGTGGCTCAGAGCCGGCCATCACGTCGGTCGCGCGGCACGGGCTTGGCCTGGTGCGCAGTGCGCTAGCGCTGCCGATGGCCAGCTACTATGTCGTGGTCGGCGCGGCCGGGCTGTTGATCGCCCTTGGCGTCATGATGGTGCTGTCATCGTCCAGTGTCTTCGCCTACGTGCACTACGGTGACGCCTACTACTTCGTCAAGCGCCAGACGCTCTTCCTCCTGGTCGGTCTGTTGCTGGCCTTCGTGCTGTCCCGGTTGACCATCGCCAAGCTGCGGGTCCTCGGCTGGGCCGGTGTGGCCCTCGCGTTCGTGTTGTTGATCTTGACCTACACCTCGCTCGGGGTGGACATCGCCGGCAACCAGAACTGGCTCGACCTCGGTACCTCGATGCTCAGGATCCAGCCGTCGGAGTTCGCGAAGCTGGCGATCGTGGTGTGGGGCGCCGATGTCCTGGCCCGCAAGGAGAAGCTGCTCGACCAGCCCAAGCACCTGGTCTGGCCCTACCTGCCGGTGACCGGCATGTTGATCTTGCTGGTGGTGTTCGAGGGTGACCTCGGTACCGCGATCGTGATGTGCGGGATGGTGGTGGGTGTGCTCTTCATCGTCGGGGTGCCGCTTCGGATCTTCGGCGCGGTGCTTGCGCTGGCGGCGGTCATGGTCACCGTCCTGGTAAAGTCGAGCCCCAACCGGATGAAGCGGTTGGCTGCCTTCCTCAATCCCGACACCGAGATCCTCAGCACCAACATGCAGTCGATGATGGGGATCTACGCCATCGCCTCCGGCGGCTGGTGGGGTGTGGGCCTTGGGGCCAGCAGGCAGAAGTGGGGTTCGCTCAGCCAGTCCTACTCCGACTTCATCTTTGCCGTCACCGCTGAGGAGCTCGGCCTGTTCGGCAGCCTGGTGGTACTGGCACTGTTCCTGGTCCTCGGCTATGCCGGCGTACGGATCGCGCTTCGCTCGGACAACCCGTTCTGTCGGTACGCCGCCGCCGGGGTCACCTCGTGGTTCATGTTCCAGGCGGTGGTCAACATCGCGGTGGTGCTGCGGTTCATGCCGGTGATGGGCGTGCCGTTGCCGTTGATGTCGTACGGCGGGTCAGCCCTGCTGGCCAACCTGATGGCCCTGGGCGTCCTGCTGGCGTGTGCCCGCAACGAGCCGGCGGCGCGCGCTGTGACGGCCAGACGGAACGCCAAGCGCAGGCCGAAGGTGACGACGGTGACGGCCTCGTCGCGCAAGCTGCCGGCGAGTCGCCGATGAGGGTCGTCCTGGCGGGTGGCGGCAGTGCCGGGCACACCTCGCCGCTGATCGCCACCGCCGACTGGCTGCGTACGCTCGATCCCGGCATCGAGCTGACGGCGGTCGGGACGGCCACCGGCCTGGAGGTCACCGTCGTCCCGGCTGCCGGTCTGCGGCTCGAGCTGATCCCGCGGGTGCCGCTGCCACGAAGGATCACCCCGGCCATGCTCGCTGTCCCCGGACACCTTGCCGGCGCGGTTCGGCAGGCACGGGAGCTGTTGACCGCAGCAAGGGCGGATGTGGTGGTGGGCTTCGGTGGCTATGTGGCCATGCCGGTCTACCTGGCAGCACGCGGCCTGCGGATCCCGATCGTGGTGCACGAGCAGAACGCCCTACCCGGGCTGGCCAACAAGGTGGCTGCGCGGACCCTGACTCGTCATGTCGGCACCTCTTTTCCCGACACCCCGCTGCCGCACGCGCGCTATGTCGGCCTGCCGCTGCGGACCGCCATCGAGAAGTTCGATCGGGCCGCGCTCCGACCTGATGCGTGGGCGGCGTTCGGGCTGGAACCGGATCGGCCCACCCTGCTGGTCTCCGGAGGTTCGCTGGGGGCACTCAGCATCAACGCCGCCCTGGTCGGCGCCCGGGACCGCCTGCTGGCGGCGGGCATCCAGATCCTGCACGTCGTCGGCAATGGCAAGAGCACCGAGGACACCGTGCCGGTCAGCCATCCGCAGACCGGGGCGCGCTACCGTCCGATGGCCTATGTCGACCGGATGGAGCAGGCGTACGCGGTGGCGGACCTGATGCTGGCCCGTTCTGGTGCCGGCACGGTCTGCGAGACCGCGGCCGTCGGGCTGCCGTGCATGTTCGTACCGCTGGCTGTCGGGAACGGTGAGCAGGCCCGCAATGCGCGCCCGGTGGTCGACGCGGACGCCGGCGTGCTGGTGTCCGACCACGACTGCACTGCCGACCTGCTCGCCCGGCGGATGCCCGAGCTGCTGGGCGACCCGGATCGGCTGGCGCAGATGGGTCGGGCCGCGCAGCGGGTGATCCCGCGCGACGGCGCGGAGAAGCTGGCGCGGTGGATCGTGGCGGTTGCCGGCTGATGGCACTGCGCGAGCCGGTCGAGATCCCGGCGTTGGACAGTCTGGGGTGGACCCACTTCATCAACATCGGTGGTGCCGGGATGAGCGGTGTCGCGTCTGTGCTCGCTCAGTCCGGCGTACCGGTCACCGGCAGCGACCCGGTCGACACCGCATCGCTCCGGGTGCTCGCAGACCAGGGGATTGCGACCTACGTCGGCTCCGACGTCGGCCATCTCGGCGACGCCCGAACCGTGGTGGTGTCCTCGGCGACCCGGGCCGATCACGTGGAGCTGGTCGAGGCGCGCCGCCGCGGGCTTCGGATCCTGCATCGCAGCACGGCGCTGGCCGCGGTGGTCGCGACACACCGACGCCGGATCGCCGTCGGTGGTACGCACGGCAAGACCACCACCACCGCGATGACCGCCCAGGTACTGACCGGGTGCGGGTTGGACGCGTCGTTTGTGATCGGCGGTACCTTTGCCGCGACCGGTTCGGGCGCTCGGCTGGGCGACGGCAGCATCATCGTGGTCGAGGCGGACGAGAGTGACCAGACCTTTCTGCAGTACCCGGCCGACATCGTGGTCGTGACCAACGTCGAGGCCGATCACCTGGACAACTGGGGGACACCCGAGCGCTACCGAGCCGGGTTCGTCCGGTTCGTGTCCGCGGACCAGGTCAGCTGTGCGGTCGTCGACCTCGACGATGCCGGGGTGAGCGACCTGATCGTGGCCGCCCCCGGCGGCGGACCGTACACGACCTACGGGGAGGACGCCGCCGCCACCGTCCGGTTGGCCGGGATCTGCGCCGACTCAGACACCTCGACGGCGACCGTCACGGCGGGCAGCTGGACGGGCCGGCTGAGCCTGCAGGCGGCCGGCCGGCACAACCTGCACAACGCTGCGGCCGTGGTCACGGTGGCCCGTCAGCTAGGACTCGATCTCGACCGCGCGCTTGCGGCGCTCGCCGAGTTCACCGGTACCACCCGCCGGTTCCAGCTGGTCGGGGAGGTGGCGGGAGTGCGGATCATCGACGACTACGCCCACCATCCGACCGAGTTGCGGCTCAACATCCAGGCAGCCCGGACTGTCGTCACCGAACGGACCGGCCGGCTGGTTGTCTGCTTCCAGCCGCATCTGTTCAGCCGGACCCGCGACTTCGCCGCAGCCTTCGGCCAGGCGCTTGCCGGAGCCGACATCGCCGTCGTGCTGGGGATCTACCCGTCCCGGGAGGATCCGCTGCCCGGCGTGACCGGACGACTCGTCGCCGATGCCATCCCTGCTGGTGCCGCCGAGGTGCACTACGTCGAGTCGGTGTCCGATGCTGCGGCCGCCCTTGCTGACCTCGTCGGTGCGGGAGACCTGGTGCTGACCGCCGGTGCCGGCGACGTCACAACGGTCGGACCGCAGCTGGCCCGGCTGCTGGCCGGACGAGAAGAAGGGGACCCGTGAGGGGCCGGGTGCTGCGGTGGGTCACGGTGCTCGCCGCGGTGGTGCTGGTGGCCGCCGGCGTCTGGGTCGTCCGGTTCTCGCCACTGCTCGAGGTCCGAGCTGTCGCCATCCACCGTCTCCCGTCCAGCGGTGGGGTGCTGTCCGAGGCTCAGATTCGCGATTCCGCCCAGGTGAGGATGTCGGTGCCGATGGTGACCGAGAGCCTGGAAGGGGTCGCCAGCCGGGTCCGCTCGCTGAAGCCGGTGGCCACCGTGCAGGTTCACCGGAGCTGGCCACATACCCTCACCATCGAGGTCACCGAGCGGACGGCGGCATACGCATGGAAGAGCGGCAGCGGCTATCAGCTGGTCGACCCGACCGGGTTCGCGTTCCTCCAGGTCGGGTCGGTGCCCAAGGGCCTGGTGCCGGTCACGGCGGCCGGCGCCAGCCCAACACTGCTGACCGGTCTGGCTGTGGTGGTTGACACGCTGCCCCGGGATCTGGTGAAGAAGGTCGACCGGGTCGAGGCGCCGTCGCCGGACCAGGTCACCGTCTACCTCGACTCTGGCGTACGAGTGATCTGGGGGAACAGCGCAGACTCCGACCTGAAGGTGCAGATCACCCAGGCTCTGCTCAAGGTAAAGAAGGTGAAGGTCATCGACGTCTCCGCTCCTGGACAGCCCACCACCCGCTAGCCGGCAGACCGGGACCACCGCCTCAACGTTGACTTCACCTCAAGAGATCAACGGGCCCGGGCATCGAAGTCAGTGGGTTTGACCCGGTATCGAGGGTTGGTGTGGACAGCATGTTTCGCGGGTCTATACCCTGTCGAACACGTCAGGTCTGCCCGGCAAACTGTAGGTTTCGAGTGCAGGTCAAGACTTGGTCGTGTCCAGCCGACCTCTTGTTCAAGAAGGAATCCCGTGGTCTCTGCATCTCAGAACTACCTCGCGGTCATCAAGGTCGTCGGCGTCGGTGGTGGCGGCGTCAACGCCGTCAACCGGATGATCGAGGGTGGCCTGCGGGGGGTCGAGTTCATCGCGGTCAACACCGATGCTCAGGCGCTGCTGATGAGTGATGCCGACGTCAAGCTCGACATCGGCCGCGACCTGACCAGGGGCCTGGGCGCCGGGGCCGACCCGGATAAGGGCCGGCAGGCCGCCGAGGACAACGCGGAGGAGATCGAGGAGGCGCTGAAGGGGGCCGACATGGTCTTCGTCACCGCAGGTGAGGGTGGCGGCACCGGGACCGGTGGCGCCCCCGTGGTCGCCCGGATCGCTCGTGCCCTTGGCGCACTGACCATCGGCGTGGTGACTCGGCCGTTCGGCTTCGAGGGCAAGCGACGCCATGACCAGGCCGAGACCGGGATCTCGAACCTCCGTGAGGAGGTGGACACCCTCATCGTGATCCCGAACGACAAGCTGCTGCAGATCATCGACCACCAGGTGGCCATCCTCGACGCGTTCAGGCAGGCCGACCAGGTGCTGCTGCAGGGTGTCTCCGGCATCACCGACCTGATCACCACCCCCGGTCTGATCAACCTCGACTTCGCCGACGTGAAGTCGGTCATGTCGAATGCCGGCTCGGCCCTAATGGGCATCGGCTCGGCCCGGGGTGAGGACAGAGCCCGGGCCGCCGCGGAGATGGCGGTGTCCTCGCCGTTGCTGGAGGCGAGCATCGACGGAGCGCACGGCGTACTGCTGTCGATTGCCGGCGGCTCGGATCTCGGCCTGTTCGAGGTCTCCGCCGCGGCGAGCCTGATCCAGGCCGCAGCGGCCGACGACGCCAACATCATCTTCGGCGCCGTGATCGACGACGCGCTCGGCGACGAGGTCAAGGTCACCGTCATCGCGGCCGGCTTCGACGGTGGCCAGCCGCCACGGCGCCAGCCCGGCGTCGCCGCCCGTCCCAACCAGGGCCAGGCCGGGACGGCACGCGCGTCGGGACAGACTGGCCAGCCGGGTGCCGCCCAGGGTCAGCAGCGCCCGAGCGGTGACGCAGGTGCCCCGGCGGGTGGTCAGCAGCCGAGCCAACTCCAGCAACCCAGCCCGGCCCAGCCCCAGCAGCCGGGCCAACCCCAGCAGAACCGGCCGATGGCGCCGCGACCGCCGATCGGTGACGACGACCTGGACGTCCCGGACTTCTTGAAATAGTCACCAGACGAAGTAGGTAACGCGGAAGTTGTTCGCACATCTCGCCGAGCCCAGCGCGGCCACCGGGGGCATCGGTGTCGCGTTCACCGACCGCTCAGGCGGGGTCACACCCGGCATCATGGGGTCGTTGAACCTCGGCCGGACCGACGTGGATGACCCGGCCAACGTGCTGGCCAACTTCCAGCTGGTCGGGGAGCGGCTGGGTCAGGGCCGGTTCGCCACCACCAGCCAGACCCACACCGCCGATGTCGCCACCGTCGACGGCGACTGGGCGGCCGCGCTGACCGCGACGAGCTTTCTCGGCTCTAGCTGGCCCGGACAGCCGCGGCTGCCGTTCGCTGACGCACTGGTCACTGCTCAGCCCGGCGTCGTGTTGGCGATGCGGGTTGCCGACTGCCTGCCGATCCTGCTCGCCGACCCGCAGACCGGGGTGATCGCGGCGGTGCACGCCGGTCGACCGGGACTGTTCGCCGGCATCGTGGCCAAGGCGGTCCAGGTCATGCGCGGGCTCGGCGCGACCCGGATCGACGCGCTGATCGGCCCGCACGTGTGCGGCCGCTGCTACGAGGTGCCCGGGGAGATGGTGGACGCACTCAGCCCGGTCCTGCCGCAAACCCGGTCCACGACCTCCTGGGGAACACCCTCGCTCGACCTGGCGGCCGGCGCCCGGGCGCAGCTGGCGGCTCTCGGGTGCCGCGTCGAGGTACTGCCTGGCTGCACCCGTACCGATCAGTCGCTGCACTCGCACCGTCGCGACGGAGCCGGCGCGGGCCGGCTGGCCGGCTTGATCTGGCGTCGCTGAACGGCGTGAGCGTGTCGGGGCGCCAACATGTCCGAGAACGCCGCCGACAGCGGGTAAGGTCAGAGCCGAAACCGACTGGAGGGCACCTGATGGCCGAACGAATGAGGCGTGCTGCGGCATGGCTGGGCCTGGTCACCGACGACCGCTACGACGAGCACGACGCCGCCGACGCCGAGCTCACCGAGGGCGTGGCGGTGACCGATGCGGTGGAGGACTCCGCCAGCATCACTGCCTTGGACAGCCGACGGAGCCCTGGCCGGACCGCCGAGCCGAGCCAGTCGGTGGAGCTGCGTCCGGCCGCTAAGCCGAGCACCCGAGCCGGCGCCGCGACAGCGGTCGCCACCCAACCAACGACCACCTCTGGACCACGGACGGCTGACTTGTCCCGGATCATCACTGTGCACCCGCGCACCTACAACGAAGCCCGTACGATCGGGGAGAACTTCCGCGATGGTGTGCCGGTGATCATGAACCTCTCCCAGATGGAGGACTCCGACGCCAAGCGCCTGGTGGACTTCGCGGCCGGTCTGATTTTTGGGCTGCGTGGCAGCATCGAACGTGTCACCAGCAGAGTTTTCTTGATCTCACCGCATAACGTGACAGTGACCGCGGAGGACAAGGAACGCATCGTGGGCGGGTTCTTCAACCAGAGCTGATTTGCCACCGGCAAACAGGGTCTGCGCACCCGCGCACGGTTCACAGGAGTCGGGGTAGAGATGGGATTGAGCATCGTCGGGTTCGTCATAGGTCTGCTGCTGCAGATCTATTTTATGGTCCTGCTCGCGCGGATGGTCTTCTCGTGGGTGCCGGTGCTGGTTCACGGCTGGGAGCCGCGGGGTCCCGTCCTGGTGGTGTGCGAGGTGGTCTACTCGTTGACCGACCCGCCGCTACGGTTGCTGCGCAAGGTGTTCCGGCCGGTACGGATCGGCACGATGTCCTTCGACATCGCCTTCTTGGCGCTGGTGATCCTGCTCAGCGTCGTGATGTGGGTCAACCGGGTGGTGTTCTACTGAGGCGCGCGCCCTACCGGTCGCAACCGCACGCAGGCCATGACGGTCCAGGTGCCCCTTCAGTATGTGCTCGCTGGACAAATTGGGTACGGTGGTGCCGATGGGTGAGTGCCCATTCGTGAATTCCCGAACTATCCCTGCACGCCTTCGGGCCGCAGAACACGAGGTGGACGATGACGCTGACGTTGGACGACGTGCGCAACATGAAGTTCCGCATGGCCCGGCGCTCCGGCTACGAGGTTATGGATGTTGATCAATTCGTCGATCAGGTCGAGGAAGCCTTCGCTCACCTGACCGAGGAGAACCAGCTGCTCAAGCAGCAGGTCGAGGCGCTGAAGAGTGCTGCCAGCGAAACATCCGGTCGGCCCGCCGCCCCCCGTCCCGGCGACGGCGGTCAGTCGGTTGACACCGGGTCGCAGCCGGCCCAGAGCACCGGACTGCCGCAGGCACAGTCTGCGACCTCACCGACCTCTGGCCCTGCGACGGTCGGGGCACAGCAGGCGCCGGTGTCGGCCACTGTGAGCGCGCCGGCTGCCGAGGGCCATGGCATCGAGCGTCTGGTGGTCAGTACCAGCGCCGAGGCCAGCCAGGCCGCCCAGCGGCTGGTGCAGATGGCAGAACGTGTCGTAGCCGAGGCCGAGGAAGACGCCGAGAAGATCCGTGAGGATGCCCGGCGCGAGGCCCATCAGATCACCACCGATGCCAAGACCCGGGCCGAACGGTCCGAGTCCGAGGCACGGGTGAATGCCGAGCGGGTCTCCTCCGACGCCAAGACCCGGGCCGAGCAGTTCGAGCGTGAGCTGGCCAACAAGCGGACCCAGATGTTCGGCGAGCTGGAGAAGCAGCGCGATCGGCTCAACGAGTCGGTGGAGCAGCTGCGTGCGTTCGAGGCGACCTACCGGTCGAACCTGACCGAGCACCTTCGCCGCCACATCGAGACCCTCGAAGGTGGCGTGTTCGAGCCGACCGAGCGTCCCGACGGGCTGGCCGCTCCTTCCGCCGACCCGGCCACGACCGCCGACTCTGGCGCGCCGGCCTCCGGTGCCGGTGCCGCCACCGGACAGTCCGCCACGCCGCGGCTGGATGCGCTGCTCGGCGACAGCCGCTGACAGAGATCTCGCGGCACCGCACCCAGCCGGCCTCGGCAGGTCACGATTTCGGCACGGTCATTGCGTACGGCCATTGTCGGCCCTATTGTCGGCCGGACACTCAACGGCGAGGGACGTCTTCCACGTCCGAGAGGGGAAGCCATGCCGACCGCCAAGAGGCCTCGCGCCAGCGCCGCTGCCCCCGCTGCGGAGAAGAAGACAGCAACACGTGCAACCGTGGAACCATCTGGTGCTGCCACCAAGAAAGCGGCTACCGAGGGGAGCACGTCGGGGTCGAAGGGGACCAGCGGACCCCGGACGACGAAAGCCGCCGCGACCAGGAAGACCAGCACCCGTGCAACGACCCAGGCCACTGCCGCCCCACCACCAGCGAAGAAGAAGAAGAATCCTGTGAACTCATCGACGACCAGTCGGGCAGCGGCCGCCGCCGCGGCATCGCTGCCGATCCGCGACGGCGAGGATCCCTGGACCCTCGCCGACGTCGTGACGGTACGCGCCGACCTCGAGGCGGACATCATCCGTCAGACCGAGCAGATCGAGATCGTCAACAACGAGCTGGCTGGCCTGCTGCGCGACGGCAACGACGGTGCCGGCCGGGATCCGGCCGACGTGGGCTCGACCAACTTCGAACGCGACCAGGAGATGTCGCTGGCCGCCAACGCCCGGGAGATGCTGGAGCAGTCCCAGGAGGCGCTCAAGCGCATCGACGCCGGCACGTACGGAGTCTGTGAGAACTGTCACGAGCCGATCGGCAAGGGACGGTTGCAGGCGTACCCACGGGCCAACCTGTGCGTGCGCTGCAAACAGCGTCAGGAACGCCGATAGCTAATCAAGGCGGTGATCGGGCCGCAGCCGCGCGCACCCGCCATGGCCGGCCGGCCAAGGCGCTGCTGCTCGGCGTAGCACTGGTGTGCTGGGGACTGGACCAGTCGACCAAGGCGATCGTGGTCGCCCAGGTCGACCCGGCCCGGCCGATCCGGCTGGTCGGCGGGCTGCTCACCGTCCACCTGGTGCGCAACGCGGGTGCAGCCTTCAGCCTGGGCGAGAACTACACCATCGTGTTCACGACCCTGTCCGCCCTGGTGCTGATGTTCGTGCTGGTCGGGTTGCTGCCCCGGGTGACGCACATCGGCTGGGCGGTCGCACTGGGGTTCCTGTGCGGCGGCATCCTGGGCAACCTGACCGACCGGGTGGTACGGCCGCCGTCACCGCTGCGCGGTCAGGTCGTCGACTTCCTGCAGCTGCCGCACTGGGCGATCTTCAACGTCGCGGACATGTGCGTGTGCACCGCCGCGGTGATGATCATGATCTTCGTCATCCTCAAGAACGTCACCTTGACCGGACAACCTGCAGGCGGACCCAAGGAACCGGTGCGGGTCGCGCAAACCAGCATCTCCAAGGACAGCATCTCCAAAGACAGCGTCTCCAAAGACAGCAAGGCGTGAGCTCTTCCCGGGTGCTCCTGGTCCCCGACGGCCTGGACGGCGAACGGGTCGATTCGGCGGTGGCGCGGATGCTCGGGCTGTCGCGCAGCAGGATCGCCGATCTGGCCACCGACGGTCACGTCCTGGTCGACGGGGTGGCTGTCGACAAGTCCGATCGGCTGCACGCCGGCGCGATGCTCGAGGTGGTCCTGCCCGAGCCCGGCACCGGCCCCAGGGTCGTGGCTCACACGGTGGCGGGGGTTCAGGTCGTCTTCGACGACGACCACATCGTGGTCGTGGACAAGCCGGTCGGGGTGGCGGCGCACCCGTCCGTCGGTTGGACCGGCCCGTCGGTGGTCGGGCACCTGGCCGGCGCCGGTTTCCGGATCTCCACCTCTGGCGCGCCAGAACGTCAAGGAGTTGTGCAGCGCCTCGACGTCGGCACCTCCGGCCTGATGGTCGTGGCGAAGAGTGAACAGGCCTACACGGTGCTCAAGCGCGCGTTCCGGGCCCGTGACGTGCGCAAGACCTACCACACGCTCGTGCAGGGCCACCCCGACCCGTTCACCGGTACGATCGACGCGCCGATCGGACGGCATCCCGGGCGTGACTGGAAGATGGCGATCACGGCTGATGGCCGACACAGCATCTCCCACTACGCGACGTTGGAGGCGTTCGTCGCCGCCACGCTGCTGGAGGTACACCTCGAGACCGGACGAACCCACCAGATCCGGGTGCACATGCAGGCGATCAGGCATCCGTGCGTCGGCGATCCGACGTATGGCGGCGATCCGGTGCTGGCGGCGCGGCTGGGACTGGACCGCCAGTGGCTGCATGCGGTGGAGCTCGCGTTCACCCACCCGGCAACGGGGGAGTGGGTGAGCTTCACCTCCGCCTACCCCGAGGACCTGTCCCGGGCATTGGAACAGATCCGCGCATGGTAGGACCAGTGCTGCGGTGGTAGGGAACGTGCCTCGGCCGGCGCGCTAAGGTCGAAGCCGTGCGTAGAGCGAAAATTGTCTGCACCCTCGGCCCGGCGTCATCGTCGTTCGAGCGGCTGACCGAGCTGGTTGCCGCCGGCATGGATGTCGCACGGCTGAACATGAGCCACGGTGACCATGCCGATCATGAACGCAACCTCAAGACCGTCCGAACAGTGGCGATGGCGGCCGGTCGGCCGGTCGGGGTGCTGGCGGACCTGCAGGGTCCCAAGATCAGATTGGGCCGGTTCGCCGAAGGTCCGGTGACCTTGACGGTAGGTGCGACCTTCACCATCACCACCGACGACGTGCCCGGCGACGTCCAGCGGTGCTCGACCACCTACCAGGGTCTCCCCGGGGACGTGACGCCCGGCGACATGATCTTGATCGATGACGGCCGGATCATGCTGATCGCCAACCAGGTCAAGGGCAACGACGTGATCACCACCGTCCAGGTCGGTGGCCCGGTCAGCAACAACAAGGGGATCAACCTGCCGGGCGTTGCGGTGAGTGTTCCGGCGATGAGTGAGAAGGACATCGGCGATCTGCGCTGGGCACTGCGCAGCGGCTGCGACATGGTCGCCCTGTCGTTCGTGCGCAGCGCCAAGGACTACGACCTGGTGCGTTCGGTGATGGACTCCGAAGGTCTGGTCGTCCCGGTTGTCGCCAAGATCGAGAAGCCACAGGCGGTGGAGAACCTGGACGAGATCATCGACGCGTTCGACGCGTTCATGGTGGCGCGCGGTGATCTTGGCGTGGAGCTTCCGCTCGAAGAGGTTCCGCTGGTGCAGAAGAAGATCGTCGACGCAGCGCGACGGTGGGCGAAGCCGGTGATCGTCGCCACCCAGATGCTGGAGTCGATGATCTCCTCGCCGCGGCCGACCCGCGCCGAGGCCTCCGACGTGGCGAACGCGGTGCTGGACGGAGCCGACGCGGTGATGCTGTCCGGTGAGACCAGTGTGGGTCAGTATCCGGTGGTCACCGTGGCGACGATGGCAAGGATCGTGGTCAACACAGAGGAACACGGGCTGAACCAGATCCACAGCATCGACTGGGACCCGCACACCTCAAGTGGCGTCATCGCCAAGGCGGCAGCCGAGGTCGCCGAACGGGTCGGTGCCAAGTATCTGGTCGCCTTCACCCACTCCGGTGACTCGGCCCGGCGGTTGGCCCGGCTGCGCTGCTCCATCCCGTTGCTCGCCTTCACCCCGCTGCCTCAGACCCGTCAGGCGCTGACCATGTCCTGGGGGGTACAGACGTTCCTGACCGAGCTGGTCGACCACACCGACGCCATGATCCGCCAGGTGGACGCGGCCCTGATCGAGCTGGGCATGATCGAGCACGGCGAACGCGTCGTGATCGTCGCCGGTTCACCTCCCGGCGTGGCCGGATCCACGAACATGATCCGGTTGCGCCGCATCGGCATGCCCCTGTAGATGTGCAGGTTCCCTGGTGCCCGCCGTATTGACTTCACGCTGGCGCCGTTGGGCGAATTCATCAGTACCGGAGAGGGGATTCGAACCCCCAAGTCCTTTCGGACAGACGGGTTTGAGCCGTCCGCGTATACCATTCCGCCACCCCGGCAGGTGAGTGCAAACTTGGCTGCAACCTCGTGGCCGCATTAGTGTAGCCCAGTTCGTACGGTGGTCCGGAACCTCGTCGTGCACCCCGGTACAGTCGGACGAGCAGCAGATCAGTTAGGTCCAGACCAATGACGGATCGAGCCGGGAGATATAGGTGTGGGATGGCGAACCAAGAGAAGTCGGCTGCGGCGCCGCGGGTTCTGGTCGCCGAGGACGAGGCGCTGATCCGTCTTGACCTGGTCGAGATGCTGACCGAGGAGGGCTACCAGGTGGTCGGCGAGGCAGCCGATGGCGAGGCGGCGCTGGAGATGGCGCGCGAGCTGAAGCCCGACCTGGTGGTGATGGATGTCCAGATGCCCAAGATGGACGGGATCACCGCAGCCGAGCAGATCGCCGAGGAGCGGATCGCTCCGGTGGTGATGCTGACTGCATTCAGCCAGCGAGACCTGGTCGACCGGGCCAGGGCGGCAGGCGCCATGGCCTACGTGGTGAAGCCGTTCGACGCCTCCGACGTCGTGCCGGCGATCGAGATCGCGATGGGCCGGTTCGCCGAGATCACCGAGATCGAGAACGAGGTCGCAGATCTTCAGGAGCGGCTGGACTCGCGCAAGGCCGTCGACCGCGCGAAAGGCCTGCTGCAGCAGGGATTGGGCCTGTCCGAGCCGGACGCGTTCCGGTGGATCCAGAAGACCGCGATGGACCTTCGCAAGTCGATGCGTGAGGTCGCCGACGGCATCATCGAGCAGTACGGCTCCAAGAAGCAACGCAACGGCTGATCCTCACCCCGGCAGGGAACCGACTTCCTCGCCCACCTCGCCCAAGGTGTCCGAATCACCCTGCCGAGGATCTCGCCCGGGCAGCCATGCAGGTCACCCGGGCGGTGCAGATCTGGCTGCGTGCGTCGTCGACCAGGGACACCTGGTAGCTGAGCAGGGTGCCGCCGATCCGCAGTGCGGTAGCGGTGCCGGTCACCCAGCCGGATCGAGCTGGCAGATGATGGGTCGCGTTCAGTTCGATCCCGTACGCCACCCGGTCCGCACCCACCGCGACGTTGGCTGCGATCGAGGCGAGGGTCTCGGCCAGCACACAGGATGCGCCGCCGTGCCACATCTTCATCGGCTGGGTGTTGTCCTCGACCGGCATCCGTCCGACCACCCGGTCGGCGGAGACCTCAAGCAGCTCCAGGCCCATCTTGACGTCGAGGGCGCTGGGCATCCCGTCGGGCCAGGGCATCGGTTGCGTTTCGTGCATGCGCTCACTCTAGGCACCGACCTGTCGGGCGGCGGGGCTGTCGGCACGCCTGGATAGAGTCGGCCTGTGACGATCGATCTAGTGACGAGCACCGTTGACCTGGACGCACCGCCGAAGCTGTTGCTGATCGACGGCCATTCGGTGGCCTATCGGGCCTTCTTCGCCCTGCCGGTGGAGAACTTCTCCACCGCGACCGGTCAGCACACCAACGCGGTGTTCGGCTTCACCTCGATGTTGATCAACGTGATCCGGGACGAGCAGCCGACCCATATCGGGGTTGCGTTCGACGTGTCCCGGCAGACATTCCGGTCGGAGGTCTACGCAGAGTACAAGGCCAACCGGTCGAAGTCGCCGGACGAGTTCAAGGGCCAGGTGGACCTGATCAAGGAGGTGCTGGACGCCCTCAACATCGTTCACGTCGAGACGCCGGGCTTCGAGGCCGACGACATCATCGGCACGATGGCCACCCGTGCCGCGGCTGCCGGGATGGCGGTGCTCATCAGCTCCGGCGACCGGGACACGATGCAGCTGGTCAGCGACCAGGTGACGGTGCTGTACCCGCTGCGGGGGGTGTCGGAGATTGCCCGGATGACGCCGGAGGCGGTGCTGCAGCGTTACCTGGTGGAGCCGGCCCGCTATCCCGAGCTCGCCGCCCTGGTCGGCGAGACCAGTGACAACCTGCCCGGGGTCCCCGGGGTAGGTGCCAAGACGGCAGCCAAGTGGCTCGACCAGTTCGGCGGACTGGAGAACCTGATCACGCATGCCGGTGAGCTGAAGGGCAAGGCCGCAGAGAGCTTCCGCGACCGGATCGACGACGTCCGGCGCAACCGGCAGATCAACGCGCTGGTGCTCGACCTCGAGCTGCCGGTCGGCCCGGCCGATCTTGAGCGGGTGATGTGGGACCGGGAGAAGGTGCACGGCCTGTTCGACTCACTCGAGTTCCGGGTGCTGCGCGACCGACTGCTGGAGACGCTGCCGGCCGAGGACGACCCGGAGGGTGGCTTCGAGGTGGTCGGCGCCCGGCTGGAGCCGGGCGAGCTGGCCGACTGGTTGGCCGAGCACGCGACCGGCATCCGGACCGGAATCGACGTCATCGGGACCTGGGGGGCGGGCACCGGCGACATCAGGGCGTTGGCGCTCGCGTCCGCCGACGGTGCCGCCGCCTGGTTGGACACCACCGACCTGGGGCCGGCCGACGACCGGGCGCTGGCCGACTGGCTGGCCAACCCGAGTCGGCACAAGGCCATGCATGACGCCAAGGGCCTGTTGCTGGCCGCCTGGGCCCGCGGCTGGGACCTTCAAGGACTCACCAGCGACACCCAGCTGGCCGCGTACCTTGTCCGCCCCGACCAGCGCACCTACGACCTGGCCGACCTGACCGCGCGCTACCTCAAGCGTGAATTGAGGGTGGAGTCGTCCGGCGTCGCGACCACCGAGGAGGACCAGGACACCTTGTTCGCGCTCGGCGACGACGACTCCGGCGATCTGGCCGCCGCCCAGGCTGCCATGGTCCGAGCCCGCGCCGTCATCGACCTGGCCGAGGCGCTGGACACCGAGGTCGCGGCCCGGGGCGGTGCCGATCTGCATCTCGGTGTCGAGCTGCCGCTGCTCCGCACGCTCGCCCGGATGGAGCAGATCGGCGTGGCCGTCGACGTCGGGCAGCTCGAGCAGCTCGAGTCGCACTACGATGTCCAGGTCACCACGGCCGCCGACGAGGCCTATGCGGTGCTCGGCCAACAGATCAACCTCGGTTCGCCCAAACAGCTGCAGGCGGTGCTGTTCGACGAGCTGAGCATGCCCAAGACCAAGCGGACCAAGTCGGGCTACACCACCGACGCCGACGCGCTGCAGGGACTGTTCGAACAGACCGAGCACCCGTTCCTCGCGCACCTGCTCGCCCATCGCGACGCGATCCGGCTGCGGCAGACGGTGGCCGGACTGCTCGCCGCCGTCTCCGACGACAGCCGGATCCACACCACCTACCTGCAGACCATCGCCGCGACCGGGCGACTCTCGTCCACCAACCCGAACCTGCAGAACATCCCCATCCGCACCGAGGAAGGTCGGCGGATCCGGGAGGCGTTCGTGGTCGGCACCGGCTACGGGTCGCTGATGAGTGTGGACTACTCACAGATCGAGATGCGGATCATGGCGCACGCCTCGGCCGATGCCGGGCTGATCGCAGCGTTCAACTCCGGTGAGGACTTTCACAGCCTCACCGCTGCCCGGGTGTTCCGGCTGCGACCCGAGCAGGTGGGCACCGCGGAGCGAGCCAAGATCAAGGCGATGAACTACGGGCTGGCGTACGGACTCAGTCCGTACGGGCTGAGCCAGCAGCTCAAGATCAGCACCAGCGAGGCCAAGGCCCTGATGGATGAGTACTTCGAGCGGTTCGGCGGCGTCCGGGACTATCTGATGAGCCTGGTCGCCGATGCCCGCAGGACGGAGTTCACCGAGACCATGCTTGGCCGCCGCCGCTACCTGCCCGACCTGATGAGCTCCAACCGGCAACGGCGGGAGATGGCCGAGCGGATGGCCCTGAACGCGCCCATCCAGGGCTCGGCCGCCGACATCATCAAGGTCGCCATGCTGGACGTCGAGCGTGCCCTGGCCGATGCCACGATGACCAGTCGGATGCTGCTGCAGGTGCATGACGAGCTGGTGTTCGAGGTCGGCGTCGGGGAACGTGAACAGCTTGAGACGCTGGT
>JAABUS010004200.1_pt1 | contig 21313 bp, 10 predicted proteins | sample 5560161 | NCBI WGS metagenome assembly JAABUS01 (sample SAMN10711885, study PRJNA513376) | rock metagenome | isolation source: Antarctica rocks | place: Antarctica: Victoria Land, Trio Nunatak nord | collected 2016-01-04
TCCGGAAACCGCATGAAAGAAATTGGTGTTCGTAAAGTGCTGGGTAGTGTACGTTCACAATTAATTTTTCAGTTTCTTACAGAATCATTCATACTTGTGCTAATTGCAACTGCGTTGGCATTGGCTGCATATCCTTTTGCCAGGCCTGTGTTTTCTCAAATGGTGGGCAAATCAATCCCATCGCTTTTATCGTTCCCGGTATACTTTATTTTTATTCCAATAGTGTTGATTTTGTTTACTGGTTTACTGGCAGGTTTGTATCCGGCGTTTGTTTTATCATCTATTAATACCGTAAATTCCTTAAAGGGAAAATTAAATACTGTTAAAGAAAATATCTTTTTGCGTAAGTCGCTTGTGGGCTTTCAATTTGCTATTGCACTGGTTGTATTGATTGCTGCAGCAATTGTTACACAACAAGTATCCTATTTTTTCAGCCAAAGCCTGGGCTATAATAAAGAATATATTGTTGCATCACAAGTTCCAAGAGACTGGTCGCCTGCCGGTGTAAGGAAAATGGAAACCATCCGCAATGAATTTGCAGCCATTCCGCAAGTAAGCAGTGTTGCATTATCTTATGAAATTCCTGATGGCATGAATGGAAACAGTCTCCCAGTTTATAAAGCAGGCTCCGATTCTACACAGGCAATTGCCATGCAATCGTTGATAACAGATGAAAATTATTTAAGCACTTACGGAATACAATTAAACAGTGGCGAATTTTTTGACAGTCTTAATCTTGATTCCGGCAAGGTGGTGCTAAACCAAAAAGCAGTTGCTGCGCTTGGTTATAAAAATTCATCGGATGCCATCGGGCAACAGCTTCGCATTCCTAACGACCCAACAACATTTACAGTGAAAGGCGTTATCAATGATTTCCATTTTGGTTCTATGCAGCAGGCCATACAGCCGATGATATTTTTTAATGTAACAACCTCTGTTGTTCACCGCTACCTCTCATTCAAACTGAAGCCAGGTAATGTAAGTACCGGTATTGAAGCCATACAAAAAAAATGGGCAACACTGCTTTCAGGCAGTTCTTTTGAATATAGTTTTATGGATGATACGCTGAATAAATTATATGCTGCAGAACTGCAATTAAAAAAGGCAGCTTATGCTGCTACACTCTTATCATTGGTCATTGTACTGTTAGGTGTCCTTGGTTTGATATCATTAAGCATTCATAAACGGGTAAAAGAAATTGGCATACGCAAAGTATTAGGGGCATCTGTTTTCAATATCATGCTCTTGTTTGTTAAGGAGTTTGTCATAATTATTTTAACAGCGGCTATTGTTGCATGCCCTGTTGCCTGGTGGGTGATGAATAACTGGTTAAACAACTATGCTTATCACATAGCTATTTCTCTGCTGCCTTTTGTTTGGTCAATAATTATTTTAGCAGTAATTACTTTATTGCTGATTGGGTTTCAAACCATAAAAGCAGCCATTGCAAACCCGGTAAAAAGTTTGAGAACAGAATAACAGAACCACCATTTATTGGATTTGAATAGATTGGGATGAAATTGCCTGAACTACGATTGAATGAATGTTTGAAATTTGTAAGATTAATGAATATGAATTTTTTTAGTAAAAAGTTTTACTAAAAACTTAGTGAACCTTTTTGGCTTCGAGACTTTATAAAGATGCTTCAAAAACTATTTATAAAACCAACCGCATTTAAAATGGGAATGTCACGACATGGATGCAGTGTAAGCAGGTCTTTTTCCCCTGTAATAAGGTTATCCAATGCTTTCCGGTTCGTAGAAATTGGGATGAGTGCGGCGCTGATTAAACTATTTGTGTCAAACACAAAAAAACTAATCATTATCTTTCAAAATGCCTTGAAGAATATCGTCTGTAAGCCCGCGTTGCTGCATAGTAGCGCCAACTTCATCCAGAAATTGTTTAAATTCTTCTTTAGAATCCGTCATCAGCTCTTTTGCCAACCTGATATTTATTCGTTGAGATATTTTATCTCTAAGCTGTTGCGAAGACATCCGCCACTTTTTTGCGGTAGCATCTTCAACCTCAATAACAATTCGTTCCATTATTTTAATAATTATGCTTACAAGCCAAATTTACAAAAATTAGGCCTTCAATATATATACCATGTTTAAAAACTATTTCAAAACCGCATGGCGCAATCTTATTAAAAACAAAGTGCATTCCACGATCAATATCGTGGGGCTTTCTATTGGCATGTGCGTGGCAATTCTTATAGGGCTATGGATCTTTGATGAATTAACCTACAACCAAAGTTTTAAAAATTACAACCGCATTGCACAGGTAATGCAACACCAGACTTTTAACGGTGAGGCCGGCACTCAGAATTCATTACCATATCTAATGGGAAATGAGCTGAGAAAAAATTATGGCAGCCATTTTAAATACATCTCGATGTCATCATGGACAAACAATCATCTTCTTGCTTTCAATGAGAAAAAAATTTCAAAAAGCGGCAATTACTTCGAACCCCAGGTCACAAAAATGCTTTCGCTGAAAATGCTAAGAGGCACGCATTCAGCCTTGCAAGACAGTCATTCAATCATACTTTCTTCATCAACAGCCAAAGCTTTATTCGGCGATTCGGACCCTATTGGTAAACTGATAAAAATTGATAACAGGTTAGATGTGAAAGTTACCGGAGAGTTTGAAGATCTGCCTTATAACTCAGACTTTAGCAACCTAACATTTATAGCACCCTGGCAATTGTATATTGATAGCAACACATGGGTTGAAAAATTCAGCAATCCATGGCGTAACAATTCTTTTCAAGCTTATGTACAAATAGCCGATCACATTGACATGGACAAGATTTCTGCGAAGATAAAAGATGTGAAGCTTAAGAGGGTTACAAGAGAAGATGCTGCATTTAATCCTGTTGTTTTTCTTCAACCCATGAGCAAATGGCATTTATTAGCGGAATTTAAAAATGGTGTAAATGTTGGCGGAAGAATTGAATTTGTTTGGCTGTTTGGCATTATCGGTGTTTTTGTGTTGCTGCTTGCGTGCATCAATTTTATGAATCTCAGTACTGCCCGTTCAGAGAAACGTGCGAAAGAAGTGGGTATCAGGAAAGCGATCGGTTCCATGCGAGCGCAACTGATTGGTCAATTTTTTTCTGAGTCATTCCTTGTGGCATTCCTTGCATTTTTATTGTCTTTGGTTTTGGTGCAATTGACACTTCCCTTTTTCAATGAAGTGGCTGATAAAAAAATCTACATCTTATGGGGCAATCCGTTATTCTGGTTAGCGGGCATTGTATTTACATTAATCACCGGATTGCTTGCAGGCAGTTATCCTGCGTTGTATTTATCTGCTTTCAGGCCTGTGAAAGTTTTAAAGGGCACCTTTCGTGTTGGGCGTTTGGCATCATATCCCCGAAAAGCTTTGGTGGTATTGCAATTTACGGTTTCTGTTATCTTGATAATTGGAACGATAGTCGTTTTTAACCAGATTCAGTTTGCAAAAAACCGCCCTGTTGGTTATAACCGTCACGGTTTATTAACCATAGGAATGTCTACTGAAAATGTACATACTCATTTTGAGGCAATACGCAGCGAATTAACTTTATCCGGAGCTGTGTCGGAAATATCAGAATCGTCGAGCGCAACCACTTATGTTGATGAAATTGATAACGGATTTACCTGGCAAGGAAAAGATCCTATCCTGCAAGGCAATTTCGGTGTTGTGTATATTTCGCGTGGTTTTGGGAAAACAATAGGATGGCAACTTAAAGATGGACGTGACTTTTCAACGGATTTTGGAACTGATTCATCGGGGATCATCCTGAATGAAACCGCTGTTAAATTTATGGATTTCAAACAACCTGTCGGTGAAAACATACAGTGGGACGGCAAGCCTTACCATGTTATCGGAGTGGTTAAAGATATGGTAATGCAATCTCCATATAACCCTGTTTTCCGTACAGTTTTTGTAACGAATCATGATGCACAACCTGTTATTGTCATCAGGATAAATCCTTCGCAAAGCGCACATGTTGCATTGTCTGAAATTGAAACTATTTTTAAAAAATACAATCCTGCGCAGCCGTTTGATTACAGATTTACAGATGATGAATATGCTAAAAAATTCGGTGACGAAGAACGAATTGGCAAGCTTGCAAGCGTCTTTGCCGCGCTCGCAATTTTCATTTCATGCCTGGGTTTATTTGGTATGGCATCTTTCATGGCTGAACAACGCAATAAAGAAATTGGTGTAAGAAAAGTACTGGGGGCATCGGTGTTTAATCTCTGGAGTTTGTTATCGAAAGATTTTATAGTGCTGGTTATTATTTCCTTGCTCATCGCTATGCCTATTGCATATTATTTCATGCAGGAATGGTTGCAGAATTACCAGTACCGGACAAAAATATACTGGTGGATTTTTGCATCAGCAGCAACCGGCGCATTGGGGATTACTTTATTAACAGTCACTTTCCAGGCGTTAAAAGCAGCAGTAGCCAATCCCGTTAAGAGTTTGAGAACGGAATAAAATAACAAGGATTTATTGGATTAAAATGGATTGAAATGAAATAGGAATTTTTTATGATTCAGGCAATAGAATAAGAATGAGGCTCTGGTTGTGTCGCATACTTGGAACTATAAAAATTTCGATTGGCAATGAACTATAATAGAACCTGTAATTATGTTTAAGAATTATTTCAAAATAGCATGTAGAAATCTTGTAAAGCATAGTCTATTTACCGGATTGAATATCTTCGGACTTGCTACAGGAATGACCTGCAGCATTCTTATTTTTTTATGGGTTCAAGATGAAGTTAGTTATGATAAATTTAATACAAAAGCGGATAAAATGTACCGTATTACTGCCAAACTATCTGATGTTGAGACGGCAGTAGTACCACCGCCGCTTGCTGCAACTATAAAAGCAGAAATGCCGTTCATAAAAAACGCTACAAGGTTAGTTGCGTTGCATAAAATGATTACCGCAGGAACTAAAAAATTTGATGAAAAAGATATCTACTACGCCGATGCTAACTTTTTGAGCATGTTCAACTATCCTCTAATAAAAGGTAATACTGGTACTGTGCTTACTGCCCCTGATGCAGTAGTGATTACAGAGGCAACAGCCATAAAATATTTTGGAACTACGGAAGATGCGGTTGGAAAAACAATTTATATAGATGACGATATAAAGGGCAGAAGCCTGGTGGTGACGGGTGTTTTGAAAAATATCCCTCCCAATTCGCACTTGCAATTTAATTTATTATTACCAATTGAGTTATATGATAAAAAGGGTAACTCGGAATGGGATAATTATGCCGCTTATATTTATTTTCAGCTTGCTGATAATTTCGCCGCTACACCTGCTGCTGTCAAAGCTATTGAAGAAAGAATTAATGAGATTAAAAAAAGAAATGATAAATCTAAAACACAGTCTTCATTATTTATACAGCCTCTTACCGATATACACCTGCGCTCTCATTTCATGCTTGATGTTGATGGGCAAGGAAACGGTACGTACGTAACTATTTTTTCTCTGGTTGCACTTTTTATACTGCTGATTGCCTGCGTTAATTTTATGAATTTATCAACGGCGCTTTCATCACAGCGGGCGAAAGAAGTAGGATTACGAAAAACCGTTGGGGCACAACGCATTCAGATTATCATCCAGTTTTTGAGCGAATCTATACTGCTTTCTTTTACTTCGCTCATTATAGCCATTGTTCTTGCTATATTATTGTTACCACTCTTTAACGAGGTTGCATCAAAATCAATATCCATCAATTTGGTAAGTGTGAAAATTGTTGTCACACTTTTAGCAACAGCTGTGTTGGTAGGCGTATTATCCGGCAGCTATCCTGCTTTATTCTTATCCTCTTTTAACCCTGTAAAAGTTTTAAAAGGAATAAAAATGTTACATGGCCGCAAATCGTTTTTGAGGAGCGGACTGGTAGTTCTTCAGTTTTCCATATCTGTTATTTTGATGATAAGCACACTGGTTGTATATAGACAGCTTCAATTTATAAAGAACAGGGATATTGGATTTAATAAAGAAAATTTGCTTTATGTACATATGCCCGAAGTTGGTGATTTAAAAAACAATAAAGATGCACTGAAAGCGATGTTAAGTCAATATCCCGGCATAAATGATTATACCATCACAGACCATTTGCCTACTTATCTTACAACTGGGGGGCCTCTTTCCTGGCCAGGTATGAACCAGGGTGAGCAGGTCATTACTTCCAGGTTACGAACTGATGAAAACTTTATAAAAACTTTTGGTATACCTCTGCTGGCAGGAAGGTTTTTCTCCAAGGATTTTAAAAGCGACGACAGCACTTATGTGGTAAATGTAACCGCGCTAAAAGTAATGAACATTACACCTTCTGATGCAATAGGCAAAAAGATCACGATGACTGGAAGAGAAGGAACAATAATAGGCGTGGTTAAAGACTTTAACTTTAAACCTGTACAGCAGCCTGTTGAACCACTTGTAATGAAAAATAATTTTGCAGGAGGTTATGTAGTGATACGTACAACACCTGGTAATATTCAAAACATTATTACAGAAATAAAAAAAGTATTTGGTAAAGTTTATTCTGATTATCCTTTCTCTTATGGTTTTGTAAATGAAGAGTTATCAAAATTATATATAGCGGAGCAACGCATGGGAAGCCTGTTCAACACATTTTCCATTCTATCTATTATCATTTCGTGCCTGGGGCTTTTTGGTTTAGCAACATTTGCTACACAAAAACGTATCAAAGAAATTGGTGTACGCAAAGTGCTTGGTGCCAGCGGAGCAGGCATTGTTGCACTGTTATCAAAAGAATTTATAAAATTGGTTGCCGTTGCATTAATCATCGCTTTTCCTATTGCAAGCTGGGTAATGAACAAATGGCTCGAAGGCTATGCTTATCGTATAGATATCAGTTGGTGGATATTTGTTATTGCAGGTTCAGCAGCAATAGTTATTGCATTCATAACAGTAAGCTATCAAGCCATAAAAGCAGCAGTTGCAAACCCGGTAAAAAGTTTGAGAACGGAATAAAAAGCCGTCAAAAAGTATTGATTAAATCAATAGCATTTAAAATGGGAATATTACGAAATGGATGCAGTGTGAGCAGGTCTTTATCCCCGGTAATAAGACAGGAGGCTTTTGCAGAAATGGCTAATTCAAGAAATTTCGAGGGTGTAAATAGAAAGGCACTGATAAGAGTATTGGTATCTATAAAAAAGAATTTATTCTTCATTCAGCAATTGTTGAAGAACTTCTTCACTAAGACTGTTCTTAGCTGCTTCCTCACTGGCTTTTTTCTGCAACATTTCAAAATCGTGTTCTTTCACTTTTTACAAAACATCTTCTATTTGTTGGGCAAAGCTTTTCTCAAGATGATTTTTAATTTTTGGAGAAACATCTCGCCATTTTTTTGCTGTTGCATCCGCAACTTCATTAACTATTCGTTCCAATTTTTATTAATCATGGGTTACCATTCAAATTTAAGCCTTTAATACTTTAAATTATGATTAAAAATTATTTTAAAACCGCCTGGCGGAATGTTGTAAAGAACAAAGTTTATAGTATTATTAATGTAATGGGTTTAGCTATAGGAATGGCTGTTACATTACTCATTGCATTGTGGGTATATAAAGAATATTCGTACAACAGGTTTCTGCCAGGATATGAGAATGTTTATCAGGTTAGATTGAATCATACAATAGAAGGAGAAATACGTACAATACCTTCTGTATCGTTGCCACTTGCTGATGTATTGCGTAAGGACATACCTGAAATAAAATATGTTGCGGAAACAGATTGGAATGATAATCACAGCTTAATAGTTGGAGATAAAAAATTATATCTGCGAGGAATGCGCACAATGCCCGATTTTCTAAAAATATTTCAATACCCGTTGCTTAATGGAAGCTCTAATAGTATTCTTAATAACCCTTATTCCATAATGCTTACAGAATCTACTGCTAAAGCGCTCTTTGGAATTGAAAATCCAATTAATAAAACCATAAGGTATGATGGCAAATATGATTTAAAGGTTACAGGATTATTAAAAGACCTTCCCGATAACTCTTCTTTAAACTTTAATTACCTGATCCCTTTTAGTTTTAGAGAACAAACCACGGATTGGGTTAAAGAAGCGCGAACCCAGTGGGGCAATAATTCATTTCGGATATTTGTAGCCCTTCAACCAAATGTTAACTATGCACAGGTAGAACCGAAAATAAGAAACCTTGCAAAGGCTAATTCTGAAATGAAGACTACGACAGTAATGATGCATCCTTTGAAAGACTGGGAATTATATACTGATTTTGAAAATGGTAAGGCAGCTGGCGGGTTTATAGAATATGTTAGATTGTTTAGTATTATAGGGGTATTTGTTCTGTTAATTGCATGCATCAACTTCACGAATTTATCTACGGCACGCTCTGAAAAAAGAGCAAGAGAAGTAGGAGTGAGAAAAGCGATTGGTTCACTGAGGAAAGATCTGATAATACAATTTTTAGCTGAATCTATTGTAATAACCTTTATTGCATCTTTTATATCATTGTTGCTAGTACAATTAGCATTGCCTTCTTTTAATGATCTGACAAAAACCTCGCTGCATATTCCATACACAAGTATTTCGTTCTGGTGTGTTATGATAGGTTTTGTTTTGACTACCGGCTTGCTTGCAGGAAGCAGACCTGCATTTTATCTCTCTTCTTTTCAGCCAATAAAAGTTTTGAAAGGCACATTACAAATAGGCAAGGCAGCGGCATTACCAAGAAGAATATTAGTTGTGCTTCAATTCAGTTGTTCAATTGCTCTTATAATTAGTAGCATTGTTATTTACCGCCATATTCAATATACTAAAGATAGAGCTGTTGGTTATGATTCGAACCGATTGCTAATGACTGATATGAGCACGGATTTAAACAAAAATTATAATGCATTGAAGCAGGAACTTATGCAAAGCGGGGCAGTAGCATCTGTTGCATGGGGTTCAAGCCCTATTACAGATGTTTACTTCCATACTATTGTTTCTAACTGGCCGGGTAAATTGATAACTGCTGAAAAATTAAATATCGAAGCCATTGGAGTTTCTGATAACTACTTCAAAACATTAGGAATCCAATTGCAATCCGGAAGAAACTTTTCTGCCGATTGGAAAACCGATTCTGCAACTGTTATAGTGAATGAAGCTGCTGTAAAAAAGATGCATTTAAAATACCCGCTTAACCAAATAATTACATGGAATGGAGATGAGCGGGCAAGAATCATCGGTGTGGTAAAAGATGTTTTAATGGAATCACCTTTTGCTCCGGTTCCACCTACGGTATTCAGTCATGGCCGAGAAGGAAGCAGTATCATGTACCGCTTATCGCCTGATATCAAAACGCAGGATGCTATTGCAAAAATAGGCTCCATATTCAACAAATACAATCCTGCTTATCCGTTCAGCTTTCAATTTGCAGATGAAGAATATGCTAATAAGTTTAGCCTTGAAGTGCTTATTGGTAAGCTTGCCGGATTGTTTGCAGTATTAACAATTTTCATTTCATGTCTTGGATTGTTTGGACTTGCGGCATACATAGCAGAGCAGCGTAACAAAGAGATTGGGATACGAAAAGTATTAGGTGCATCCATATCACAAATTTGGTTATTACTTTCAAAAGATTTTATTCTATTGGTGATGATAAGCTGCGGTATCGCATCACCCCTTGCTCTTTATTTCTTACAGAACTGGTTACAGAAATATCCATATCGCATCAATATAGGTGCAGGTGTTTTTATACTTGCTGCATCTATAGCAATTATCATCACACTTGTTACTATCAGCTTCCAGGCAATAAGAGCAGCCATTGCAAACCCTGTAAAAAGTTTAAGAACGGAATAAAAAAATTATTATGTTAAAAAATTATTTCAAAATAGCATGGATAAATCTTTTGAAGAATAAAACTTCTTCTTTTATCAACATCAGCGGACTTGCTGCAGGTATCACTATAACCATCCTCATTGCTTTATGGGTGTACGATGAATTATCCTTCAATAAAAACTTTAATAACTACAACCAAATTGCCCGTGTTATGTGGCATACTACCAGCAATGGTGAACGGAACTCCTATCCTTATAATCCTCATATAATGGGTACTGAGCTACGGAATAATTATAGCAATGATTTAAAATCTATTGTAATATCTACTTTTCCTCAAAAATCTGTATTGACTTATGGTGAAAAGAAAATCAGCAAAACCGGTACTTATATGGAAGCGGGTTCACTTGATATGTTTAATATAGAATTATTGAAAGGAACCCGTTTCGCCCTGAATGATCCTGCATCTATAATATTGTCTGCATCTGCTGCAAAAACATTATTTGGAAATAGTGATCCAATGAATAAGGTTTTAATAATTGATAATAAAGAGAACGTAAAAGTAACAGGAGTTTACCAAGACTTTCCTGATAATTCTGACTTTAAAGATATCACCTTCATTGCTCCATGGGGGTTGTATTTAATGCTTAATCCCCCAATAAAAAATGATCTCTCATGGGACAATAATAATTTCCAGGTATTTGTACAGGTAAATAGATATGCAGATATGAATAAGGTTGCTGCAAAAATAAAAAACATCAGAGCAACGAGAATGCCAAAAAAATCTGTTGATTTAATGAAGCCAGAAGTTTTTCTGCATCCAATGAATAAATGGCATCTGTATGCTGACTTTAAAAATGGCGTTAATGCCGGAGGGCGAATTCAATTTGTATGGCTTTTTGGAATGATTGGCCTCTTTGTATTGCTTTTGGCGTGCATCAATTACATGAACCTGAGCACGGCTCGCAGTGAAAAACGAGCAAAGGAAGTAGGCATCAGGAAAACGATTGGAGCTTTGCGAAGTCAATTAATGAGCCAGTTTTTTACAGAATCATTGGTTTCTGTGGCTGTTGCATTTGTAATCTCTCTTTTAATGGTATTATTGGCGCTGCCTTTTTTTAATGAAATTGCAGATAAAAAAATCACCATCCCGTGGGGCAACGCTTGGTTTTGGTTATTAAGTATGGGTTTCGTTGTTGTTACAGCATTGATTGCCGGGCTTTATCCTGCCCTTTACTTACCTTCTTTTCAGCCAATAAAAGTATTAAAAGGTACATTCAGGATAGGGCGGTTTGCTGTGCTTCCACGTAAAGTATTAGTTGTGCTGCAGTTTACCGTTTCTGTAATTCTGGTAATTGGGACTATAGTTGTTTTCAAACAGATACAGTTTGCCAAAAACCGTTCCATTGGGTATAACAGAAATGGATTAATAACGATGGATATGACCAGTGATGTTGAAAAAAACTTCAGGATTATTAGAGAAGAACTCAAAGCATCAGGAACAGTTGAAGAAATGGCAACATCTGCAAACTCAACGATTGATTATAATGTAGATGTTACCGATTTGAACTGGAAAGGTAAAAACCCAGGATTATCAGTTGATATTCCGTTTAACAATGTAAGTTATGAATATGGAAAAACGATCGGCTGGCAAATAAAAGAAGGGCGGGATTTTTCTCCTGAATTTTCTACCGATTCTTCCGCTTTTATTTTAAATGAATCCGCTGTTAAAGCTATGGATTTGCAACATCCCATTGGTGAAACAATACAGTTTTATGGACGGCCCTTTACAGTAATTGGAGTAGTAAAAGATATAGTTTTTGAATCACCTTATAAACCGTCTAAAGAGTCTATTTATAATATGATGGGACAACCAAACTTTGTTGTTACAATAAAAATTAATCCTAAGACGGGTATCAAAGATGCACTGGACAAAATTGAATCAATTTTTTCAAAATACAATCCAGCCTTTCCTTTCACTTATAAATTTGTAGATGAACAATATGCAAGGAAATTTATGGATGAAGTACGTATTGGTAAACTTGCAGGTTATTTTGCTTTCTTCGCTATTTTCATTTCCTGCCTTGGTTTATTTGGATTAGCTTCTTTTATGGCAGAGCAACGCACCAAAGAAATTGGAGTGAGGAAAGTATTGGGCGCGTCGGTATTTAATTTATGGCGATTACTATCAAAAGAGTTTGTAATGCTTATTATCATTTCTTTGTTTATTGCCATTCCCTTAGGTTTTTATTTTATGTATAACTGGTTGCAGGGTTATCAATACAGAACAGAAATATCGTGGTGGATTTTTGCAGCAGCAGGCATAGGCGCATTAATAATTACTTTATTAACGGTGAGTTTCCAGGCTATTAAAGCAGCCATAGCAAATCCTGCGAAGAGTTTGAGAACGGAATAGAACCAAGATTTATTAGATTATGAAAGATTGGGATAAACTAAAGGTTTTTTATGAACACGGTAATAGAATAAAGCTTTGTTTGCATCGCACACTTGCCCAATTGAAAACTTTAATGAGCTATAAATACGATAAAACTTACAATTATGTACAAAAATTATTTTAAAATCGCGTTTAGGAATTTATGGAAAAATAAAATTTTTTCTGCCATTAATATTTTAGGGCTTGCTATAGGTTTAGCTTGTTGCATATTAATGTTTCTGTTTATCCTCAACGATTTGAGCTTCGATAAATTTAATGTACATGCTAATAATATCTTTCGCGTTACTTCAATAGCAGATGGGCCTGATGGAAAATCAAATCTTGCAGTAACGCCTTCTCTATGGGCGCCTTTAATGAAGAAAGATTATCCGGAAATAAAAAACTATGTTCGGTTATTGAAGGATGAAAAAAGCTTGGTTGGTCAACCGGATAAAGAACATTATTATGATAATGATTTGCTGTTTTGCGATTCTACTTTTTTCGATGTTTTTTCTTATAAATTGCTGGAAGGAGATGTAAAACATGCACTTGATGCGCCTAATTCTATTATCCTTACCAGAAAAGCTGCACTAAAATACTTTGGCAATGATAACCCGATTAATAAACAATTAGACGTAACGACTTCCTTTGGGAAAACTTTTACACTCAAGGTTACAGGCATTGCCGATGAACCACCTGAAAACGGTCATTTTAAATTTGATGCACTAGTATCTCTTAAAACGATTGGAGACATTAGTAATTTTTGGTCTTTTCATATGTTTCACACATATGTTTTATTAGGAGATAAATCTTCTAAAATTGCCCTTGAAAATAAATTAAAAATTTTCTCTAAAAAGTACATTAACAATAATCCTAACGCTGATGGTAAACAGGAAATACATTTGCAACCCCTTACTGATATTCATTTGCATTCTCAAATGGTTGGTGAAATTGGTACAAACGGAGACATAACATATGTATATGTTTTTTCAGGTGTTGCTTTATTTGTTCTGCTAATTGCCGGTTTTAATTTTATAAATTTATCCACTGTGCGTTCGCTTCAGCGTGCAAAAGAAGTTGGATTAAGAAAAGTAATAGGCGCCGAACGTAAACAACTGATAAAACAATTTCTTGGTGAATCTATTTTGGTTTCTTTTGTCGCGCTGATACTTTCATTATTAATAATTGTTCTTGCGCTTCCGCTGTTTAATAAGCTTTCTGAAAGAACACTTACTTTCAATTTCATCAATGATTTTCGTATAATCTTGTTACTAATAATGCTTATACTGTTTGTTGGAATTGCTTCCGGTATATATCCTGCACTTATTCTTTCTTCATTTCAACCGGTTGATGTTTTGAAAGGAAAATTTCAGCGAGGTTTAAAGGGTTCCCTTCTTAGAAAAGCTTTGGTATCCTTTCAGTTTGTGATTTCTATTGCACTTATTGCAAGCACAATTCTTGTTTATAACCAATTACAATTTATTAAAACCAAACAATTAGGTTTTAATAAAGACCACGTGCTTGTAATAACACTTCCCAAAAGTAATGATCCGCAAAAATTAGAGAGTTTTAAAAATTCCTTATTAAATAGTAATGGCATTAAATCTGTTGCTGCGTCATCTTCAATTCCAGGTACTAAAATTCCTGTGAATCTTGTACATAGTGAAAATGCTGATTTAAATAAAAACAGTTCAATGCAAATGCTGTTCGTTGACATTGATTTTATCAAAACAATGCAGATGAAAATTGTTTCTGGAAGAGATTTTTCAAAGAATTTTACAACAGACAAAGATGAAGGATTTATTTTAAACGAAGCAGCAATAAAACAATCAGGATGGCAAACACCAGAACAGGCAATTGGTAAAACTTACAATTGGGTATTGCCAGATAAAATTTTAAAAAGCGGCATAATTATAGGCGTTGTAGCAGATTTTAATATTACTCCATTAAGATCAGCAGTGCAACCACTTGTAATGCATATTATGCCTCAACGGTATCAATACCTATATATAAGATACAATCAACTATCGGCAACAAATGCTATCAATACTGTTAAAAATAAATTAAATGAATTTTATTCAGTACAACCATTTGAATATAACTTTCTGGACGACACAATTAATTCCATGTATGCAAGTGAAACTAAGCTTGGCAATATTTTTCAATATTTTTCATTTATAGCAATATTCATTGCTTGCCTGGGAATTTTAGGTCTTTCAGTATATTCTATTCAACAACGCACCAATGAAATTGGAATTAGAAAAATTTTGGGCGCAAGTATTATCAGCATTACGAAAGAACTATCAAGTGATTTTTTAAAGCCTGTGTTTATTGCTGCTATTATCGCAACACCAATTTCATGGTGGGTGATGAATAAGTGGTTAGATGGCTTTGCTTACAGAATAAATATTAGCTGGTGGATATTTATTGCAGCAGGATTTTTAGCATTACTGATTGCATTATTAACAGTAATTTTTCAAACGATAAAAGCAGCGGTAGCAAATCCTGTAAAGAGTTTGAGAACAGAATAAAACTATAATTATCGAATTAGATAATGATAAGAAATAGTTTGAGAACGGAGTAAAAAACAATGTTGAATTATGAATGAAAATTATTAAGTATTAAAGAATATAAGCCACAAAACCCTCGTTAAATACATTGCCACTACATTTAATGAAAGCATTATTAAACATTTAAAAGCTGCTTCAAAAAAATTTGAAACAGCTTTCTTATTCTTACTAATCCTGTAATAGTAACATCTATCGTATAAATCCTTTTATTATGTCCATCAATCCTCCACCACCATTTCTTTGCTGTTGCTGCTGGGCACCACCGGCAAGACTTTTAACAATATCCATTAATCCTCCTCCGCTTTCTTGTCCGCCCCCGGTAAATTGTCTCAGTAAATCCTGAAGGCCGCCTCCACCTGAATTTTGTTGTCTCACAATTTCATCACTTTTACCGCCGGTGATAGAACCCAATAATCTTTCCAATGAAAATCCTGAATCATTAGGATCATTGGTCTTGTTAATCAGGTTGCCAAGTACATTAGGGATAAGGCTGCCAGACAAATTGTTGGCCTGACTACTATTAAGGTTGTAGTTATTCATTAGCTTACCGGCAAAGTGCCCCATCATCATAGAGACAATTGGATTGCTCAGTAAACTTTTCCTATCGCTTCCGCCACTGCCAAATAAAGACAACAGGCTTTGCAGTCCACCACCGGCTACTACATTACGCAAGCCCGAAGCTACCGTGTTGGTTGCCTCGGCTACAACAGCATCATTATGTTCATTAGGCACATCAGGATTATTAATCACAGATTCTGCGGCGTTTCCTTTTACGAGATCGAATAATTCTTTTAGCATGATGTTTTTTTTTAATAAAAATTTTGAGCTGATGAATATAAGGAAAGTTTATGACTAAGGGGTGAATTCTGAATTAGTGAGTATAGCTCAGTAGGTGCGCCTCTTATGTTTATTAAATAACACACCGTTTTATTATCGAAAACAAAGCAGAACTTACAACTTTATTTATCAATGATTTTTATTTTAAAAAACAATATGGTTTCCTGGCGCTGGTATTTGAGAAAATAGAATTAAAAAATGAATGGTATCCATACAAAACAAAAAAATAATCTTTTTAAGCTTTCTATAGGTGCGTTGGGTATTGTATTTGGAGATATTGGTACAAGTCCGCTTTATGCAATGAGGGTTTGTTTTGAAAGCGCGCATGGAATCGCAGTAACTGATCAAAATATTTATGGTATTTTATCAATGATCTTCTGGTCTTTAATCCTGGTTATCAGTTTAAAATATTTGATTATTATTTTAACTTTTGATAATGAGGGGGAAGGCGGCATTTTAGCTTTAATGAAATTAGTATTACCTATAAAAAAAAACAGCAAATATTTCCTGATTTTATCTATGGGTTTATTTGGTGCAGCATTACTTTATGGAGATGGGATGATCACTCCTGCCATTTCTGTATTAAGCGCCTTGGAAGGTTTACAGATTGCTACTCCTTTTTTTGAACCATTTATTATACCATTGACAATTGTTATCCTGTTCATACTATTTTTCTTTCAAAGAAAAGGTACGGGTAAGGTAGGAATGATCTTTGGCCCGGTAATTTTTATATGGTTTATTTCACTGGCACTTTTGGGTGTAAATGCAATTGTAAAACATCCGGCAGTTTTAAACGCTGTAAATCCATATTATGCTTTTCATTTTTTTCTTATCCACGGCATCGGGGGTATCACTATTTTAGGCGCTGTCTTTTTGGTGGTAACCGGAGGCGAAGCGGTGTATGCTGATATGGGTCATTTTGGTAGAAAGCCAATTCGGCTGGGATGGTTTTATATGGTGTTGCCATGCCTTGTTTTAAATTATTTCGGACAGGGAGCTTTGCTTTTAGACAATCACAATTTTATTTCAAATCCATTTTATTATTTAGCTCCCGAATGGGCTTTGTATCCATTGGTGATACTTGCTGCTTTAGCAACAGTTATTGCGTCTCAGGCAGTTTTATCAGGCGCATTCAGCCTCACCTACCAGGCAATTCAATTAGGATTTATGCCCCATCTAAAAGTTGTGCATACTTCAGCGGATGAAAGAGGACAAATTTATATTCCTCAATTGAACTGGATGTTATTTTTAGCAACTATCAGCCTTGTCGCTTCTTTTAAAACTTCGGAAAACCTTGCGGGGGCTTATGGAGTAGCAGTTACTACAACAATGGTTATTACTACTTTACTTGCCTTTGTAGCGATCAGAAATTTGTGGAAATGGAACCTGCCTGCTGCAATATCATTAACCGTATTTTTTTTAATCATAGATCTTTCTTTTTTCTTCGCAAACATAGTGAAAGTGCCTAATGGGGGCTGGTTTCCACTGGTTATTGCAGGGCTATTCTATTTTATTATGACTACCTGGCACAAAGGCAAAAGAATGATGAGCACTCAACTTAAAAAAGTCATAGATCCTTTAATAGAATTTCAAACTTATTATCAAAATAATGTTCAACACATTGTAGAAGGAACTGCTATCTATTTAACAAGAGACTCATCAGGCACACCTCCGGCATTGGTTTTTAATTTAAGACATAATAAAGTTTTACATGAGAGAGTAATTATTTTGTCTGTTGAGTTTAATGCTTTACCTCATGTGGAATTCTTTGAGAATATTAAAATAAATAAGCTTGATAAATATATAACTCATGTTATTATTCGCTATGGTTATTTGGATGTAACGGATATTCCTGATTCCTTAAATCTACTGAAAGAAAAAGGTCTGACTATTGAACAAATAAATGTGACTTATTTCCTAGGAAGGGAATCAGTTGTAGTAGCTAAACACACCGGCATGAGCCCATTTCGTGAAACGTTGTTTAGTTTTATGGGAAAAAATTCCGTGAAAGCTACCAGATATTTTAATTTACCATCAGATAAAGTTTTTGTAATAGGATCTCAAATAAGATTATAATGACAATCCGGTGTTTGCTTCAGTTATTTGAAATACTATTTTTTTAGTGATTACGGTATGAACTAAACATGTACCCTTGCTGTGCTATCAATGTCGTTGACTTAAGAAGTATTTCTTTGGCCGGCATCCCTAGTGTTCCTTGTGGGATTTCCTTTGTGTCCTTTGTGGTTTAATAGGGTCTATGATTCTAAGAGTCTTGTAACCACAAGGAACACAAAGGAAATCCCACAAGGGCCACGAAGACCTTTAACCAAATTGAAATTCAAAACAGGAAAGAACATAACATACTTGTTGAAGTCAACGACCTTGGCTGTGCTATAATTATAATTTTGTGGTTTTAGCGTTTAATAATTTGCTTTTGGATCTTCTTTTATAAGCCACAAAACATACATAGCATTGTTTTCCTTAGCATACTGATTGCTGATAGCTGATAGCAACATCATGCGTCATTTCATACTTAACTTAATACTAAATAAACATCTGTTTTTTTATCGCGACTGTTTAAAAGTTAGTTAGGTAGTGGCTAATTGCAATCTATTACCCAATAAGCAGCTTGAAACATAAATGAAAATGTTTTAGAAATTATCCTTAATTGCTTCTAAAAAACATCAAAATCGGCACTTTTAAAAATAATAAATGCCTTACTTTGTCTTTATGACATATAAGGTTTTATATCATAATGAATTGGATATCAGAAGTGTTGAAAAAGCTTTTCCAAAAACGATACAACAATTGCAAAATGGCGATTTTAATAGCGCTGATGTTCGAAAAATGATTGATTCGGGATATTACCGGGCGAGGTTGAACATTAGGGACCGGTTACTTTTTTCTGTGGTGCAGTTCAAGGGTCAGAAATGTTTGCTGTTATTGGAAGTAATAAAAGACCACAACTATGCACGAAGCCGCTTTCTACGCGGAATAGCAATACCTGATGACGATAATCTTCTTTCTGTGCCCGATCCGGCTACCGCCTTTAATGGGCAAATACCTGAACTGGCTTATCTTAATCCGCAGAACGGCTCAATACACCTGCTTAATAAATTTATTTCTTTTGATGAAATACAGGAAGCAGTCTTGTTTCTTCCAACGCCGCTAATTATAATTGGTGCTGCCGGAAGCGGAAAAACGGCACTGGTGCTGGAAAAATTGAAAACGCTGCCAGGGAATGTAGCTTACATCTCGTTGTCTAAATTTTTAGTGGAGAACGCAGCACGACTGTATTATGCCAATGGATATGATAACGAACACCAGGAAGCGGAATTCCTGTCTTTGGCCGATTACCTGGCTAGTTGGGAGAAGCCTCAGGGTAGCGAAATACATTTTCGCACTTTTGAGCCGTGGTTTACCCGCCATTCCCAGGCACTGAAAATAAATGAGCCTTATCGCGTATACGAAGAATTCAAAGGTGTTATTACAGGGTCTCCAACAGATAAAGCATGGCTTACAGAAGATGAGTATTTTTCATTAGGGGTGAAGCAGTCTATTTTCAGCCTGGAAGAAAGAAGAAAGTTATATCCGTTTTTCCACAAATATATACAGTGGCTAAAAGAAAGTAACCTGTACGACAGCAATATCATATGCTATGAATATTTGGAAAAAATCAAGTCCCGCTACGATTACATTATGGTGGATGAGGTGCAGGATATTACCAATATCCAGTTAAAATGCATATTGCAATCACTTACCGGGAAATCTAATTTTATTTTAACAGGCGACAGTAACCAGATCGTTCATCCTAATTTTTTTTCCTGGTCTAAAGTAAAAACTTACTTCCACCAAAGTGGCGATGCAGGTAAACAGGTGAGCATATTACAAACCAATTACCGCAATAGCCAACAGGTAGTTAGGCTGAGTAATAATTTGCTGAAGATCAAGAACCGGCGCTTTGGTTCCATTGATCGCGAAAGCAATTACCTGGTAAATACAATCAGCCAGGAGAATGGCGAAGTGTTACTATACCCGAATGAAGACAAAAAGAAAAGTGAATTAAATCGCCGTACCCAGGATAGTACTCATTTTGCTGTGATGGTTACGGATAACATATTCAAAGAGGAAGCAAGGAAATTTTTTAAGACCCCACTGGTATTCAGCATCCAGGAGGCTAAAGGGCTGGAGTATGAAAATGTGATCCTGCTAAACTTTGTTTCCCACCATGAACCTGAATTCCGGGAAATTATTAACGGAGTTACCCTGGCTGACCTGCAACAGGAAGAGCTGCAATACAACCGCGCCCAAAACAAGGACGATAAGGATGCAGAAATTTACAAGTTCTATATCAACTCACTTTATGTAGCTATTACACGCGCCATTAAAAATATTTACCTGTTTGAAAACAAAATAAACCATCCCGTACTGGAATTGCTGCAAATACGTGAAAGCAGCAAGGAAATACAGGTAAAGGAATCCAAATCAAGCCGGGAAGAATGGCTGGAAGAAGCACGCCGGCTGGAAGAGCAGGGAAAACATGAGCAGGCTGAGCAGATACGGGCAAAATACCTTGGATATGAATACATCAGCCACGAACAATTAACGGCTATTCTTCAGCTGGCTCTTGATTCGGCCAAAAAAGAGCATGAAGTTAAGAAGGAGCGTAAACAATTATTCCAGTACGCTATCAACCATCAACGTTTTGACTGGATTGAACAACTGGCAAAGCTCCAATTTCAAAGGGCTGTATTGCTTATGAAAGAAGTGCGTCAGCACCGGAAGGAATATGTAAAGAATATCCGGCTGGGCCGGCGGCAGGATGTACTGGCGACTGTAAAAAGATATGGTATTGAATTCGTTACTGATGAAGGCTCTACGGCATTGATGCTTGCTTTACATCATGGCCAGCCTGAGCTTGCATCAGAACTGCTTAAACAGAATGCTTCTATCCGGCATACTGACCCGAACGGATGGCTGGCTATTGATTACCTGCTTCAGGGGTTTTATAAAAACAGCTTGTTGAAGCAAAATCAAATGGCTACCATTCAAACAATGCGCCAGTTCTGGCACCTGGTTAAGCCGCCGGGGATTGTAGTAGAGCTGCAAAGACAACAATTAAATATAAACGGCCATAGCATGCTTTTTTTCTTATTGATACTTATGCGTACAATGCATGAAATGCAACCTGAGAAAATTAAGGTCACATGGCCGGAGCGTAAAGAATTTATATTTACAGGTGCGTTCGACATGAATGATTTCGAGCGTTTTGCCGCAATTATCCCGGATGAAATCCTGCCACTATACCGGAAAAACAGGAGTTATATTAACAGTGTCTTAGCTGGCAATGAAGTGAGCCGGCAAGGGCATCCCGGGTGTAAAATGGCTTTTACAAGGGTAAAGCGGGGGATGTATATTTTAAATCCTGAAATCAGGTGGAAGGAAGAATGATGAAACTGTAAAAACTTGCAATTATTAATTGTATGCTACTCTTCAAAGCAGGACGCTGACTTCCGAAGTCTTAAAAATTGATATCTAATACAAAACCGCTAACAAGATGGTATGTTTAACCATGTAAAGTTGCACATGCTTTTCATTTCATCTTTTTCGTGGTTAATTTCCCTTAGTGCTTTGGCTAAT
>JAABUS010004201.1_pt1 | contig 21309 bp, 24 predicted proteins | sample 5560161 | NCBI WGS metagenome assembly JAABUS01 (sample SAMN10711885, study PRJNA513376) | rock metagenome | isolation source: Antarctica rocks | place: Antarctica: Victoria Land, Trio Nunatak nord | collected 2016-01-04
CGCGTTTCGCCTCCACTGGTCGCGTTGGCGGCGCCGCCGCCAAGCCGAGGCGCGGCGCAGCCATTACAAACGCCGCCTCGCCCAATCCGACGCCGAAGTGCCGTTGTCGTACTAGCCACTGAGGGCGGTGTCAAAGGTGGCGCGGAGGAGGTCGAGGCAGGCGTCACCGTGGCAGGGGGCGGGCTCGATCGTGGCGAGGCGATAGTGCCGGTCCTTGTCGAGGGTGATCTTGGGGAGGCCAAGGTCGCGGTAGCTGCTCTGACGACCGGAGGGGAGGACGAGGGTCGGACTGCCAGCGACCTTGAGGCGCTCCCAGCCGGTCTGGGCATCTTCCAACACTCGCCGTTTGGCGACGCCGCCGTCGAAGTCGGTGGTGAAGCGGAGCATGTCGAGACCGGTGCCCTGGGCGAGCGCGAAGAGGACGTGGCGCATGGAGATGCAGCGGCTCTCGGCGAAGAAGGCGACGCGGATGGCCCAGTCGAGGTCGGCGGCGAGCTCCCACCCCTGGCGCTCGGCGCAGGCAATGGCCTCTAAGGCGGGCCAGATGGTGACTGGCCACTCACTATCCGGGGCGTGCCAGGGTTGGTAGGGAATGTCGGGCTCTTCGAGGAGGAGCACCGGCGTCTCGTTGTCGAGGATGGGCTTCGGCGTCGGTTGCTGATTGACGTACTCGAGGGCAGGCTGTGGTAGGCAATGCGGAGGCGTCCACGGTACTCCGGCACCAGCTTGCGGAGACGGTAGGCGGTGACGTAGGCGTACGGGCAATGGACGTCCGAGTAGAGGTCGATCTGGACTGGTGCGGGGGCTGACATGGCCGGCTCCTCCGTTATTCAGGAATCGGGTGGCGTCGATCGCAGGAAGTCGGCTGGGGAAACAATTGGGATGCCTTGAAAGGATCCCAGGGGCAGCAGGTGTTTGCGGTCGCCGGTGACGATCAGGTCGGCGTGACCGGCGACGGCGCACTCAAGGACGCGGTTATCCGAGTCCTTGGCGGTGATGACGGCGAGGGTGATGGTTGGCGCGACGACATGAGAGAGGCGACGGAGATCGGCCTCGTAGCGGGCGAGCTCCTTGGGCGACAGGAGAACTTGGGACCAGCCAGGGCGCGGCGGACTTGATCGATGATCGCCTCGGAGATGACGGACTGCACCTCGCCAAAGCGAACGGCATCGATGGCGCGGTCCGGAACGCTTTCCGGGAAGCGCGCGCTGGAGACCCAGATGTTGGCATCGAAGGTGACGAGGCGCACGCTGTGTCAGTCGGGGTCGGGCAGGGAATCGAGGTAGTCCTCGATGTCATCCTCGGTCCGGAGGCCGGCGGCCGCGGCATGCTGAGCGGCCGCGCTCTGGAGCTCCCGCCAGCGTCGCTCATCGATCAGGAAGCGGCGGATCGCGCCAAGAATCACCTGATCCTGGGTCCGCCCTTTCTCGGCGGCGAGGGCGTCGATCTCGCGCAGGACGTCGGCCGGCAGGGCGAGGGTAACTTCTTTGGTTGTCGCGGTGGGGGCGCTGGCCATGACGGTCGATCCGTTCGATGGCGTTTTCCACGATGAGCATGGACGCCCGATGAGTATAGCGACCGCGTCAGAAGGATGTTGAGTATCCGCCGACTTCTGGCGGGCTAGCGGGATCGCAGGAAGTCGGCGGGGGAGACGATCGGGATGCCGTCGTAGGCGCCGAGGCGGAGGAGGTGCTTGCGGTCGCCGGTGACGATCAGGTCGGCGTGGCCGGCGACGGCGCATTCGAGAACGCAGTTGTCCGAGTCCTTGGCGGTGATGACGGTGAGGCGGATCGTCGGGGCGACGAGCACGGAAAGATCCCTGATCTCCCGTTCAATGTCGTCGACGAGATCGGGAGACAACGAAAACTTGGGGCCGATAAGGGCGCGGCGAACTTGATCGATGAGCGGCTCGGAAATGACGGATCGAACGATTCGCTGGCGAGCGAGATCAACCGCGCGATACGGAACGCTGCCGGGAAACCCAGCGTTCGATACCCAGATATTGGCATCGAAGACAACCGGCGACACGCGGCGTCAGTCGGCGTCGGGGAGGGAATCGAGATAGTTCTCGACGTCGTCCTCGGTCCGGAGGCCGGCGGCCGCGGCGGCTGGGGCGGCGATTGCCTGGATGGCTCGCCACCGGAGCGTGCTTCGATAGTAGAAGACGGCGCGGGCGATCGTTTCCGCTCGCGTCTGGCTTTCCTTCGCCGCCGTCTCATCAACCCATGCAAGGAGATCGGCTGGTAGGGCGACGGTGACCTCTTCGGTTGTCGCGGTCGAGGCGCTGACCATAGCCATCGGTCCTTTCGGGGGCTCGCCCGCAGTGGGCGAGAGTCTGCGGGGAGAGTATACCAACCGCTCGATGCACCCAAGACGCGGTCAGCGTGGCGTGGCAGGCTAGCGTGAGCGGACGAAGTCGGCGGGGGAGACGATCGGGATGCCGTCGTAGGCGCCGAGGCGGAGGAGATGCTTGCGGTCGCCGGTGACGATCAGGTCGGCGTGGCCGGCGACGGCGCATTCGAGGACGCGGTTGTCGGAGTCCTTGGCGGTGATGACGGTGAGGGTGATCGTTGGCGAAAGGATGATACTGAGGGCGCCTATCTCGACCGCCGCCTCATCGACTTCCGCCGGTGTAAACCCGAGCCGGCCCAATGCGCCACGTGCCTGCTCAATGAGTGCTTCGGAGATGATGGATTGAACGTGACGGGAACGGGCGTGAGCGATCGCTTGACCGGGGACGCTGTGGGGAAAGAGGAACGCCGACACCCAAACATTCGTGTCGAACAGGACATGCAGCAGGTCCACTACTCCGGCAACGCGTCGAGGAAGTCTTCGACATCGTCCTCCGTCTTTAGACCGGCGGCACGAGCGAGATCCATACCCCTGGCCTGAAGCCGGTCCCAGCGCTGCTCGCTGAATAGAAAGCGTCGGGCGGCGCCAGTCATGATCTCACTGCGGGTCAGCTTCTTCTCAGCGGCGAGGGCGTCGATCGCGCGCAGGACGTCGGCCGGGAGGGAGACGGTGATCTGCTGAGTTGTCGCGGTGGGGGCGCTGGCCATGGGGGTAGATCCTAGCCTGAGAGGAAGTATCGTGGCGTGACTGCGTGCGGCGAGTATAGCAATCGGTGGGGAGGGAAGGAGCGGATCAGGGCCTGACGGTCCGGTCACCGTCGGTGGCGAGGAGGGTTTCGACCTCGGCCAGGGTCGGGACGCTGGTTGGGCCGATGCCACGGAGGCTGAGGGCGGCGGCGGCGTTGGCGAAGCGGCCGGCGGTGATGGCCGAGGCGTCGCGATCGGCGGCGCGGATGAAGAAGGCGGCGGCGAAAACATCACCGGCGCCGGTCAGGTCGAGCGTCTTGAGCGGGAAGCCGGGGAGCTCGGCGCGCTGCCCACCATAGATGATGCGCGCGCCTTGTTCGCCAAGGGTGACGACTCCGAGCCGGCGGGCGCCGACCCGCTCGACGGCCTCCCGCGCGAGGTGAATCTCCTCATCGCTGACGACGAGCGAGTCGAGGCGGCCAAGAAGCTCCGCCGGCAAGCGCAGTTGGGCGAGCTTGACGCGGCCTCCGGGGCCCCGGGGCCACTCCCGCATCCAACCCTGAGGGGTCGCGCCGAGGAAACTCGGGGTCAAGGCGCCGGTCTGCCGGGAGTCGATCTCCTGGGCGACGGGGCCGAGGTGGATGACCCGGGCGTTGCGCCAGTGGGGCGGCAAGCCGCGGAGGTCGATGGGGCCAGCCCAGCGCCGGATCGTCTGGGTCCGCCGCCCGGCGGCATACTCGTTGACGAAGACGGTGGGGCTCTCGGCGTCTTGGGTAATGATGCTCAGCTCATCGGCGAAGGCGTCGAGGGACGGGATGGAGACGCCGTCAACCGTGACGCCATAGGCACCACGGGTCAGGACGCCGACGCGCCAGCCAAGACGGGCGGCGGTCAGCGCGGAGTAGAGAGCCGTGCCGCCAAGGACGGCGCCACCATCCGGCAGGAGATCGGCGACGATGTGACCGATGACGAGGTACTGGGGGGTGCGCTGCGATTGGAGGCCGCGGAGCGCGCGATCACCGAGCGGCTGGCGAGTCGCCTCGCTCGACCGGCCGCGGGTGATGCGAGGCGGCAGCGAGGGGTCGCGCTCCTTGCGGCGGGAGCCGATGGGGGGGGCGGGGCGCGGGGCGGGTCGATCTCCGGCCGGCTCGTCAGACGCTGAGGAGCCGGCGCGATCGGGGCCGGTGGAGTCAGACACGGGGTTGGACCGTGACCCGTCGCATGCTCCCTTCGCCGCTGCTCTCGGTGGTGACCTCAGGGTTGGCGCGGAGCGCGATGTGGATGATCCGTCGCTCGTTCGGCGGCATCGGCTCGAGCACGATCGGTCGGCGGCTGCGGGCAACTTGGCGGGCGACCCGCTCGGCGAGACTGATCAGCGACTCCTCCCGCCGGGAGCGATAGCCTTCAATATCGACCACGACCCGGGTCCAGGCGTCGAGCCGCCGGTTGATCAGCAGGTTGACGAGGTACTGGAGCTGGGCGAGGTGCTCGCCGCGGCGCCCGATCAGCATCCCGAGGTCGCGCCCGAGGACGTCGATGAAGATCGTCGGGGGATCATCGGCATCGAGAGGCACGGCCGAGGGATTGTCAACCGCCATCACGTCGGCGACGACCCCCATGTGGGCGAGCAGCTCGCGGACGACCTCCTTGGCGGCGCGCTCATCCGCTTCGTCGACCCGCTCGGGGTCGCGCTCTCGCTCCGGCCGTGGCGGGCGGATGATCTCCGAGCGGCGCGGCGGCGCCCCGCGGCTCGATGGGCGATCGCCGGGAACGCGCCGCGGACCGGGAGGACGGCGCGGACCCATCCCGGGCCCGGCGGTGGGGAGACCGGGCCGAACCGGGGGGCGACCGGCGGTGCCGCGCATGCCACTGGGGATGGGCTGCGAGGCCATCCCCTTGGCGGTGACGCGGACCAACGCCTCATCTCCCTCGTCGGGGCCGGCGTCGGAGAGGATTTCGATGTCGACCTCGTCCTCGGGTCGGCCAAGCTGCTCTAAGGCGAGCCGGACCGCCTCGTCGACCGAGACCGCTTGAATCTCGACGCTGGTCATCCGGTTCTGATTCGGATCCATCCGTCGCCCTCACTCCGTTCGTCGATTCGGGTCATTCGAGATCAAAGATGCGGGAAGGACACTGGCAGCGGGTCGCGCGGTCCGCCTCGCATAGCGCGGCGGGTCCGTGCCGTGAACCCGGGACCGTTACCCGCTCATGTCCCAGTCTTGCCGTTCTCCCCAGGGGTTTGGCGAGCCTTGCGCGGCACGACGATCGCGCGGGGGCCATCATCGGCCCGCACGGCGTCACCGCCCCCGGCGCCATTGGCGCGGGCCGCCGCGTTGACGCGGACGGCGCCGCCCTTGCCGCGCTGGCCACCGCGACCGCGACGGGAGCCGTTGCGGCTGGCCGCTGGCGTTGCCGTGGACGTCTCGGTCGCCGCGGCGATGGAGCGGGACTCGGCGTCGGCGCGGGCTTGGTTGTCGCCATCGGCACTGGCGGATCGTCTCCCCCCGGTCTGCCGCTGCGCTTCCTCCATCTTCCGCTGGAGCCACCCCATGGCGCCGCCACCGTGGACGGGAGCGTCATCATCGCCGCTGACGACCACGACGTCCTCGACGGGGCGCGGGGGGCGGTAGCCGAGGCGGCGGTGCTCGGGCAGCTCCGGCAGGTTGGGAAGCCAATCACCAAGGCTGCCCCAGCCGGTAATGAACCATTGCTGGACCACGCTGTAGACGCTCTGGGTCGCCCAATAGAGGACAGGACCGGCGGCGAAGTTCCAGCCGAAGAGGATCACGGTCAGCGGCATGAAGTTCATCATCGTGTTCATCATCGCCTGCTGCGGATCGGAGATCTTGCCCTGATTGGCGGGTCGCATCATCCGGCTCTGGACGAACTGGAAGAGCCCGGCGAGGAGCGGGAGGAGGTGCAGCGCGTCGGGAGCATGCAGGCTGTGGAGCCAGAGGAAGCTGCCGTTCCAGTACTCCGACCCGGCGCTTCCCCTGGTCAGGTGGCTGATAGCGCGATAGAGACCGAGGAAGATCGGGATTTGGATGAGCATGGGGAGACAGCCGGCGGTCGGGTTGACCCGGTGCTGGCTGTAGAGCCGCATCGTCTCCTGGCTGAGGCGCTGGCGGTCCTTGCCGTGCTTCTTCTGCAGCTCCTTGATCTTGGGCTGCAGTTCCTGCATCGCCTTCGAGGAGCGGAGCGACTGGACGGTGAGGGGCAGGATGATGGTTTTGACGAGGATGGTGAAGACGATGATCGCCAGACCGCCGTTGTGGAGGGTCTGGGCGAGGTGGTCGAGCGTCCAGACGATGAGGTTGACGTATTGGTCCCAGATGGGGATCGTGATGGCGGGGGCAACGGTCACCGGGGAAAAGACCGAGCCGAGCGACGCGAGAAGCGGACCGAGCACGTGGGATGGCCTCCTCCCGCCCCCGGCGGGATGGGATGTGTGACACAAGGAGAGAGCGCGGCCGGATCGGCGCTCGCCGGTTGAACATCCACCAACCCGTCGCTATGGGCGGATCGGGCGGCGCGGGAGCGACCAGGCGGACCGGCCGCGAGCCGTCTATCGGACGGGGTCGTGACCGCCGCGGCCGAAGGGATTGCAGCGCAAGATTCGCCAGGCCGCGAGCCGACCGCCCTTGATGATACCGTACTTGGCGATCGCCTCGTACCCATACTCGGAGCAGGAGGGCACGAAACGGCAGACCGGCGGCAACGCGGGCGAGAGGAAACGCTGATAGGCGCGGATCAGACGAAGGGCCAACCAGGCCACGATGCGACGTCTCCTATTAGGTGCGGAACGGAAGCCGGAGTGGCTAGCCAGTGACCTCGTCCCCCGACCCCAGGCCGGGTTTGGGGGGCGGCTCCAGGCGGAGGAGGCCGGCCCGTCGCGTGATGCGCTCCAACGACCCGCGGGCGACGTCGTAGCCAGGCATCTCCTCGACCGTCCCCCGGACGACGACGACGACGTCGTGCCCTGGCTCCAGGGTGGGATGGAGGTGGCGAAGGGCTTCCCGGACGAGCCGCTTCAAGCGGTTGCGCTGCACCGAGCCGCCCACCTTTTTGCCAGCGACGACGGTGTAGCGGTTCGCCGGCGGGTCGGTCGCGTTCGGCAGCACCCGCGCTACCAGCGGCCCATCGGCGTAGGCCCGGCCGCGGGCCCGGACCTGCCGGACCTCCCACTCCCGGCGGAGCCGCAACTGGCGTTCCATAGCGAGCTATCAGTCTTCAGCTATCGGCCATCAGCCACAGATGAGCAACTCCATGCCGGCAGAGTATCGCCAGCATAAAACAGCTGGTCAATCCTCGGCGATGCACCGTCGGGCACGAATAGCTGATAGCTGCCGGCTAATAGCTCCAAGCTACTTATTCTGCGTGAACTTCCCCTCGTCGGAGACAGTCAGGGCGTGGCGGCCCTTCCGCCGGCGAGCGGCGAGCACGGCGCGGCCACCGCGGGACGCCATCCGCTTGAGGAAGCCGTGCTCGCGCAGTCGTGGGATGCGCTTGGGTTGGTAGGTCCGCTTGGGCACCGCTGGTCTCCTGTTCCGGTTCCTGGCGGTGGAGGAGGCGCGATCGCGTCCTCCGCCGTCATCGATCAGCCCTTAAACGCGAAATCGCCGTTGCGCCGCGCGTTTCCGCGGCCACGCAACGGACCGGACGAAGTATAGGGGGTGACCCCGGTGGAGGCAAACGGGCGGCGCTCTGGGTGACGATCGCCCGTTAGCGGGCGGCTTGGGTGAGGGTAGAGAGTGAGGTGCGCTGCCGTCCGGCGTCGTCGAAGTTCGCGGGGTCGAGCCAGGTCTCGAAGGCGGGGCGGAGGCGGGGCCATTCACCGTCGAGGATGGAGAACCAGGCCGTGTCGCGGTTCCGGCCCTTGACGATCAGATGTTGGTAGAAGATGGCTTCGAAGGAGAAGCCGAGGCGGACGGCGGCGCGGCGCGAGGCCGCGTTGAGGGCGTTGCACTTCCACTCCATCCTCCGGTAGCCAAGCTCGTCCAGCGCGTGGCGGAGGAGGAGAAAGAGGGCCTCGGTGGCGGCGGCGGTGTGTTGCAGGGCCGGGCCAAACCAGATGTTTCCGATCTCGATGGAGCCGGCTAAGGGATGGATATTGAGGTAGCTGGCGACCCCGGCGGCAGCGCCGGTGCGTTTGTCGCGGATAGCGAAGAAGAGGGGGTCGGCGATGGCGGTCTGTTCGCGGAGCCAATCGTGGAGGGCCGCCTCGGTGGCGAAGGGACCGTACGAGAGGTAGTCCCAGAGGCTGGCGCTCGCCTCGCCGGCGTGCGAGGCCGCGTAGAGCTCGGAGGTATGGGTGCGGGCGTCGAGGGGCTCGAGCCGGGCGTACCGACCCTCGTGGACGACGCGGGCGGGCCAGAGACCGGGGGGAAGAGGTTTCACGGGGTCGCCGGAAGGGGGCCGGTCATGGCGCGGCTCCGGGGGAGCGGTGGTGGGCATGGGGAGATCTCCTGGGGGACGGGCGAAGGTGGTTGGCGATCGCATGGTCGCGTATTCTCGCCGAACGCCGCCCCGGGTGCTTGGGCAAGAATGGGAGGCGAGCGGTGGCGGCGCGTGGGGCGGGTGGGACGGGCGGCCAGGTGCCGGTGATCGCGGCGCAGCGTGACTGGCGATCGAGATGGGGGCAAAGGAGCTACGGGCGACAGGATGGCGGCTGGCGCGGAGGCCGCGGGGTGTCAGGCGACTGGCGTCGCCAGGACCTTGTCGACCCGATTGCCATCCATGTCCATCACCTCGAAGTGGAGTCCGGCCCAGTCGACCGCGTCCCCAGCCGTCGGAATGCGGCCGAGGCGGGCCATCACGAAGCCGCCGAGGGTCTCATAGTCGCCCTCCTCCTCGCCAGGGAGGGAGGCGATCGCCAGCAGTTCCCGCACCTCGTGCGCGGGGAGGCCGCCGTCCAGCAGCCACGATCCATCCGCCCGGCGGATTGCTCGCCGTTCTCCCAGCTCCTCCCCGGGCGCCAGATCGCCGACGATCCCCTCCAGGAGGTCGTTGAGCGTCACCAGGCCCTCGACCCCACCGTACTCATCGACGACGAGCGCGAGGTGGGTGCCCGTTCGCTTGAAGCGGTTCATCACCGCCAACACCGGCGCGCTCTCCGGCACGAACAACGGCTCGGTCATCGCGGCCCGCGGGTCGGTCGATTCGCCGGCGATGGTCCGGCTCCAAAGCGCTTTGACGGAGACGACGCCGAGCACCTGGTCGAGCGGCCCGGCGGAGACGGGGAAGGCGTCGTGGGGGGCGGCCGCCATCCGGCGGCGATTCTCAGCGTCCGGCTTGGTGACGTCGAGGAAGACGATGCGGTGCCGGGGGATCATCAGCTCACCGGCGCGGCGGTCGCCGAGCCGGAAGACCCCGGAAACCATCTCCCGCTCCGCCTCAGCGAAGACCCCCGCCTGCGTCCCCTGTTGCAGCAACAGCTCCACCTCTTCGGTGGTGACCGCCGGCTCCGATGAAGCGCGGGCGCCGAGCAAGCGAAGCACGACATCACTGGAGACCGCCAGCAGCGTCACGATTGGCGCGCCGAACCGCGAGACGGCGCGCATCGGCCGGGCAACGGCGCCAGCGATCCCTTCGGGGTTCAGCAGGGCGAGGCGCTTCGGTACCAGCTCGCCGATCACCAGCGAGAGATAGGTGATGGCGGAGACGACCACGGCGACGCTGATCTCAGGGGCGTAGCGGCCCAATCCTGGTATGCCGTCCAGGGCGCCTGCCAGCGGCTCGGTGAGCACGGCGCCGCCAAAGGTACCGGCGAGGATACCGACCAAGGTGATGCCGATCTGAACGGTCGAGAGGAAGCGATCTGGCGCCGCGGCCAGCTCCAGAGCGACGCGGGCACCGGCGTTGCCGGCCTCGGCGCGCTGTTGGAGGCGCGCTTTGCGGGCCGAGACGGCGGCGAGCTCGGAGCCCGACAGCACGCCGTTGCCGATGATGAGGAGGAGCAGGAGGAGGATCGAGAGAGCAATCATGGGCATGCCTCGTCACGACGCCGGTCGAACGCTCGGCTGTCGATCCGCCGGGTACCGATTGTAGCCGGAGACCCGCCGGGTCACGGTGGCACGCCCACGCCTAATGAGACGTGGCGAGCGGGGAAGAGCGATGGGAGCGAGCCTGGGAACTTTGGAAGGACTTGCCGCGTTCGCCGGTGGCGTGGGCGGATTTTGTTGTCTAGGCAACAGTTGCGACGGCGCCGGAGATGGGGGATTTGCGCCAAAAGCGATCTGCTGGTAGGGTGCGCGCGTCCTACGCCGCCGAACGGTGCGGGGCGTTTCGATCTGGATGGAGGTCGAGGCGCGGTAACCCATCGGGGGTGGCATGGGACGTTGGGAACGTTCCCCCGCGTCGCCGGATAGGGGCGGCGACGCGGGGGAACGTTCGGTCCACATCGGTCATTGCTCGCCGTCCGCTGGACGATACCGGTTGGGAGCGATTCCACCGGGACCTGGCGGCCGAGCCGTGGCCTTGGGGGTGGCGGGGATGGCCGCCGCCTCTGGACCGGGCCTGGGATCTGGCCGTGGCGACACCAGGAGGTGAGCAACGCTCCTGGAGCGGGACTCCGGGAACCGGAACCCAGAATCGTGACACCCTATGGGAAGGGTGCGGGGGTTTTTCGGCGCACGACCACCTTGGAGGGAAGGTCCAGATGCCGATGATCCCACGACGAGCCACGAGTTGGCTCGGTCTATCACTGGCGGGGCTGTTGTGCCTCGCGCTCCTGCCGGCGATCGGACGCGCCCAGGAGGCGCCTAGTCTCGCACCCGGGGTGACCGCTCAGGTCGCCAATGCCGGCGGCGACGAGGTGATGTTGCGCGAGGGGCCGGGGTACGACGCGGCCGTCTTGGCGGCGTTTGCCGAAGGCACGGTCGTTTCGCTGACGGATGGCCCGATTGCCGCGGACGATGGGTCGACCTGGTACGGCGTGACCGTCGACGGGACGCCGGGCTACATGGTCGCTGATTTCCTCGTCCCGCTCGACGAGGCCCTGCCCGCGCCGGACGCCGCGGCGCCGGCGACCGATCTCTCTGCCCCGGCGCTCGAGACCACGACGGCACTCCCCGACGTGGCGGAGCAGACGACAGGCGAGACGGCGGTAGCAACGGAGGCGGTCAACCTCCGAGCGGAGCCACGAGCCGACGCTCCCATTCTGCTGGTCGTGCCGGCGGGCGGTGGGGTGAATCGGACCGGGGACATCAGCGACGGGTTCGCTCCGGTCTCGTACAACGGGACGGCGGGCTGGGCGTCGATCGCGTATTTGACGCTCGGGGCCGCACCCGTGTCCACAGCGAGTGACCTGGCGCAGTCGATTCCAGCCGCGATTCCCACCGGCGAGGGGGAGGCGACCGCGAACGACGTGCTCAACCTGCGTGACGGGCCAAGCACCGCCGGCGATGTGCTGCGCGTCCTGCCGCCGGGAGCGCCGGTGACGATCACCGGCGAGGCTGCCGACGGGTTCGTCCCTGTCATGTACAACGGGACCACGGGTTGGGTCGACGGTCAGTACCTCGACACTGGGGTGGCGTCGGCGGCGCAGCAGGTCGAAGCGCCAGCGTCCGCCTCCGAGCCGGGAGCCGGCCCGGCGACGACGACCGACAGCGTGAATCTGCGATCTGGCCCGAGCGCCGGGGCTTCGGTGGACGTTGTCCTGCCAACGGGGGCGGCGGTGGAGACGACCGGTCCGCCCCAAGCCGGGTTCTATCCGGTCAGCGCCGGCGATCAGACCGGCTGGGTCTCCGGCGACTATCTACGCTTCGGCGATGGGGCGACGCCGGTGACCGATGCCAGCCCGGCTGGAGGCTCGGGGATCATCTGGCCGGTCTCGGGTGGCGATTGGACGATCATGCAGGGATACAACGGGAGCAGTCACCAGAACCAGGACGGGCTCTGGCAGTATTACTACTCGCTCGATCTGGCGCGGGTGGACGGGGACACCGCCGGTCAGGCGGTCCGCTCGCCGGTTAGTGGCACGGTGCGCTGGCTCGACCCCTCGACTGGCGGCATGTCGATCGACATCGGCGACGGCCACGCGGTCGCCTTTTTCCACGTGACGGTCGACCCGAGCTTCACGGCGGGAGATCCCATCACGCAGGGGCAAGCGGTCGGGACGATCTCCGGACCGGGTGGTCCCGGTTACGCCGGCGTCGCTCACATTCACTTGACGCTCTGGGAGACGACGGATGGTGGAAACTGGAGCCGCAGCGCCGCGCCGTTCGCCGGCCCCTATGCGATCAGCGGTCAAGCGTTTCCCGACACCGGCGGGGGGAATCAGTACGAGGGGACGGAGTTTACGCCGTAGCGGCTGTGGTCGCGGACGCAGGCACGCGACCTGTCAGGCGAGCGAGCGCACGGTCGGGCTTGGGGCGGGGGCGGGCTGTGCTGGCTGCCGGGGGGGTGGCGAGAGCACGTGATCGTGGAGCGTTGCCGGGGTCGCACTGACGGAGATCTCGTCATCGAGGCGCCAGGCGCCGGTCGGCTCGACCTCGGTCGGCCGGCTATCGGCGGCGAAGGCGTAGTAGCGGCCGTCGTCGCCGAGCAGCAGGAGGCGATCAGGGGCGGCGCGATGCTCTCCGACGACGGCGAAAACGTTGGTCATGATCGTGACTCCCGTGGTCGTGGTCCTTCCCGGTCTTCCCTTTGTTCAGGACGCCTCGCGGTCACCGATGGTTTCGCCGCCGGCGGTTTCGGGTGGAGATCGCCCCAGGCTGTGTCCGGGAGGACCCCGCCGGCGTTTCCGCGCCCGTCTGGGCAGGGCGGCGCCGGAGAGTGGTAACGCGATGGGCGCCGCGGGTGTCGCCCCGATCAGGTGGTGTGTATGCCAGTTGCATGCCACCTCTCTCGGGCATGGTGGCTGACCGAGGACGACGCGGTAGGCTGGATGGGGCGGGTCGAAGGTCCGCGGACCACGAGGTTCCGACGCCTCGCCACATCACCAGTGACACCGACGTGCAGTCCCCGTGGAAGGACAACCCGCTCGCGGGAGTGGGTGCGATCAGCGCCGCCTGGGCGCGTGCCGTCAGCCACGCGCCCTATCGAGCAGGTCTCGGATCGCCTGGAGCACGGCGTCGGGGCGGTCGGTGTGGATCGTCGTGTGTCCGGCGTCGAGGAGGACACGCTGCTCACCGCGCGGAACCGATTTGGTGACAGCCTCATATAAACGACGTTTGCCGTCGTTCATCTCCCGCAGGAGCTGTTCGGGGATAGGCATCGCCTGAAGACGGTCAAGCCCCATGGCAGTGAGCACGATCAGCGGCACGTCGGGGATGTCTCCACCGTGGCGGACCTCGTCGTAGATCTCGTCGACGTTCTTCGCCTCCCACACGCCGGTCCGCCACGACCCGATGTGGTAGTCGATCAGCACCTCGCGGACCGGCTCCGGCAACCGCGCGAACATCTGCGCGAACAGGCCGCGGTAGAGCTGGAGGAGTTCTTCGTCCGGCTCCAGCAGTTCCAGATCCTTCGTCGCGTGTTCCTGCATGTCGAGCAGTTGCTTCGGCATATAGGCGGAAAAGTCCTCGTGAGCGGGGTCCAGCAGGAGCAGGCCGGCCACCTCGTCGGGAAAGCGCTGGGCATAGTGGCGGACGTAGAGCCCACCCAGGGAGTGGCCGACCAGGAGGTAGGGGGCGGGGACGTCGGCGGCGCGCAGCAGGTCACGCAGCTCGTCGACGACCTCCGCGGCGGTGCGGGGCAGGTCGACCCGGTGGCTCCAGCCCGTGCCGGCGCGGTCGTAGAGCACGCTCGTGGTAAACGCGGAGGCTTGGTCGTGGACGTTCAGGTAGTCGAGGCCGATCGCGCCAGCGCCAGGCGCGATGACGACAGCCGGGCCTCCGGTGCCCGAATGATGGAGCAGCAACCGCCTCCCCCCGACGTCGTAGAGGCGTCCAATCGGCGGTACCGCAACGGGCGTCGTCTCGGATCGGTGTTCGGATGATCGGGGATGCATCGCCACTCCTTCGCCTACAATGGAATCCAGGTGGGCGAGCCGAAACATGCTCGGCACGCGCCGGGCACGCGAATCGTCGATTCTCATCTTTGCGAAAGGTAGCACGCGTTCTCATCTTTGAGAAGGGTGTTGGAGGGATCGCGGTTAGATGGGAACGGTAGATCTGCTCCTGCATCCAACCCGGCTCCGCATCGTGCATGCCCTGTCCGACGGACGGACACTCACGACCTCCCAGCTTTGCGCCCGGATGCCCGACGTCTCGAAAGCCACCATGTACCGGTGCGTCAGCCTGCTTGCCGACGGAGGCATCCTTGAGGCAGAGAGCGAGCAGCGGGTGGATGGCGCCGTCGAGCGACGCTTCCGACTGAATCGAGGGCGGGCGGTGATCGACGCCGACGCGGCCGCATCGATGTCGCTCGAGCAGCACCGTCGCGGATTCACCGCGGCCATGGCCACCCTGATTGCTGAATTCAACGCCTACCTGGACCGGGGCCACAGCGACCCGACCGCCGACGCGGTGTCGTACCGGCAGTTCACGCTCTGGCTCAGTGAGGACGAGCGCGCGGAGATGATCGACGAGGTGCGCAGCGTGATCGTGTCCCGGAGCGGAAACGGCCCCGCGCTGGGCCGCACACGGCACCTGCTCAGCACGATCCTGTTCCCAGCCGAGGAACCGCCCCGTCCGTGAGGTTCGCGTACAGCCCATCCGCTGTCGCGACATCGCCCGGGCGATCGCCGGCATAAAGACGTAGCCGTCGGTCCACGGGCACGGGTCATCGCACGACGGCAGCAGCGTCGCCACGCCCACAATCCCGACGTCTTCCTGCCGTGTTAGCCGCACGCCCGTGTCGCCCATCACGTGGCGAGGCGTGATCGATAAAAGCTCTCGGACGCGCCGGCGGACGGCTGCGTCCGAGTGGCTCGCATACTACGGCCAGAGCGGGTTGCTCCAGGCACGCCTCCCATCCCGATCGATCGCGATAATGCGGCAGTACGAGCCACGGAAGGGCGTCAGATCGAAGTCCGCCTCCGCGATGCTTGCGCCCCGCTCGCTCATGCGCTCCGTCCCGCTCTGCCACCGGTCGCCGCCGCCGGTCAACGCGATCACGTGAACGTCACTCGTCTTGACGTGCAAGCGGTCGCCCTCAACGCGCAGCTCGCGAATCGCTGGTCCCTGCGTCGAGAAGTACCGGCCGGCCTTCAGCGCGTCTAGCAGGGCCTCCGGCTCCAGGCGATCGCAGAGGACCTCGACCCAGCCCCCAAAGCGATCGGTGGGATGGCCGAAGTGCGCGTCGTCCCCCGCGTTCGCGAATACCCTGCGGCCCCGCTCCAGCAGGCCGTCCAGCATGTAGGCGCCATTGGCCCGGCCGGCGCCGGCGCCGGCGGCCATGTTGTGATTGTAGATCTCGACCGCGTGGACGGCGTCAAGCGCGGGCAGCGCTTCGGCCGCCGCCAGCGGCAGGTTGTTCAGCCCTGGGTGCAACATGGTGACGAACGCCCCGCCGTCCCTGGAGCGAGCGATGGCCTCGGCGTGGTCGCCGGCCGGGGGCGCCGCGAAGTCGACGGGTAGGCCGACGGCGGTGACCCAATAGCAGTGGCGTTCCTCCCATAGGGCGGAGCTGAGCTCCGCCCCGACGATCGTAATGAATCGCTCGTCACGCAAGTTCCGCGTGTCGGTCACCCGCCAGTCGTACCGGGCCTCGAAGTGGTCGGAGAGGACGAGGAAGTCGTAACCCGCGTCGCGGTAGGCGGCGGCGACATCCTCGGGTGTTCAGAGCCCATCCGACCGATCCGAGTGGCAGTGGAGGTTGCCGCGGAAGAAGCGGCCCTCCCCTTGCCTGAGCAGGTCCTGTCCCATGGCCATTCCTCCTCCTGATTGGCGCGGGCCGCGAACTGCGACGTCGCCGCCGAGACGGCGGCGCGTACCGGACCGGACCGCTTCACCCCCTCGGTCACAAGCCGGGGCTCCGCAACGTACGCCCCGCCTCCTCAGCCAGGGTACCGCCGTGGATCTCGACGCAATGGCCGGTGGCATGCCGCGCCAGCTCAGCAACCGGCAGCGCACCTGGCGCGGGGACCACGCCAGGTGCGGCAGCAGAAGTCTGGGGGCAGCCAGAGACCCGCGCGCGACGCACGCACCGGACATCAGCCTTTCCCGGTTGGTCGCCTTGCCAACACAACCGGTGCCGCGCTGACGGGGTGCGGCGCTCCGCGGTAGTTAATGGAGACTACGGTGGGCAGACCGACGTGCGACAGTATTTCATGGACGACGTATCGTACGCCGCGTCAACGCTGAGAAGCGTGCGGTCGGGTACCAGGCGCCAAGTCCCGCGGCTCTTCGCCCGCGCCAGCGTCACCCACGCACGTCAATTCGGCGGCTGGCGAGGAATGTCACGGGGACGGCAGGCCGGTGTCACCGATGCGGTGGCGGGGCGTCTCGCTTCCCAAGGGAATAACCGCTGGTGCTTCGGACAACAGCTTCCAACACGTTCCGCGCGTCGCCCAGCGTGGTGATGGCGCGGTGCCGATCATGACCGCGCTGACGGCGACGTTGCACGACCCAGACGGGCGGCTGCGGCCGGCGTTGGAAGAACGCGGGGAGCGGCTTGAAGGGTACGCGGCCGTGTATGTCGCCGCCACGGCCGCGACCGATCGCCGTTTGGGCGAGATGCTGCGGGAACGGGGAGCGATGGTGATCGCGGGGGACGAGCGGATTGGGGTGGCGCGGCGGGCCGCCCTGGGCGCCGCCGTCGATCGGGGTCACGCGGGGTATCTGGCCTGCGATTTCGACCGCTGGCTGCACTGGGCGGGATGCTTCCCGGAGGAGCTGGCGGGGGTGCCGTCGCGGTTGGCGAAACGCCGTCCGGCGCCGTGGTACGCCTGCCTGGGTCGGACCGGGCGGGCCTTCGCCAGCCACCCTCCCGTGCAGCGCGCGGCGGAGCGGGCGACTAACCACGCCCTGTCGCTGGCGGTCGGTCGCCGGTTGGATGCGACGGCGGGCGCCTGCTGGCTCTCTGCTGAGGGGGCCGGGCTGATCCTGCGGGAATCGGTCGAGGCGACGAACGCGACCGATCTGGAGTGGCCGGCCCTGATTCACCGGGCCGACCCGCGCCGGCTAGCCTTCCTTGCCACGGAAGGACTCGAGTTCGAGACGGCGATCTTCGCGGCGGCCGAGGTGGCGGAGGCCGGCGGCGGGGCGGCCTGGGTCCGCGCGCGATACGAGCGGCCGGAGGTCTGGTTGGCGCGGCTCCGCCTGGCCGCCGACTCGGTGGAGGCCGCGTGCCGGGTGTTGGGGTGTGGGAACGAGGTTCGCGACGACGAATCGGGTCGGGGACGACGATGAGACCGGGCGGTGGAACCTCTGGGCCAGTTGCCTCCTCTGCTTGAGTGAGGCGATTGAGCGTTACCAGGAGGTTGAGCTGGCGCAGCAGACGATGGTCGTGCGAGCCGATGCGTAGTGCGCGGCGCGCACCTGGGAGGCGGGGAAGCGCAGATGCCTGGGCGCGGTGAGAGGATGAGACGGAAACGGGCTCGGCCCGGGGGCGTGATGGAACGGATCTGCGTCGGTGCGCTGGTGGTCCGAGGCGATGGTGAGCCACAGCTCCTGCTCGGCAAGCGGGCGGCGAACCGCGCCTTCTACCCCGATGTGTGGGACGTCCCCGGTGGACATAGCGAGCCGGGCGAGACGGCGGAGCAGACCCTGGTGCGGGAGCTGGAAGAGGAGATTGGGGTGACGCCGACGGCGTGGCGGTCGCTCGGAGAGCTCCGGGAACGGGTGCCGGAGAGCGGCGAGTTGTTGACCGTGCGGCTCTACGTGGTCACCGCCTGGACCGGCACGCCAACCAACCGCCTGCCGGCGGAGCATGCGGAGATTGCCTGGTTTGGCGTCGAGGACGCCTGCCGGCTGGAGCTGGCGCACCCGGCGTATCCGGCGCTCTTCCGCCGGGCGGTGGCGGTGATCGCGGGAGCCGACGTCGTTTCGAGCCGCACGACCGCGGTCCGATGACGAGGTGCGCGCGGGTGGTCGCGACGATGTTCTTGGCGATCCTCCGAGCGGGCGGTGGGGCATAATCGGCGGCCGGGCGTCGCTGGCCCGCCGGATACTATGCCGGCGGGCGCGTGCTTGCCAGCCTGCGCTATCGCGATTTTGGCCCCTTCTGGCTGGGCTCGTCGCGATCGCGCGCGACTTCGCCGTCAGCTACCTCCCCGGTGTCCTGGTCGGATCGATCGCCGGGGTCTTCGTCGACCGCTGGGACCGGAGGCGGACGATGGTCGGGGCGGACGGGTCACGATCGGGCGGTGGATGCGCGTGCTCTGACGGGCTGCCGTATGCTTGACGCGCGGGGGAGGCAGGGACGCGGTGGGGGTCAGGGGTGTGGGCGGGGAGGTCCATTTCGGCGACAACCTACCGATTCTGGAAGCGATGCCGGGGGAGAGCGTCGATCTCGTCTATATCGATCCGCCGTTCAACACCGGCAAAGTCCAGCGCCGGACCCGGATCAAGACGGTAGCCGCCGCGAACGGGCAGCGCGTCGGATACGGGGGACGCCGGTACGAGACGGTCAAGCTGGGCAGCGCCTCGTTCGGCGACCTGTTCGACGACTACCTCGGCTTTCTCGAACCCCGGCTGCGCGAGGTGCACCGGTTGCTGGCCCCGACGGGGTCCTTCTACCTCCACGTCGATTACCGGGAGGTCCACTACGCCAAGGTGCTGCTGGATGCCATCTTTGGCCGGGAGCGATTTCTGAACGAGGTTATCTGGGCCTACGATTACGGGGGGCGACCGAAGAACCGCTGGCCGCCGAAGCACGACAATATCCTCGTCTACGTCAAAGACCCCTGTCGCTACGTCTTCAACTACGAGGCGATCGAACGCATCCCCTACATGGCGCCCGGTCTGGTGGGGCCGGAGAAGGCGGCGCGAGGCAAGCTGCCGACCGATACCTGGTGGCACACGATCGTCCCGACCGGCGGCGGGGAGCGGACCGGCTACCCGACACAGAAGCCGCTCGGTATCCTCTCGCGGATCGTCGAGGCCTCGTCGCTGCCGGGCGACCTCGTCCTCGACTTTTTCGCCGGCAGCGGCACGACGGGGGCGGCCTGTCTGGCACGAGGGCGGCGCTTCGTGCTGATCGACAACAATCCGGAGGCGCTGCGAGTGATGGCCCGCCGTTTCGCCGGCGTGCCGGAGATCGTCTGGTCGAACTTCGATCCACGCCCGTTCCAGGACGTTGGGAGCGATCTGACGCCGCCGGGCGATGGTGGGTAGCGCGTCGACGGGCGATCAACGGGGTGCGGTGGAAGCGGTCGAGAAGGGGCACGCTCTGGCTACGACGGGACCATGCTTCCCTTTCGTAATAAGCTTCCTTTGTGGTAGTATCCGCGCGGATGGTTCCGGCGCTCGCGGCGTACGCTCCAAGCGGAGGGGCCGGGGGATGACCCGCCGAGACCGATGACAAATCCGTGCGCTCAACGGGAGGACAGGATGACCGAGACCGCGCAAACGACAATCCCGGCGAAGTATGCCGACTTGCTGGAGTCGACCGCGCTCGCCCACGTTGCCACGGTTGGGCCGGACGGCGAGCCACAGGCGAATCCGGTTTGGTTCGGCTGGGACGGGCAGAACCTGCGCTTCAGCCAGACGACGACGCGGCAGAAGTATAAGAACGTCGGGCGCGAGCCCCGGATCGCGCTGTCGATCGTCGACCCGACCAACCCATACCGCTATCTTGAGGTGCGGGGAAAGGTCGTCCGCGTCGATCCCGACCCTGACAACGCGTTCATCAACGCGATGGCCAAGAAGTATATCGAGCAGGACGTCTACCCCTGGCACCAGCCGGGAGACGAGCGGGTGGTGATCGTGATCGAGCCGAGCCACACGACGCAGATGGGGTAAGGCGCCACGGGTTGCCAGCCTCCAGGAGAGGCGGCGGGCAAGCGATGACCCTGGCGCCAAAAGCCCTCACCCCCTGCCCCCTCTCCCAATTCTGGGAGAGGGGGCAGGGGGCGTGGCGTCGGTGAGACACCGATCAATCAACCGGATTTGGTGGAGGGCGCCACGGGTTGGCAGTGTGCGCGGCAGGAGGCGACGTCGACCGCCACGCCGGCGAGCGATGACCGAGGCGATACGAGGCGAGGGTCTCGGTCGCGTTAGGTACATTCCACATCTGACGAACGCCGCGGGTTTGCCCCGCGGCGTTTCTCTTGGCGCTGCCGGTGCAATGCGTCAAGGACTGGATTGGATAGAGCCGCGCCAAGATAGTTGGGATGCCGATCAGGTCGGTGGGGAGCGATCGGGTGGAGCGTGGGATCGGTTTGCCCTGGCGTTTCCCCCAGGTTGGGCGGCGGGTATCCACGTATTAAGAATAAGAAAGAGAGAGAGTGTACGTACCTGTCGTAGAGGGTGGGGATAGCGGGGATAACCGGCGGGAGTGGCGGACCGAGGCCGAAAACGGGGCGGGAGAGGCGGGGGATGATCCGTCCACCGGCCGCGATTGTCTGGACAACGGGGTGGGGGCGCCCTGTGCCAATCCACGCACAGCCAGGGTGTCTCCCCCAAGAGTGGTTCTGTTTGTCCCCGGCGGCTGAGGCATTTTCCGAACAGTTGTCCACAATGCCCGAGGGTTATCCCCCACGAACCGCGAGTTATCCACAAGAGGCGGGGAGGGCGGTGCCTGGTTGGCACACCGTGCCCTGGTTCACCAGCGGCGGGAGGGCGGGCAGCCACGTCGTCCGTGGGGAGTGCCGCGGGACGCGTTTGGTGTGCCGGGACGCATCTCTCCTGGGGATGGCGCGTTCCGGATGACAGCGGAGTGCCGCCATCGTTATTGGAGAGATGGTGGAGTATGGGGTGGCGTGAGGGGAACGGGGAGCGAGGAGCGCTGGCGAACGCGGGCGCCCTGGGAGCGCTTAGCGCTCGACGGGGGTGACGTTGATCGCTTGCCGCTTGCCGGCGTTGCGGGGATCGGAGACGACCTCGAATTGGACGGACTGTCCCGGCCGGAGGTCATCGAAGCCGTCGCCGGCGACGACGGTGCGATGAAAGAAGAGCTCTTCCGAGGGGTTGTCCTGGGCGATGATGAACCCATAGTTCTTGACGTTGGGAATGCGTTTGACGGTCCCGGTGGCCAACGGTGATGTTCCTCCTTCATCGTACTTTCGGATGGGAAGTTTAGCACGGGTGTGGCCATGGCGTCCGAGGGGGCGGAGGGGGACGAGTAGGACGAGGAGGGGGGGTCGCTGCGCTCCCAGGGGGGCGAGTAGGACGAGGGGGGCGAGTAGGACGAGGTCGGAGGTCGGAGGAGTCAGGAGCGGCGGACG
>JAABUS010004202.1_pt1 | contig 21300 bp, 21 predicted proteins | sample 5560161 | NCBI WGS metagenome assembly JAABUS01 (sample SAMN10711885, study PRJNA513376) | rock metagenome | isolation source: Antarctica rocks | place: Antarctica: Victoria Land, Trio Nunatak nord | collected 2016-01-04
TTTTGAATAGCTTCAATTTGGTGGTTTTGATAGTGTAGTTGGTTGAATATTGAAGAAAATATGGTGTGTGGGGTTTCTCGCTAAATTTGGTGGGGGGTGCGGGAGAATTTTGTCCCCCGCCTCGTACATGTAAGCCAGGGGGGTGTACGGGTAGCGGCTCCCTAAATCAATTATTCTGGAAGCATTGAATTCAACTTAATCAGAGCTATGACTATGCCTCTCAAAGTATGTCGAGTAGTCAATGCGCATATGTTGATCCGGGCGGGGGAAGAATTACTACTACATAGGTGGGCGACCACTCAGCGCATTGAAATTTGAACCTCCCCAACCCCGATTATCAGGTCAAACCTTGATATTTTTCGATTATTTCTGAAGCGTTGAACTCGACAGATTCAGCGCTACAATCATGCCTCCCAAAGTATGTGGGATAGTCAGCGCGCATATGTTGATCCGGGCGGGGGAAGGGTTACTACTAGGTGGGCGACCACCCGGCGCAGTGAACCTCCCCAACCTCATTTGCTAGATCAAATCTTGAGCTTTTCCAATTATTTTTGAAGCATTGAACTTGACTGATTCAGAGCTACAATTATGTCTCCCGAAGTATGTGAGATAGTCAGCGCGCAGAAGTCAATCTGGGCGGGGGAAGGTGATGGTCGCTGGGCGACCGAGCAGCCAAAGCCGTCAATATTCCCACGTCGTTTGCAGGGTCAAACCGACGTCTTTTTCCAAGATTTTTGAACCGTTGAAGTCGCCTCAATTGGCTCGACAATTCGTGTCATAGAAAGTACCGAGCTAGGTAGATTCCGGAGTTTCAGAAGCAAGCATTAGGTGGTGAAGGCTTTTATGGTCAATTTCAGGTGTAAATTAGCTTGGAAATAACAGTTGATCCAAAGGTACTTAATTTTTTGTGGGGCACTCATACAAATAAAGGTATTTCGTAGTAAAATAGGGTGTGCAAATATCGTTTCCCTATAAATATACAGCAGAAGCCGAGGACATGTACCTGCGAGCGTTGGCAGTGTATGAAAAGGCCTGGGGTCCTGAACACACATCGACGCTTGATACGGTCAACAAGCTAGGGATCCTATACTCAATTCAAGGCAAGATGAAAGAAGCCGAGGACATATTTCAACGTGCAAAAACTAGAAAATCTTAACAACTTGTTACGTCAAGATCTTGGGATCGAGACGATCATTCATGATCTACAGATGCTTCTACAACTTAGATTCTTTGAGATTAATTTCGATGAAAGTTTGACCTTCATCGACCCTATCTCAAGCCCTTTGGTCGATACTGGGATGAGAAATCCGTTCGGTGCAGACGATGTCAAACTCGAGGCCCGAAAATCTACGCTGAGATCCGCTACAACCGAGGATCCCCCACATGGTTTGCGCGCACACAGCTCATAGCCTTAGTCTCTGAGATCTGGCAAAGAACGGGACCTGGCCCCATTACCGTCTACCCGTGACAAACTGATGTTGGATCCGACATATCTTCCTTACTGAGCTCAATATCTGGTTTTCACGACAGCTCAGCGTCTTCTTGAAGAATGTTGTTCTGAATTGGTGTGAATACCTGGATTATTAAAGGAGCATAGGTGGGACTGTCCCGAAGCATTGGAACCGAACAGGTGGGTATGTATCATGCATACAATAACACCGTGGAGCAACCTTTCATGAGCGTGCTTTCATTCATGAACGTACTTCGTCATTCTGTATTCCATCGTCGACGGATGAATACTTTCGAGGTTGCAACAGTGATGCAGTCTGCGACAAAACATTAACGCACTTAAGGATGACCGTCAAGCTGTACAGCTATGTGATATACGGAAAGAAATACTGAATCAGAGTAAAGCCCTCGTAATTACAAAGGCTTCACTTCAGAAAAGGGTTGCAGATGAGATCCGCATTCTCTCTGACTGACATGCAGAGCTTAAAGGAATGGAGGAACGGTCTAAACTAGCTATGAGCAAAGAGGACGATAAAATTCAATCAAAAAGTAGACACTGAGTGTTAATGATCTTGCTGGGATGCATACACTATTCCTTTCGATGGTTCGTAGCCGTTGAAGTTTCTTGCGGTAATCTTCTTCTTCTCTTGCACGGGTTTCGCAAAAAAATAACTTAGAGTAATTCGAAAAGCAAGAAGCCGTCGATGTTATATTGTTCTCGTATATGCTGGCGTTGTTAACCTACGTCCGTTCACCATTTAGCAGTAGTAGCATCTTCCCTACTTTCTCGCCATCCTAGCTGTTCCTAACTTGAAATTCCAGTGTTACCAGAGACAAATACGATGAGGACGGTGGCATATCTGACAACAGTCGCATCAGCTAGCCGTCACCAATCATAAATTACAGGATTTCTCACGTTGCTCCTGCGAGGGTCAACTCTATCGTCTTTGATCTAGTCAAACCAGAGAGTATAAAAAGGTAGGACATCGTAGATAATAGTATGACAATTATCCGAATTGAGATGGTGCTGATAATGTTGCAAATAACGACTGGCATTAGCAACAAAAAAGTTATCAAGAGCAACAATAAGAATCTGGCAGTCTGCTTAATCAAGGTGCCAGAATACAGGTACACATTCGGATCAATTGAAATATCATTATGACAGCTCTGTATTGAGTTTTTAGCTCGCTCTAACAACTAAGAGTTCTCTTACTTTGTGGAATCCGCGATAGAAGCGAATCAGCTTATCTTCCACCCAGACTTCAAGCTGCTGCAGCGCACTATCATAAGATGGAGCCAAAGAAACTAGCTCTCGGCCATGCGTAAGGTACGCCGTTTCTTCTCTGGCGAGACAGCTGGTGCCGTTTAGCCAAATTTGCAGGCTTCGTGCATCTCTCGGCTCTGCAGGGTCCAGGCTCAACATCCGATGGATTCTTTCCGTAAATTGGTCTATAGTTCGTGAGTATCTGGATGACTCATGTTGGTCTTTCCTACAATACCGTAGTCGGCCAGACACGACTCAATCTCTGACAAAAGGGATGATCGATGCGCGTTCGCATCGCACCGGCTCTTGCCGAGGAAGAGACGAGAAGTTTCCTGCTCGTCAATCTGGTCGAGCCTCTGCTCGAGAATAGACAGTTTGTCCTGCTTCAATAGAAAGAGACGAGCGCGGAGCCGGTTGAAACGTCGGCATAAAAAGAAGGGTGCATGAGCCGAAAGAAGTGCCGTGTAACGGGGATATCCAGGAACGTAATCCTCGACTCGTTACGATCAGTACAGCAATTTCCGAGCAGAGATAATAGTACTTGTTCTCATCGTCTTTTCGTCTGTAAGGAGGGGTTCTGAGGACTTCAGCACCGAAAGGTATGATTTGAAGAACTCCATTTTGACCTCTTTCGAGGGCAGTCTCTCAATCGAGGAACAGTCTCAAAACGAAGAGTAGCGAGAGATGGCGAGAAAGTGGAATTGAACTTTTAATTTAACCATCGAGCGGTTGATATGGGTCATTTCAAGCTGGGAGGGTTCAAAGTCAAAGTAGCTAGAGATGTAATGATAGAAAAAAATGTGCCATGTTCGTGGCACTTATGCACACAGCCTCGGAACCACATGCATACACTTCGTACGCCCGAAAGCAAAATGCACAAGGCATCGGCATTCAGGCAGCAAAATCTAGGAAACTGAAGGTATATAGAGATCTTTCAGAACGCATGATCATGGACGAGGAATTAAGCACACTACTTTCGGTATCATACAACTGAAGTTCACAGCGACCGCATTGCTTGAGTGATATAAAGAAAATGACTGGCTCTGAAGGGTGAGTAGTAATATTAGCTTTTACGCGCTGATCTCGTTATTCACGTCTGAAACCAGTGACCAAAGTCCCAAGATCACCATCTGTGATGATGATGACGACCGTTCTCAGGTCACAGCTTATATGAAGGTACGCAAGTTTCAGCTAAAAGAGAGCATGCCGTGCTGAGACAGCTCGCAGATAAGCAAGTTTAAAGTCGGAGACCATGTGTACCTGCGTGATTACAGTGGTGGATCTCGCGAAGGACCCTTTGTCATTGCGACCGTTCCCTCTGCAGGAGTGTACACTCTCAGTCTTGAAAATGGTCAAGCCGTCAGGAACGGTGACGAAATTGATGAAGAAGTAAGAAGTTTGTAGCTGTTCCAAGTCTCTTTTAGGCGCCTTGTCTATTACTGCGCCATGCAACTGCAAGGCATGCCCGGGTTTCAGCTAATAATCGTGGCCCCACTAAGCTCGTCCCTCAAGCGAGGGACGAGCTTAGTGGGGCCACGATTAGTTGACGGGGGGTCAAAATAAATTTCTGCTTATGTGTGAATAGCTGACAGAGGCACGTGAGAGGGTCCAGAAAATAAGGTTTTGTTAGTGAACCCCTTCGAATTAAGCGGACCCTCCATCAACTCTAAGCCCCTTGATGCCCAATCTGTCTCTTGCTGCGCCCTGCAAGGCTTACTGAATCTTGATGCCCAAATGAGAGGACTCTGAAGCTTTGAGTCATCAGCCATCTGATTTTCGAAAAGGCCCATGTCCAGTGCTGAAGGCACTCGAGTTGCGGCTAAGTTATCTTATGTTTAGTCTTTTCGTTCTGCAGTTGCTTCTCCGTCAGGCATTGCTTTTTCCTCAAACACACTGAGACTGAACTCACTTAAACACAATGGATCGCCAGCAGATTGTCATCACCCATTATGCGATTTTGATTGGCATAAATGCTTACCCAAAAGACTCTTTGAAAGGCTGTGTACGAGATGTTCGAGAGATCGAACAGTATTTAAAAGGAACACCGAAACCTCCCCAAATTCAAGTATTCACAGCGTCATCAACCAAGGACTTGGATTCTTCTCACCAGGCTGAGAATTTGGATTCTTCCCGAGCTTCGCAATCGTCTGGCCCAATCGAGAGCCCAGAATTATGGCCAACATACGGTAATGTGACATCCAGTCTTAAGGAGATGTGGTCTCGAGCGAAGGCTGGAAACTTTGTTTACATCCACTACTCTGGACATGGCACTACGATCAGATCCTCCAACGAATTCTCCAACGGTGCTACGGGAGATCTAGCGCTAGTACTCCTCGAAGGAGTGGCGGGAACCATTCTTCGGTATCTCGAAGGCTTCGAGCTGGCGAATTTGCTAAGAGCTATGGTGGATAAAGGAGTGATTGTAACAGTCGTTTTGGACTGCTGCTTCTCTGGAAGTGTCATGCGCGACGATTCCTCAACTCGGTATCTCAGCTACGACCCTATGGTCCATGCAGCATATTGCTCGGCCGCTGAATCGAACTTCGAGACCAAAGTCGATCATCCGGTCTACCGAGATGCTTCCATATGGCCAAACTGGCTAGTCAGACCAGATGGCTATACCATCCTCACTGCATGCGGGCCCACTGAAATAGCAAAAGAACTCCGCGATGAGAAGAAGCAGCAGCATGGGGTGTTATCCTACTTTCTATTGAGGAGTCTTGAGAAACTCGGTGGCGTACGTGAGACTCAGCAGCTGATCTACCACAACTTGCGTGCCAGGTTCCGGGAAACCCGGGAGCAACGCAAAAATGAACAAAATCCCATCTTGTATGGGAACAACACCCTTTCCTTTTTCGGACCTGCCAGACTAGGAATGTGCTCGGCACCAGTTTCTATCATCAGAAAGCCAAACGAAAACGGCAGCCTTCAACTGGAAGCTGGTCAGGCGCATGGTATTTGCGATGGCGATCACTTCATCGTATATCCCTGGAGTTCTACTGAGCGTGACTCTATGTCAGAAAGCGACCCTGTTGCTGCAACGGTTATCCGAGCCGGTGCTCTTGTTTCGGATCTTGAGTTATCAGGTTCGTCTGTCTGTGTTCGAACGGGGTGGATTGCAACGATGCGAAGTCGCCGCTCTCTTCAAGCCTTTCCGATTCGACTTGACTCCAGTCTTCCATATCGGAATGAGTGGCTCGCGGCTCTGAAAGAACAATCATTAAGTGCCACTATTGACCAAAACGGGGAACCAGTTCCGTTTCTTATCCGATTGAGCAGCGAAAACAAATATGAAGTCCTTGATGAATCTGGTTCAAAGCTTGGCAATCTCCCAATCATGATGCATGACCAGACGGATACAAACCTAATTTGTGATGTAATGGAGCACTTGGCAAAATTCAAAGTGGTCAGAAACCTATTCAACAACGCACCCGCAAATCCTTTTCAAGAATCTTTTAGCATTCAGATCATAAACGCTTCTGGGAAGGCCTTTCAACCAGGATCTTTGGTAAGACTGAAACACGGTGAGCAGAGTCATAAGCTGGAATTAGAAAACAAGGGAAAAGAGAATCTTTATGTCTACATCTATGACATGGGACCCCGTTGGCAAGTAAATCGTCTTCTTGATGGGAATCATGAAGTCATTCCTCCAGGAGAGATGTTCAGCAAGAGGCTCAAAATGATGATCCCACCTGAATTGCGAGAGAAAGGGCATCATCAATGCAATGATACCATCAAGGTCTTTGTCACTGCTCAGTCGACTTCTTTCGATATGTTGGAGCTACCAATATTCGGTGAATCAGTCACGAGGACATTGGCTACCAGAACGGGCCATGAGAATGGTAATGTCTTGTCGGAAGACTGGGCTGCGCTGAATTTCTTTCTTCACACTTCTGCAAGTACTGCGGATATGGACTCGTAGCGTGTTGCTGCATTCACAATCTCTAACCAGTCCAGCGATGGATCACGTACCAAAATGAACATATGGACCCCAATGTAACGGCCCCTGCCTCTTCATTTTCAATTTCATCGACTAAATTAGCATCGCGGCGGTACTCGCTGATATTTTGTAATGACAATGGGGCGGCACTTTGCAGCCGCCTGCATATCTCCTTCACTTGGTGAAAGCAAGAGGTCTTTGAATTCGAGTTGCACATGAGTTTTGACCATCAGCTCATCGAGCTCATCAAATCGAGTGCTCAAGGCGCGTAAGACTCAGATCACCTCGCGAGGCTGCTTCTAAGCATTAACAAGGCGTAAAGGCTCGTTTGACTCCCACCGACTGAATAGGGCGAGGTGCAATAGTGGCGCAGCTATTATGTCGGGCACATCATCTCTATCCTGGATCTTGGAATGGTAGAGGATCAGGAATCTTCTTGATTAGTTGTTCAACTACTATGGAAATCTAACTACAGAGATGTCCTACGTAGTAGGTGTTCTAGGTGTTCCAAGGGTTCAAGGGTTCAACACTAGCGTGATGTTAAACTTGATTTGGCAACCTATCACCAACTGGATGCGACAGCCTGGCTAAAGCCTTGTAAGATGCCTTTCTGTTAGCCTGCTTACCTACATCTGTTCTTGTGTGGGTCATTCGGGTTTGAGCGTAAATTCTTGTTGCTACTGGTCAAATGACGTTCGTACTCGTAGACTAGGGCTACGACGGACCAAACGTCTAGGCTAGGTGGCTAGACAGCTGTGGAGTTGCCACATGGGTTAGCCCGTTGCACAGGAGTTTTTTCAATTTCTTCAAGTTTAAAGTCCTTGTTCATCCTATGGATATGAAAGACATGACCTATCTGGTTGGCGACGTAATGACTTCAATGTTATAGCAGAGCCCCTATCACGCAGATGAACACCCAGATTGATGAGAACTAGGAGATTCTTTTTGACTAAAAATCCTAGACAGTGTTATGATGTTCAGAGATGCCGTTTTTTGTTCAACACTGCAATTGAGAGGCACAAAAGAAGTAAAGTGCACTTGCAAAAACAGTGTTACGAGCATACACAGCCTTCTACTGTTGACTAGAACGTGTCCTTAAAGATAGCTAAACCCTATTGGGTTTAGAGCTCACGCGTCCCTTCCGTACAATAGACCCTTCTTTCCTTAGCTTTGAATACTATGTACTTTGGTACCTAGTCAGGTGAATGATGACTCAGCATGCATTATGTATATCAGCTTGCACTCTCGAGCTTGCCTTCTAACAACAACAACAACAACATCAAGAAAACCTTCAAAATATTTACATAATCCTTCTCCTTGCACTGTTATTGCGATTTGTCAAGTGTCTGCCGTGATCAAGTGACAATTCAGAGTGATAGACCTTATGATAGTGTGTGACAGTAGATGTTGAATTCATAGAACTGTGTGTAACGGTTGTCCCTTTAACAACACAAGATATAAACAGAGACCTGTATAGTAACGTACTAATCACTAGACAGAAGGTTTGAGAATAGCTAAGACACTAGACTGTATTGACTATTACATGAGTTGAGCACGAAGCTCCTATCTAAAGGAATGACTCTCATTATATAGACATAGGAGAATCGTGCCAGGAGCCATATGATCAGTATGCTCAGTGCCATGAGCGCGGTGAGCACCTTTGTGTGCTCAGTGTGCTCACCCTACTGAGCGTGGTGAGCAGAAGTGCTCACCATGCTCAGTGCCGTGAGCAGGGTGAGCAGTATGCATACTACGCGCTCCCTGCGTATCATTGATACCTGGGCTATGTCATAGCCGTATCCTAACACTAGGCTAGAGGTACTATCAATATAGAAGACTGGTATTATTATTATTATTACTTGATAGGATCTAGGTACAAGACAATACACCAGGTAATGTACAAGACGAAAGACAAAGAAACGAAAGGAAAGAATGAGGACCCGGCTTCTATTATACATGAACCGGGCAGAACCAAGGATAGACAGTAGTCCTCTGACTTAAGATTGCTGTGGCTAGATTAAGATGATGGTGGCTAGGTTGATGACTTGGTTCATTGAACTGCGGAACAGGTTCGTTGAATCCATGGTGCCGGCGACCTATGTTCTAAACCTGGGTGGCGACCTGGCACCATGACACTAGTGTTGCATGTCCGTCAAGGCTCTGCAAGCAAAAAACAAGACTGCAAGCAGACAAGATGAGATGTACTTCATCAAACGGTATTAAGCAAGAGTCATAGGATTAGCTCTATCACAAGATCAACTCACTGTCTAGACTGAACTTAGCTTTCTTCTCTCAAGAGAGAAGTACTCTTCAGCACTGCAAAGAAGTGCCAGTCCGTTGTTGAAGCGTTACATAAGTTTAACGGCCGGGCATATAATTAGTCACTTCGGTGCCTTCTTTACAGCCTTCTTCACAGCCTTCTTCACAGCCTATGTATACCTCATGCATAAACCTCAGTTTTAAATGCTCAGTTTCACAATTTTGAAATCTTCAATGTGCATGGTCTAGATATCTTGGAATTAAATACAGCGACAAATATCAAAGAATAGGAGCCATGACGGATCTGGAAACAGCTATTCAACGATTTCAGAAAGCTCTTGACGCAACACCGGCAGATCATCCAGACCGAGCAGGTCGACTTCAGAGCCTTGGAGCTGGATACGGAGCCAGATATCAAAGAACAGGAGCCATGGCGGATCTGGAGACAGCCATTCAACGACATCAGGAAGCCCTTGACGCAACACCAGCAGATCATCCAGACCGAGCAGGTCGACTTCATAGTCTTGGGATTGGATACGGAGCCAGATATGAAAGAACAAGAGCCATAACGGATCTGGAGACAGCCATTCAAAAAATTCAGGAAGCCCTTGACGCGACACCGACAGATCATTCAAAGCGAGCAGGTCGACTTCATAATCTTGGAGCTGGATACGGAGCCAGATATCGAAGAACAGGAGCTATAGCAGATCTAGAAACAGCCATTCAACGAGTTCAGGAAGCCCTCGACGCGACACGAGCAGATCATCCAGACCGAGCAGGTCAACTTCATGATCTTGGGATTGGATACAGAGATAGACATCAAAGAATAGGAGCCATAACAGATTTAGAGACAGCTATTCAACGATATCAGGAAGCCCTTGACGTGACACCAGCAGATCATCCAGACCGAGCAGGTCGACTTCATAGTCTTGGGATTGGATACAGCGACAGATATCAAAGAAAAGGAGCCATGACGGATCTGGAAACAGCCATTCAACGATACCAGGAAGCCCTCGACGCGACACCAGCAGATCATCCAGACCGAGCAGGTCAACTTCAGAGCCTTGGAGCTGGATACAGAGACAGATATCGAAGAACAGGAGCCATAACGGATCTGGAGACAGCTATTCAACGATATCAGGAAGCCTTTAATGCGACACCAGCAGATCATCCAGACCGAGCAGGTCGACTTTACGATTTAGGGACTGGATGTCATGATAGATATCGAAGAACAGGAGCTATCACGGATCTAGAGACAGCTATTCAACGATATGAGGAAGCTCTTAACGCGACACCAGCAGATCATCCACGCCGAGCACGTCTTCTTCACGATTTTGGGTCTGGATACAACGACAGATATCAAAGAACAGGAGCTATAGCGGATCTGGAAACAGCCATTCAACGAGTTCAGGAAGCCCTCGATGCAGCACCAGCAGATCATCCAGACCGAGCAGGTCAACTTCAGAGCCTTGGAACTGGATACAGAGACAGATATCGAAGAACAGGAGTCATGGCGGATCTGGAGACAGCCATTCAACGACATCAGGAAGCCCTTAATCATTCTTCTTCTCCTATTGACAGACGTTTACCATCTGGTAGGACCTTGCTCGCATTGCACGCGGAAGCCGAAAACTGGCCACAAGCCTATCAGGCTGCCTTTAAAACCGTGTCTCTGGTGCCTCTGCTCACACCCCGCTTTCTTGAAAACTCGGATAAGCAAGATCTACTTATAGGAGTTGTTGGCTTGGCTTCTGACGCGACGGCAATGGCATTGAATGCAGCGAAAACACCATTTGATGCGGTCCAAGTCCTTGAACTTGGTCGTGGGGTGATTGCAGGGTCTCTAAACGAAATGCGGGCAGATATGTCTGATCTCCAGCAAAAGCATCCCCAACTTGCAGAAGAATACGTCACTTTTCGAGATCAGCTCGACGCTCCAACTTCGAAGCAACGTCAGGTCAACCAACGCTATAATGCTAGCCGGGGGTTAGAGCGAGTGATTCAGCAAATTCGGCGATTACCTGGCCTTGATCGATTTCTTCTGGCCCCATCCGAGGACGAATTGAAAACCACTTCAGAATATGGTCCTATTGTTATCATCAATGTTAGCGACTACCGCTGTGATGCATTGATCATTGAGAAGATTCAGATCCTGGCTTTACGACTACCTCATCTTCACGCCAGCGACATTCGGGACCGTATGGCCAAACCTTTGGCGGAACCAGGTATCCTTGAATGGTTATGGAAAACTGTAGCCAAGCCAGTTCTTGATACGCTTGGATTTACCCAAACTCCTTCTGATGGCTGCTGGCCTCACATATGGTGGATTCCTACCGGTCTCCTGGCCAAATTCCCTATTCATGCGGCGGGATACCATTCTCCAATTTCATCCGATAGTGTCTTGGACCGGGCAATATCATCCTATACCTCCTCCGTTAATGCAATCATTCACGGCCGCCGCCACCGTCTCCAGCCAACGGGGATGCCAAGGTCAGCGGAGATCGTCCTAGTTGCGATGCAGAAAACGCCGGAGCAAAACGATCTTCCATTTGCGGCCCAAGAAATCCACGAGTTGGAAAGACATTGCAGCTCCATGAAACTGCAAGTGAAGAAGCCTTCGCCATATAAAGAAGAAGTCTTGTCTGCTTTAAACAGCTGCAAGATATTTCACTTTGCTGGTCATGGGCTTACAAATTCATCGGATCCGTCAAAAAGCCGTCTACTTTTAGAGGATTGGAAAATAGAACCGTTGACAGTCGCCAGTCTTCTCGAGACAAACCTTCAGAAGCGGATGCCATTTCTTGCCTACCTCTCGGCTTGTGGAACCGGTCAAATGAAGAACGATGAGCTCATCGACGAGGGTCTCCATCTGATCAGCGCATGCCAGCTTGCCGGTTTCCAGCATGTTATTGGTACCCTGTGGGAGGTCAACGACAAGTCATGCGTGGATATGGCAACCAGGACATACAAGTGGATGCTAGACCGCGGAATGAGCGATCAATCGGTTAGTGAGGGACTGCATCACGCAAGCAGATGGCTTCGACATCAGTGGATTGAGGAGAATTCTGCAAGAGGAGCAACTAAGCGCGGTATAGGGGTTCAAAACACAAGAAACAATCAAATTGCGATAGAACAATCAGATTCAAGTCAAAGGAAGGCGAGAGATCCAAGGGATGTCGAGTTATCTGATGATACGCCACTCTATTGGGTTCCCTATGTTCATTTTGGCGTCTAAGATTTCATTTTTATAGTAGCAAATGATGGTGGGCTGAGGATCTGGGCTTAGGAGTATTTTTGCTCTGGGTTGTTACCAATCTTTTTCTATTATCTTTGAACAGCGTATGGCTCTTCTGTGTTAGCTAGTTGCCAGGACGATTTTGGGTCGCCTTCGAATCTACGGTTGCCAAGTCTTCATCCAATAATGTGCGTCTTTTGATGGTGTACGCTTTCCACGGTGCATACTTTATCTAAGAACAAGGTTGGGGGAAGTTTGCGACTACGCGGAAGTCGCAAAATCTAAAATTAGATCGAGGCCCACTTTCAAAACACCCCCTACCCGCCGCTTCTTTCTGCAATTCATTCCAGACTCTGAACATGCCATGTAGAGCCTTCTTCCATCACACTTTGCTTCCTTTGCCCGACAAACCTCGCATGCCTAACGCTTTAGTGAGACAGGGACGGAAGGCAAGATAGAATGCACGCACCTGAGGAGTTCGGTATCCCCGCTGCCGCTTAGGCTTCGCATGGTCGAAAGTGACTTGAGGTACATCTGGATCTACTGGCGGCGGTACAATGTACTCCTCCATAGCAGCAGACTGATGACTCGGGATACACGATGGCGCTGGTAAGTGGTCCAAGGAAGCAAAAGTCTGAGCTTGGTATAGCAGCTCTTGCAGGTGCTGAGGCTGCTTAAATCCATCATACAACTCGAGAGCTGTTGGCTCCATATCGGGTGATCATTGAAGCGTTTTTGCTCTAATATCAGAGCTTAGAAATCTAGAAGTCGAATCAGAGTACTTGATCCTTAAAGGAGTCGATCTGCCGTACCCCGAGATATTTCCAAAGTGAAATCATCCGGCCGTTCACGAGACCTTTGCTTACACCATGTGCTTCAACACAACCTCAGTCTCAGCATCTTCACTTTCGCTCGTTCCCATATCAAACCGAAGCCTCATCACTATTCGCCTGTTTGCCTTCAACCCTTTACATTCTCTGTCCTTCCGTGTTATTCATGGAAGTCTACTCCCTTGAGGGTGCCGTTCGATCTTTCTTTGAAACTCAGATCTCGCCAACTCGGCAAGAAAGCGATGGGTCCCGTAGTCCCCTTTGCTATTCAGGGACAGTTCAGCTACACAGTTTTCTCTCCTGAAGCCATCACAGAAATCGAGCCTGATGCCGCCGAAAGCAGTTACAAATGCTCAAATACGAAGATTGTTCAATTTCGGCTCCATAAATCCAAGATAAACATTGACCTGGCGCAGCGCGGAAAAGAAATCCATGGGAACATCGCAGCGAGGACTGATTATTACGGAGAGGTTGGGCAGCACTCGACGCAGCCTCTGGCCATCTACGTGATTGATAAGTTATCAGTGGTGGCGTATATAGAGATGGGAAACTTCTCTATAAAGATGGATGCGGATCAGGCTAGTAGGCAGTTGAGAATAGTTGAGGACTTTGCCAGGTAAAGAGTCTGGTTCTTTGAAGTAGGTGTATAAATCTACTAAGCCCCAAAACCGCTCCCAGAACATCTGTTCCAACTTATTCCGGATTTGAAAATAATTCCACCCCCACGGTCCCATGTACCCGAGCAAATTTTCTCAGCCATACAAAGCAAGCCCGAAGGGTAGGACTTCCGCCTCTGCCCAATCGATGATACCGGTGATGCGGCCAGTAGTTGGCGAGACAAGGATGTTCATAGGAGAGAGGCCTCCGTGTGTAAGGACCGGAGGGAAGTGAGGAGAAAAGAGTTGATAGAGGTCTCTTTGCAGACAAGAGATGATTGAGTTGAATGGACGGGGCAGAACAGATACGAGTAGGGAGAGTTTTCAAGAAATGGTATTTCTAGTATGTTCTTGCTGTCTTTGCGGAACTGATTGTGGGTGGAGCCAGCACACTGCAAAAAACTAGCGGTCGCCAACAAGCTAAGATGAAGACGTCTGTTAGGACTGCACGGGGAGTGGGAATTTTGCTCCGGTATGGGTTTGATTGGGAGAATGGGACGGTAGAAAAGGTGGTGACAAGGAAAGATGCGAGCTCTTTGGCATATCTTGATGTATTTCTAGGTACTGGTGCGGGTCGGAGCATGTGTTAGATGGTGAGAAACCCAACGTCCTGTCTGCGATGCTTGATGTTTAGCAACCTATCGAGGAAACAGACAATTTCAATCGGCGGAACAAGTGATCAAACCTCGAACAAGAATATCTGAAGAGATGATTTGAAAACTATCTATCAAATTTCCTTCACATCCAGGTCCGTGATGGCCTTACAGCCGGCCAGAAAAACGTAGAGCACAAGCCATTAGCCCCCTAGATTGCTCCTTCTTCGTGAAGTACATTTTGGATCTTAACAGTCGGCAGTGACTTGCCATCTGTGAAGACCTGATGCGTGCCTTTAACGGTCTTTGCATGACTCTCGCCCCCTTTTACAGAGATGATACCGTCCTCGCTCTGCTCGAAAGACCATCCAGTGATTCTATAACCTCCATGATTCACATTCTGCTCTCTCAGCATGACTGTTCCCTCTCGACCGAGAACAGATTTCAACATCCGCTCTCCCGAGACTCTGGGACTATCAAGGACTGTCCGAGGAGTCCCGCAAGATCATTCCTTGCGAGGTATTTGATGAGCTCGTCAAAGAAGGCCGGATGCATCTCCCTCTTGTTGACTGGGGAGGCCCCTTTTCGGTATTCGTACGCGATGAACTGGTCTTCTATGGAGGGAGAGAACATAAATGTGACCATGGATCTTGTCCTTGTCGACATCCATAGATCTTGTCGGCTTGGTTCAATTGCCTGAACAATTCTTTCCAAACCCTGAGCCCAGCATAATTGTGTCCTCGTCAATTCTGAAATGTCCATGTATGAGATGCAAGCCAAACTTGTCCTGAATATCATGGCGGATAAAAGTTGAAGCTAGAAGCTGTAGATGATGCTCAGAGACCTCTGGTTGATCACTGTCATCTACCAAGCGATTGTATCTGAATTTTTCACAAGCAGGTTAGTACAGAATCGAATGTGAGAACATTAGGGGCTTCAGCTCACACACTGCTCGAGGCATGAAGGTCGGCGAGATTAGAGCTATAGTGAAGACCAGGGATAGTCCTCGATGTAGGAGTTGTATTGAATAGAAAGGGTTTTCGTTGTGTCGATTGATATATGAGTAGCAGGGAGTTAAATAACTTGGTCTTATTAGGGCTGAATGTCAGTAAAGAACATTTGCTAATCGGTGTGGTTTGCGGGCCGATCATTCAGTCTTAACCCCATCGAGCCCACCAATCTAAATGTGTAAGACTGTGGGAATGACTACCTTACTGGTTGCGGTCGGCACGGCACGGCAGCCAAGATACGTAGATCGAGAAAGCTAGCAAAATTCCCTCTCATTGAACAGCCGGATGCTGCAACCAAGTGCCGGATAAAGCCAGCTATCGGGCCGGCACAATGCAGTTCATGGCAATTAAGGTGTTTCCGGGCGAAAGGATTGATGTAAAGTGGTAGACGTTGTTGCTGCTGGAAAACCGACCCGACGTGTTAGGGACCTACCAATCCCCAACTTGAACTGACGGTGACAGCGAGGTTTTGAGCTCTGAATTAATCAGATGTTCGATGATCCACTAAGCATAATGACAGCCAGCCCTTCCGAGCTCATAACCTGTTCAAATGTGGATCGATAGCATGGTGCAAACATTAATGTAAAATCTACTAGGTGGCCGGGCATAAGGTGCGCTCAGCCCTACTCTAAGGCGCCAAGCCTATTTGGTCAGACTATCTACTAGTACACATGATATCTGGACCTATTGCCACCAATTATCTCAACACAAGATGTTATATCCCGAAGGCCTGATCTGAACGCCAATGTCGAACTTGACAACAGTCTGCTCGGTAAATCATCACGTCTTATGCTACTGTAACAAACCCCAACGCTTCATCATCGATCCATGCGTTTTCTAAAGCCAGTGAAGCCGTTCAAGACATATCTTGGATTCTACCGGCTGAGATAGAGATTGCTAAAGAGCCATGATAGGTTCAATATTGTGGGTTTATTAAAAGCCTTAAAAGGACATGGACGAAACGTTCCACTCGAGTGAATCATAATGCAACTAAGAAGTTTTATTATAAAAAACTTCATCTTTCGCTAAAGCAAGTTCGCCCAAAACAAAATCAGTTAACTGTGATTGTGTGATATGTCTAGCCTACCGAGTATGCGTACCGAGTATGCCCGCATATTCGGCAACCATAATCACCTTTGGTTCGCCAACAGACCCTCAGCTTCATTGCAATGTTGTGGCCTCACTATCCCCCGTAAGGAAATCTAGTGTATCGAGAAAATGATGACTACTCGCGAAACTAGTGAATTATATTGTTTTAATAGGCAAACGAAATGGCAGCATCCATAGCTGGTGGCATCAAAAACTGACGGCATCCGCAGTTGACAGCCCTCAATGGACGGCGGGAACATTCAGAATCCCGAATTGGCGACATTCAGATTTGATAGCGACATCGCTCATGTTGAGATGTGTTTTTACAGTCTCTCGATTCAGCCTCTCACCATAGTCGAGATGCTCCTTCCTGAGCGACACTTATCCAGTGGATCTGCAGCCAGGTTCCAGAACCGATGACTCGTGTTCTTCTCAGCTTTCCAACCTCTTCGCCCTTCATAGCAGTCGCAGATTGCTGTTCCAACTTGAACCCTCGAAATCAAAACGAGAAAGACTTGTCGCCTTTGCTCAAAGACATCCGGGAGTTTTGTCTCGGCTTGGGGCTTCATCACGACGAGGATAGCTCTCCGGCTTTCCTAAGAATTGTCAGCTCCATGCGTAGCCCCAAACGCTTGGTGCTCTATCCCTCTCGTTTCTCACTTCCCTCTTACTAGGTTATGCTTCTATAAAAATGCCATCAACGACAATGCTGCGGGTTGGCATTCAACGATGGAGAATGCGATCCAACGATGAACAGCACGGGTTTGAGCAACGGATGGTAGAGAGAGTTGCTTTTCTCATTATTGAGGGCAGAGGGCGATTATGTACAGGTGGATGTGGTGGGCAGCAGTCTCTGCCAAGAAGTGGGTAGCTAGGTAGCCGATCCGTCGATTGGAAGCCGTACACACGGGTGCATTGGCATCACGAAGCGCCTGTCCTGCCTCTGCCTCAGAAACAGCGCTTCCCGGTACTTTTATTTGAAATCCCCCATTCCTTCGCCTTCACCCTCATGCCATCCCCTAAGACCATGTCTTTCCCCCGCCCTTTCTTGCCTCCTTCCTCCTCTTCTCCTCCTGTTCATATCGCTCGAATCTCTGTTTCACTATCCTCTCCCTCCTCTCCTTCTATCTCCTAGCCTCCATCACCACCATAAAATAAATTCACCTGTGGTAGCGGTAGCGGTAGTAGTAAAGATAGACTGACTTAAGGAAGTCACAGAATTGGATGCTGTTATTCCTCTCCCAGAGCTCCAGAATAAACTCCCAGATGGATACTACTGAGGGTATAAAAGCCGTGAGATTTGTTGATCAACGCATTAGGACGTCGCGGAACGACATTGTGATCTAGTTCTGTCTCAAGTCATCAAATATTTAAAGACTTCTCTTATCTCTCTTCTATGCTTTTATCTAGCCCTTACACATGGATACGACACTGGAGACTCGAGCTAGAATGCACTAAGCTGCCCATTCAGGTGTTCACCGATCATCAAGCTTTGAAGACCTTCATGGAAAATAAACAATTAACTCGACATCAGGCCAATTACCTGGACATTCTATCTGAGTTCAACTTTCAGATCATATTCCGGTCAGGAAAAACGAATACTCTCTGACCAGAATGCCCACCGATGGCTCTAAGAATGAAGCGGATGGACAAAAGGTTGGGAATATATCTAAAGTGCTGATGTCAGGATGAGAATTCAAGAACATCATCGTATCCGGCACCATCTCTTAGAGACCTACTAATCAGGGCGATTGCTTTGACCAGACAGCTGAGGCCAGAACTGTAAGTAGGCGAAGCGTAGAGATACTTCGTTGGATGCAAGGTGGCTATACCACAGGTTCAGCACAGGTGGCGGCTAGTCTCCTCGGTGCTTGGCTGCAGAAAGAGACCAGATTGCACTGCACTGCCAGCGTTACAGCTGTGATATAACAATTTCGCATGATAGTTCTTTTTATTGACTCGAGTGCGAAGCTATAAAGCTACAATAGACACTCGCTAAATATGTAGGCCTGGTTACCCACAGATTATACAATCGCCACCGAACTGTACCATCCTCAAGACAGGTCCTCAATACACGAGATTCCTCCTATGCGTACCCCCTCCTTCAGTACCCCAGGATAGCTGGCCTTTGTAGAATAGCCCCACGGAAACGAAAAACCACCGGTTTTCTCCCGGTGGAAACTCTAAACCGTAGAAATGCATCGATGTCTCTAGGTATAGAGGTGTATGAGGGAGACTGACAATTGGATCCGGTCCTGCACAGTCCCTGGCTCCCAAACGACACGTCGTTAAGTCTTGATTCCCCCTCTTCCTGAGCGTTCCAACTTTACAACCAACTTGTATACCTTCCATCGTAGTGGACGCTGGAATCAAGAGTCAAACTCCTACCGAAGGCCACCCTATAGCCCATATAGTGTGTTTATTGGCAAAGCCTCTTTCCCAACAGAACAGTGATTTGAACGAAACGCAGTCGAATAAGCCTCGAGAGCTTAACCGTCGAAGATCGCTGAGAGTCCCTATCGATAGAACTTCGGCATTGAGGTTATATAAGTCGTGTGGTGAGGACGCAGTATCTTGCCCCTTGGCTCGGTGGCTTCGATGATCGTTGTAACAGTCAAACATCGCTCGATAAAGATAGTTAATAGGCGTTTTCGGCTGTGTATCGTCGGGTTCGTGACTCTTCTTAGCTCTGATAACAATAACCAATTGTTATCAGGTTCCCAGCCGGCACCACGTGGAGGTGAGAGTCTTGCCAGCCAACAATTTCGCATGAGTAAATCTAATGTTGCCGCTGGTCGGTAAGGGGTGATTTTTGGTTGACATCTCGCGTAAGCAGATCACAGATCACGTGCGGAGGGGGGGCGGGACTGCCAAGTCTCACACCACATCCTCATCCTCTCATCATCCTACGACATCGGCAACATCGAATAATTTACTATCTTGACAATCAGGTTGGAGTAATCAACCAATATCACAAATGGATTATAAATTCACACACTCCGTCGTCGTGATGGGGCAGCTGGCCAAGGAATCCTCTCGAACGCCACCGTCTGAAGGGAATTCGCCGTTTGAATATATCGATCGAAGTCTCACGACATTGGGCCGGATATCCGACGTACACAGCGAGCGAATGCGAGAAGAATTTCTCAGTCAGCGTGAATTCATTGCACATCAGATCAAAGAGGTGGAGATCAAAGTAGATGGACGGTTCAATGAGGTAGAGAAGCGGTCCGAGGACGCGGAGGAGAAGATGCGCGCACGGTTCAAAGAGGTGGAGAAGCAGTTTGAGGACGCGGAGGAGAAGATGCACAGACGGTTCAAAGAGGCGGATAAGAAGATGGATGGACGTTTCAATGAGGTGGACAAGAAGCTTGAGGAGAAGATGGAGAAGATTGATAGACGGTTCAATGAGGTGGACAAGAAGCTTGAGGAGAATATGGAGAAGATGGATAAACGGTTCAATGAGGTGGACAAGAAAATCGACGGGGTGGACAATAAAATAAGAGATTACCTCAATCATTTGCAAAAGGCGTCACGGAATTTCTTACGCACAAGAGGATGGGAAGAGATCTATGCTGTGGGATCACTTGATCCTCATGGTGGAATCCAGACCCCTGATTATTTCCCTCGCAACGTCAGACACTTCTGGAGACTCAAGAATGCTACGCAGAGTAAGTCTCCGTAGCAAATGTCGCTGAGATACTTCGATTGATAAGGAAAACAGTAGATCGACTAGTGTACCTTATCCGCTTTTACAAGATCCAAGGGTACGAAGAATGGGGCAGAGATGCAGACAGCCTCGAAGGATATAGCGATTCGGATGATTCCAGCGAAGGCACCAGCGAGTCATCAAGGTTGCCGATGCCGATATCACTGGAAGAGGCAGTTCGATCAAACCCTGCGATTGCACATCGAGCACTGGGGGCGCAACTAGGATTGGCCTATGATGAGATCCAAAGGTTCATGGAAAGAGCCAAAGAGTTAAGCCAAGGTCAAGTGATAGGCAACAAACGGGGACGAGACGATCAGGCATCTGAAGAAAGGAAGAAACGAGGTTTCAACCTTTCAGACCTAACTGAAGTGACAAGTCCCACGGAACCTCGGTCGTCCCAAGGAAGGACTGGGTAGTGTTGGCGACGAAGCTCTTCGTCCTTCGTGTTGCAGAGAGATTCCCTGCCATTGTGCAATTCTGGTGTATTTGGATGTTTCTTGGAGGATGAAAATTTCGGCAGGCGTCATACCACATTGCTGTTGTATTACACGAATTAAAGGCCGGTTGGCAGCCACAGGCATTTTTTTTAGAGGTTACAGGCCTGGTCGTTTGCTACAAATCGTAAGCGTTGCAGGGCATGGTTATGGCGCGAATACGCCTTCAGATACTACGAGTACTTCTGTTGACGGTCAATCAGGCGCACTTCATGTGTTAATAGATTCCTTCCATATCTGAATACAGAAGCCACTACCATCCTCCCTCATATGTCGATCTCCCTCTGCGTGTTTCTAAAATCGAAAACCGCCCGCCGAAGCCTTTCCACAACATCCTGCGTCTCCCATGCCAGCCGTATGCTAGCTTCGTGCATTTTGTGATGGTATGTAAGCTCTTGTCTCAAATAACCATTCTCTCGAGTCAGCTGCTCGATTTCTTGCGATAGGGTGAGCCTCGGATTCTTTTTCGATGCTTGTAGGCGCTCCAGAGTTGCCTCGAGCATCACGGATGAACCAACGTTGTAGCCGATGAGAATATCTAGAGAACTCGGCATTGGAGGTTGACTGTCATGTGTATCCATTGCTCCTGGTGATGGCTTTGTGCTTCGATGGGTCATGGCTCTGCGGAGTAGTTTGTTGCTTTCGCCTTGCCCATGCAGCCTGTATTGCTGCCCTCATAGCTACAAGCGAAACGGGGCGTAGCCAAGAATTAGTAACTCCATTGGGACTAGGGCTTTTCTTGCTTGCGGAGCTCCCACTCTTGACCAAT
>JAABUS010004203.1_pt1 | contig 21300 bp, 17 predicted proteins | sample 5560161 | NCBI WGS metagenome assembly JAABUS01 (sample SAMN10711885, study PRJNA513376) | rock metagenome | isolation source: Antarctica rocks | place: Antarctica: Victoria Land, Trio Nunatak nord | collected 2016-01-04
CGAAAGATGGGAATAACCAGCCAACGATAACTCCCGCAATTATTCCTATAATTACCTGTACGTATAAAACCTTGAGATATTTCATTTACAATTTTCTCTGTGTTTCTTTTAGCCACAAAGACTCTAAGGCACGAAGGTGCACAAAGGCTGTTAGTTTTCTTTGCGCTTCTTAACGTCTTAGCGGCTATATTTTCCTTTGTAATAAATCATTATAAAGAGCACGAATTGAGATTAAATGCACCTTCAACTATTGTGCAGCATTTTCCTGTTTTTCTCCTGTATAATCTGCTGTACAGGTTTTCCGTAAACTTTACTTTCCAGCCATGAAATAATATCCAGGTATGAAAAAGCTCTTGTTTCAAAACGATTGTTTTCAAGGCTTTTCAGCTTAACCAGCAATTTCTCAAACTCGGGTCTTATCTTTCTATAGCTCAAATGAAATGAATTGCGCAAAAACTTAAAAATTTCTTCCTCGACAATACTGAGATTTTCCATTTTTGCCATAAAACGATACACTGATTTTATAAGATATTCAAGTATATCAAAGTTTCCTATCTCATAATGAGCAATGAGATGCAGAAGCCTTGCATAGCACTGAAGATCGGTGCGAAGATCAACTTTCCAGTTAATGATTTTATTTAAATATAAAATGGTGCTGTCATAGTTGCCACTGCCAAAATAAAGCGAACTTATTTTATAATAAAAAACAAGAATCCGGTGCCTGTCAAGATATAGGGAATATTCTTTTATTTTTTCTTGGATATACGGCACCAGGTACAGACCCTCTGAAAAAGTGCCTTCCATAAAATGCTTGTTCAGCTTGGCTATATATATGTACACAAAACATTGAACTTTATTATTATCATTTCCTGTTACAAGGGGTGACTCTGCAAACTGCTCAAACTTCTCAAGGTATTCTTTAAATTTCTTTCTGTTCCTGATATCAAAATTTGCACTTATCAGGTTGTGCATACCTTTTATATAGTGCGCAGTTTCTGTTTCTATCATAAAAGGTTCCTTTTCAAAAAGGTCGACCCACTTCTGCGTATACCGGTAATACATTAAAAAATCCTGTAGAATAAATGCAAACCAGCAATAGCTTTGATAATAATATAACTTTTCATAAAAGCCGGTTGCCTGGTCACCTTCGAATGGCAAAGACTCTTCAAAATACTGTTTTATTGCCAAAGCATCCTGTTCATTTCTCGCATGCCCGTGTTTGATGTACCAACTGTATAATTTCAGTGCAAGATTTGAAAGCAGTGTTATCCTTAGTAACCGGCGGCTTGATTGTTCTGCTTCAGTTGCCAATACATCTGCCTTATCTTCCATACTGCGGGTAATGTGCAGCCCTTCAATATTTTTTTCAAGAAACAAAGCTTGCATCAGTAAGGTCACCTGTTTATTTTCACGTGCCGTCTCTTTCAACTTTTCAAGTATCTTTAAGCTCTGCAGGTAGAGACCTTTGTTGTATAATAAATTAGCATAATCCAATTGCTCATGCAATTGGATCTGGATATTTTCATTCGTTTTCAGCAATCGCAAACTGGCAAGCAACTGCTTGTATAAATGTGCTTTAATGTTTGAGAGTTGCTGTTTTTTTACCGCAGGGTTTTTCCTTAATAAGTAGTCTTCATCATATTCTGTCATCTTATCTAATGCGTCAAATACCTGTATGATTTTTAGATCTTCTGCGGCACTGTTCCTGGTTACATATAATTTAAAATTTCGCTTCTCCGACTTCTCCAGCGAATGAATTAATTGAAACAAGGCATCTGTTGACCTGTTGGGCATCGTATATTTTTTTTTGTAGGACTCAATACCAGTAAGGATTTTAACAAAGTCTTGCTTTTTTTATTAGTGTAAAAAAGCTTCAACAATGTTTCTCACACCATTTTAAACATGGTAATTTCGGGAATACAGGTAATTTAGGCTGTATTATACGTTATTACAAATATAAACAGCCTGTTCCTTATCTTCTAAAAATTAGATGTATGCAAGGCAAACAGGTTTACATTTTCGATACCACTCTGCGGGACGGCGAGCAGGTTCCGGGATGTAAGCTGAATACTTTAGAGAAAGTGGATTTGGCGCTAAAGCTTGAAGAACTTGGCGTTGATATTATAGAAGCTGGTTTCCCCATCTCCAGCCCTGGTGACTTTGAGTCTGTCAACATGATTTCAAAAACCATTAAAAATGCAACTGTTTGCGGATTAACACGTGCAGTGCAAAAAGATATTGAAGTAGCTGCGAAGGCACTTAAATATGCCAAACGTCCCCGCATACATACCGGTATCGGCACATCCGATTATCACATAAAAGGAAAGTTCAATTCTAACCGGGAAGACATTTTACAAAGAGCTATTCAATGCGTAAAATGGGCAAGAAACTTTACTGATGATGTAGAGTTTTATGCAGAAGATGCCGGACGGGCAGACATTGAGTATCTGGCAAAAGTAGTTGAGGAAGTTATTAAAGCAGGCGCTACCACTGTAAATATTCCTGATACAACCGGTTACTGCCTGCCGCATCAATACGGTGAAAAGATTGCTTATTTAAAAAACAATGTTCCAAATATTGATAAGGCAGTTATTTCGTGCCATTGCCATAATGATCTTGGCCTCGCAACTGCCAATTCCATAGCAGGTATAATAAACGGTGCCCGGCAAATCGAATGCACTATAAATGGCATAGGTGAAAGAGCAGGCAATACGTCTTTGGAAGAAGTGGTAATGGTGATAAAGCAACACAAAGAGCTCGGCTTTTTTACAAATATTCAGGCAAAACAATTAAATCCGCTCAGCCGTCTTGTGTCAGATACCATGCGTGTGCCGGTGCAGCCTAACAAAGCAATAGTGGGCGCAAATGCGTTCTCACATTCTTCCGGCATACACCAGGATGGATTTTTAAAAGATGCTAATACTTACGAAACCATCAATCCCGATGATGTCGGGGCTGAAGGCAGTAAAATTGTTTTAACAGCACGTAGCGGCAGAAGTGCTTTGGCTTACCGTTTTCAAAAGTTAGGCTTTACATTTACCCGAAACGATATAGATGTTTTGTATGAAAATTTTTTACAGCTTGCCGATAAAAAGAAGGAAATTGAGGAAGATGACTTATATAAACTGGCGCAGCAATATCAACATCAACCAGAAATGTCGGAAGTGATATAGTTTTCTTTTTTTGGGGTTACCAGCGATAGTACTGCTATTAAACATCGTTGCGACGCTCCGTTCATCGGCAACAATTCTATTGAGCTTTTATTAAATAGTAAAATTAATAACACGAAGAATTAAGTTGAAGTGTAAAAAACAAAAGTTCATTAAATAAAAAAATGCCCGGGTTTCCCTCTCCTTTAAGGAGAGGGATTAAGGGTGAGGTAAAAATGGCTAAAACATTATTTGAAAAAATCTGGGATAAACATGTGGTAAAATCAATACCCGATGGACCTTCGGTTTTATATATTGACAAACATTTTATTCACGAAGTAACCAGTCCGCAGGCATTTAGCGGAATTGAAAAAAGAGGACTGAAAGTATTTCGTCCTAAACAAGTTGTAGCAACAGCAGATCATAATGTTCCTACTATTAATCAAGATTTGCCGATTACAGATGTTTTATCAAGAATACAGGTACAGCAACTAATAGAAAACTGTTCAAAACACGACATAGAGTTGTATGGTTTAGGGCACCCCTTCCAGGGAATTGTTCACATTATTGGGCCTGAATTAGGAATTACACAGCCGGGCATGACCATCGTTTGTGGTGACAGTCATACATCTACCCATGGCGCATTAGGTTGTATAGCATTTGGTATCGGAACCAGTGAAGTTGAAATGGTGTTTGCCTCACAATGCGTTTTGCAGAGCAAGCCAAAAACAATGCGGATCAACATTGAAGGAACGCTTAACAAGGGAGTTGTTTCCAAAGACATAATACTATACATCATTTCTAAAATAACTGCCGCAGGCGGTACAGGTTATTTTGTAGAGTTTGCAGGTTCCGTTATCAGCAGTCTTTCTATGGAAGCCCGGATGACTATTTGCAACATGAGTATAGAAATGGGTGCAAGAGGCGGTATGATAGCTCCTGATGAAAGAACTTTTGAATACATAGAAGGAAGACAATTTGCACCAAAAGGTGAAGAATGGGACGCAAAACTTGAAGAATGGAAGCAATTGTTTACAGACCAGGATGCGGTATTTGATAAAGAGCTGAATATAGATGCTGCAGATATCGAACCAATGATTACATATGGTACCAACCCCGGGTTAGGTATAGCTATAAATGCATTAATTCCTGCTACTGAAGTTATTGCAGACGAAGGTGAAAGAAAAAACCTGGTAAAGGCGCTTGATTATATGGGTTTGCATGGCGGCCAGCAATTAATGGGAACACCTGTTCAGCATGTATTTATAGGCAGTTGTACTAATTCAAGAATCGAAGATTTGAGAATGGTTGCCGATATAATTAAAGGCAAAAAGAAAAATGAGAACGTACATGTAATGATTGTTCCGGGATCGCAACAGGTAGCTAAACAGGTGTATGCAGAAGGTTTGGATAAAATATTTACAGAAGCAGGATTTGAAATCCGCCAGGCAGGCTGCAGTGCATGCCTGGGAATGAATGAGGATAAAATACCTGCCGGAGAATATTGCATCTCTACCAGCAACAGAAATTTTGAAGGTAGACAAGGTGCAGGTGCAAGAACATTACTGGCAAGTCCGCTTACAGCAGCAGCAGCAGCAATAACAGGTGTTGTAACGGACGTGAGGGAACTTTTATAAAAGCAGCAACAGCAATGGAAAAATTACAAATCATACATAGCACATTTTATCCTTTGCCAATAGAAAATATTGATACAGACCAGATAATTCCAGCAAGGTTTTTAAAGGCCACAACAAGGGAAGGTTTTGGTAAAAATTTATTCAGAGACTGGAGATATGAAAACAATGATGAAACAAAACCAAAAGCAGATTTTATTTTAAATAAGCCTCAATACAAAGGACAAATTTTAGTCGCCGGAAAAAACTTTGGATCCGGTTCATCAAGAGAGCATGCAGCATGGTCTTTGCTTGACTTTGGTTTCAGAGTTATTGTATCAAGCTTTTTTGCTGATATTTTTAAAACCAATGCTTTGAATAACGGTATTCTTCCTGTGATAGTTAGGGATTCTTTTTTACAAAAGATATTTCAATCAGGCTCGGAAGATACATTAACGGTTAATATAGAAGATCAAATAATTACGATAGATGCAACTGGTGAAAAAGAAACATTCGAAATAAATAATTATAAGAAAACCTGTTTGATAAACGGGTATGATGATATTGATTATTTATTAAGTGTGAGAGAAGAAATCGAAGCCTTTGAAATGCAGGCGCATTAAAAAGTAACAGGCAACTCTTCCCTAAAAGAGTTTTCACAATTAAAAATCATGTCTTTAGGGAGACAGCAGTAAAGCCCCTTTAGGGGTTTGGGGTTTATGGATAAGAAAATAGCAGTCATATTAGGAGACGGAATAGGACCGGAAGTAACACAGCAATCAATAAAAGTATTGGATGCAATAGGGCGTCAGTTTAAACATAATTTTAAATATGCTTATGGACTAATGGGCGCAGTTGCCATAGATAAAACAGGCAGTCCCTTACCAGATGAAACACTTGAAATGTGTTTAAAAAGTGATACTATTTTATTTGGCGCGATTGGTCATCCAAAGTACGATAATGACCCCACAGCTAAGGTGAGACCCGAACAAGGCTTACTTAAAATAAGAAAGGAATTATGCCTTTTCGCAAATATTCGCCCTGTTACCACATATTCTTCTTTACATCATTTATCGCCTTTAAAAAATAACCGCCTTGAAAATGTTGATTTTATCATTTTCCGTGAATTAACAGGGGGTATTTACTTTGGAAGAAAAGAACTAAATGAAGATAAAACACAAGCTTCGGATGATTGCGTTTATAATAGAGATGAAATAGAAAGAGTAGCTCATCTTGCTTTTAACTATGCACAAAAAAGAAGAAAGGTTCTTACGCTCGTAGACAAAGCTAACGTACTTGAAACTTCACGGCTTTGGAGAAAAGTAGTGCAGGAATTAGCGACACAATACAGTGATGTAGAGGTTGATTATATGTTTGTAGATAATGCAGCTATGCAAATAATATTAAATCCAAAACAGTTTGATGTCATTTTAACTGAAAATATGTTTGGAGATATTATAAGCGACGAAGCAAGTGTAATAACCGGTTCTCTTGGTTTATTGCCCTCAGCATCTGTAGGAAATAAACTGGCCCTGTTTGAACCGATACATGGCAGCTACCCGCAAGCAGCAGGAAAAAATATTGCTAATCCGATTGGTTCTATCTTATCTGCTGCAATGATGCTTGATTATTTTACAATGAATACAGAGGCCGAATTGGTAAGAGAAGCGGTGCAATGGACCCTTGCTAATGGCTTTGTAACAAAAGACATTGATGCAATAAATAATTATTCAACATCAACTATTGGTGAACTGATAACTGATTATGTGGAGAACAGAATACCATCAAAAATCAATAAAGAAAATATGATAATCAGCAAGTCCACAATTATTTAAAAAAAGTTGAATAAAGTATTCAAAGTACAAGAGTGCGACGCCACAAATGCCTTATGAAAGATGTAATTGCTGATAACAAAAAAATAAATTCAGATACATTTACAGCCTTTACCCTAAATAATATAACAAATCAGAATTAGCAGAATGGAATTAAATAAATATAGCAAAACAATAACTCAGGATGTAACACAACCAGCGGCTCAGGCAATGCTGTATGGCATAGGGTTAACAGATGATGATTTGAAGAAGGCGCAGGTTGGAATTGTAAGCATGGGCTATGATGGAAACACTTGTAACATGCACCTGAATGACCTTGCAAAACTTGTAAAGCAGGGTGTATGGGATAACGATTTGGTTGGATTGATTTTTAATACAATCGGCGTTAGTGATGGTATAAGCAACGGTACAAATGGTATGCGTTATTCACTTGTAAGCCGCGATATTATCGCAGACTCTATTGAAGCCGTTTGCGGCGCTCAGTATTACGATTCTTTAATTGCATTACCTGGTTGCGATAAAAATATGCCTGGCTCTGTTATGGCAATGGGTCGTTTAAACCGTCCTTCAATAATGGTTTATGGCGGTACAATTGCTCCCGGCCATTATAACGGGCAGGACCTAAATATTGTTTCTGCTTTTGAAGCATTAGGGCAAAAAATTGCAGGTAATTTATCAGAAGAAGATTTTAAAAATATTGTAAAGCAATCATGTCCGGGAGCAGGTGCATGCGGAGGGATGTATACGGCAAATACTATGGCAAGCGCTATTGAAGCTTTAGGGATGAGTTTGCCTTATTCCTCTTCCAATCCTGCCCTTAGCGACGAAAAGAGAAATGAATGTCTTGCAGCAGGAAAAGCAATTCGCCTGCTGATGGAAAAAAATATTTTACCAAAAGACATAATGACGAGAGAAGCGTTTGAAAATGCAATCACCATTATTATGGTTCTCGGTGGCAGCACCAATGCAGTACTTCATTTGATAGCGATGGCTAAAAGTGTTGATGTGCCCTTAACACAAGATGACTTCCAGGCAATAAGTGACCGTGTCCCGGTGCTGGCAGACTTTAAACCTAGCGGAAAATATTTAATGCAGGACCTTCACAAATATGGTGGCATTCCTGCTGTGATGAAATACTTATTAAAAGAAGGATTATTATATGGAGATTGTTTAACGGTGACAGGCAAAACATTAGCTGAAAACCTAGCTGAAGCTCCTGACCTGGATTTTAATGAACAAAAAATTATTTATCCTCTTACCGAACCTATTAAAGCGACAGGTCATTTACAGATATTGTACGGCAATCTTGCCAGGGAAGGAAGCGTAGCCAAAATTACCGGAAAAGAAGGGGAACAATTCGAAGGTACAGCAAGAGTTTTTGACGGAGAATTTGAACTGATTGAAGGAATTAATTCGCATAAAATAAAACCAGGAGATGTTGTGGTAATCAGACACGTTGGACCAAAAGGGGCACCCGGAATGCCTGAAATGTTGAAACCTACTTCTGCATTAATTGGTGCAGGCTTTGGTAAAAGCATTGCATTAATAACAGACGGAAGATTTAGCGGAGGAACGCACGGTTTTGTTGTTGGACATATAACACCTGAAGCATTTGAGGGTGGATTAATTGCACTGGTAGAAGACGAAGATATAATTGAACTTGATGCAACAAAAAATACCATTACCCTTAAAGTAGACGAAGCAGTTATTGCAGAAAGAAGAGCACGTTGGAATCAACCTGCATTGAAAGCAACAAAAGGCATCTTGTTTAAATATGCCAAGCACGTCACGAATGCTGCAAATGGTTGTGTGACAGATGAAGCTTAGATTGTCGTAAAAATGAATTATAGTGCAATAAATTAAAGGCCTAAACAAATGATAACTGCAGCAACCGAAAGGGCGAAAATGCCGGAAGGGACATCAGTAGTATTAGACAACAGAACTTTACAAAAAGATTATTCAACAATTATAACCGCTCTAAAAAGTGGGTTAAGAGTTTTGGATATTGGCTGCGGAACAGGAGCTATTTCGAAAGGAATAGCAGAAAAAGTTGGCAATAATGGATATGTAGTTGGAATAGACAGCAGTGAACATTTAATAGTAAAAGGAAAAGAGTCTCTGAAAGGTGTCAGTAATGCAGAATTGATTAAAGCTGATTTATTTGATTACAAACCGGATGAAAAATTTGATTTAGTTGTATCAGCAAGAGTGCTGCAATGGTTAAGTAATCCGAAAGAAGCTTTGATAAAATGTAAAGAATTTTTGAAACCGGGCGGGCAACTATCCATTTTAGATTATAACCATAAAAGGTTAGAATGGAAACCTGAGCCACCGGCAAGCATGAAACGATTTTATAAAGCATTTCTTGATTGGCGGGCAGACGCAGGAATGGACAACGAAATTGCAGAACATCTGCCTGAATATTTTAAAGAGTTAGGTTTTTCTTCAATTGAGATTTTAAATTCAAACGAGGTATATCAAAAAGGAGAAAAAGATTTTATTGACAGAGTGAGAATATGGTCGCATGTCGCAAATTTAAGAGGTAAGGAAATGGTACAAAGCGGATACATAAGTGAAAATGAACGCTTAGAGGCAATAGAAGAATACGATGTATGGGTAAAGAATGAAGCGGAATTAATGATTATGAAACTGAAAGAGGTAAGAGCAAAGATTAATTAAAGAAAACAACCGGAATAATAAAAATTTATTCGAAGCCCTTTTTAAGGTGTGGGCTAAAAAAACAATTCGAATGATTAATTCAATTCTTGACGTAGAAGAACAAATCGTAGTTAAGCAAAAGCAAGTTGCTAAACCAGCGCTTCGTAGTGCCGGAACGATAAGTGGATCACAGGCTGTTCTTGAGGCATTTCTGGCAGAAGATGTTGATACTATTTTTGGTTATCCGGGTGGTGCTATCATGCCTATTTATGATGCACTGTACGATTACCAGGAAAAGCTGAAACATATTCTTGTTCGCCACGAACAGGGAGGCATTCATGCCGCCCAGGGCTATGCACGGGCATCAGGTCGCACAGGTGTTGTATTTGCAACAAGCGGCCCTGGAGCTACTAATCTTGTCACAGGATTGGCAGATGCAATGATTGACAGCACTCCTCTTGTATGTATTACCGGCCAGGTGTTCGCCCACCTTTTAGGCACCGATGCTTTTCAGGAAGTTGATGTAATAAATATAACAACACCGATCACTAAATGGAACTATCAGGTTACAGACGCATCGGAGATTCCCATGGTTTTGGCAAAGGCATTTTATATAGCAAAAACGGGGAGACCCGGCCCTGTGTTAATAGACATCACTAAAAATGCACAGCTTAATAAATTTGAGTACGAAGGTTACAAACGTTGTGAGCACATACGCAGCTACAGGCCAAAACCGGTTATCAGAAAAGAATATATAGAAGAAGCTGCAAAGCTTATAAACGAAGCCAAAAGACCTTTTATACTGTGGGGACAAGGTGTAATATTAGGTAAAGCTGAAAAGGAATTTCAATCTTTTCTCGAAAAGAGTGGCATTCCGGCAGCATGGACAATTCTTGGCGCCAGCGCTATACCAACAGATCATCCCTTAAATATGGGAATGCTCGGTATGCATGGAAATTATGGACCGAATGTGCTTACCAATGACTGTGATGTTTTGATAGCTATTGGTATGCGCTTCGATGACCGCGTAACCGGAAGACTTGATAAATATGCAAAGCAAGCCAAAGTTATTCACTTCGATATTGACCCGTCTGAAATAGATAAAAACGTAAAAGCAACCGTAGGGGTTTGGGGTGATTGTAAAGAAACACTTCCAATACTATCTCAGTTAGTTGGGCATAGAGCACATACTGAATGGATTGAAAAGTTTAATGAATATCGCAAGATAGAACAGGATACTTTAATCTATCCCGAGCTGAATCCAACAGGAGAAAAATTGACAATGGGTGAAGTAATTCATCAAATAAATTTAATTACAGGCGGTGATGCAATCATGGTTTCTGATGTGGGACAGCATCAGATGATTACCTGTCGCTATTCAAAATTTAACCATACAAAAAGCAACATTACTTCAGGCGGAGCCGGCACAATGGGTTTTGGTTTGCCTGCCGCAATCGGTGCAAAATTTGGCGCTCCCGAAAGAACAGTTATAGCCATTATTGGCGATGGCGGCATTCAAATGACTATACAGGAATTAGGTACCATAATGCAGACAGAAGTAAATGTAAAAATTGTTATTCTTAATAATGAATTCTTGGGAATGGTAAGACAATGGCAACAATTATTTCATGATAAGCGCTATTCCTTTGTTGATATAACCAGTCCCGATTATGTAACTGTTGCTAAAGGTTACGGCATATCAGGGCAAAAAGTTTCGGAAAGAGCAGATTTACAACAAGCTTTGCAGACAATGATTAATCATAATGGTTCTTTCCTGCTCGAAGTAATGGTTGCAAAAGAAGATAATGTCTTTCCTATGGTGCCGCAAGGTTGTAGTGTGGCGGAAATAAGATTGTCTTAGAACAATAGAACCACGATTAAAGGGATTTATTGGGATTATAAGGAAATAGAACAGAATTAGATTTTGGATTTTTTAAGGATTTAATGAGATAGGAAAACAGATTAAGGAACGAGTCAAAATTTAATTTTAAAAGTCCCTTCGGTTTTCTTATTTAAATGATAAAATGATGGACCAGAAAAATACAGGCGCTCTCAGCAACTCCCCTTTAGGGGTTGGGGGCAAGCAGGAGTATACGATAACAGTGTATGCAGAAAACCAGGTTGGTTTACTTGTACGCATTGCTATAATTTTCTCTAGAAGAAAAATTAATATTGAAAGTATTAATAGTTCTCCTTCAGAAATAGAAAGCATTTCGCGTTTTACTCTTGTCATACATGAAACTGTAGACGTTGTCAAGAAAGTAGCCCGCCAGATAGAAAAGCAGGTGGAAGTATTAAAAGTATACTTTAATACCAATGAAGAAATAGTATGGCAGGAGTTAGCGATGTATAAAGTAAGTACAGATGAGATTGCAGAAAAAGTACAGGTAGAACGCCTGCTTCGGGAGTATGGCGCGCGAGCTGTTGTGATAAGAAAAGATTATACAGTTTTCGAAACCACCGGCCACCGTGAAGAAACAGATCGCCTTATATCTTTTTTAAGTCCTTATGGATTAATTGAATTTGTAAGAAGCGCAAGAGTGGCGATCATAAAAGCAAGTCATGGTTTTCATGATAAATTGAAAGAATTTGAAGCAGCAGAACCTGGCGAAGAAGTAGTAGAAAACGAATACCTTGATAAACGGGAGGAAGTGTTTAGTATGTAGAACACAGATTAAAACGATTGAAAAACACGGATTAAAAGGATTACCCCGGAAAGAACTTCTTTAAAAAGATTAAAAAGGATTACAGAAAAGATTCCTTTAATCGTTTTAATCCTTCAAATCCCTGTAAGGTTTTTGTCTGGTGTTCAGGATTAAAAGATTATCATAAAATACTTATTGATAAGCAATATAAAAATAACAGACCTGGATTCGGGGAAACATTTTATGATGCATGGTGTGTGGAGGTTATTGATCCTTTTGGCAACAAAATATCATTTAATGAAAAGAAAGCTGAATATACACGTACAAGCTGAAGATAGTTCTAAGAGTACGAGTGAGTGACACAACAGCCGATGAGTAAAGAGATACAGGTGGCACAATAAAATTTCTATTATTACAACAAAATAAGTATTATTATTAACGTTCTTCATAGCTTGTTCATGAAGGCACAACTTTTAAAAAATGGCAAAATTAAATTTCGGAGGTGTTGAAGAAAATGTAGTAACACGTGAAGAGTTTCCCTTGGCAAAAGCACAGGAAGTATTGAAAGATGAAGTGATAGCTGTAATTGGCTATGGTGTGCAAGGTCCGGGGCAAGCTCTGAACCAAAAAGAAAATGGTGTTAACGTAATTGTGGGACAACGAAAAAATTCAAAGTCGTGGGATAAAGCGATACGTGATGGTTTTGTACCGGGCGAAACACTGTTTGATATTGAAGAAGCTTTGCAACGCGGAACCATCATTTGCTACTTACTAAGTGATGCCGCACAAATTCAGTTATGGCCAACAGTAAAAAAACATTTAACTCCTGGTAAAGCATTGTATTTTTCTCATGGTTTTGGTATCACTTACAATGAACAAACAGGTATCATACCTCCTAAAGATGTCGACGTTTTCTTAGTTGCACCTAAAGGTTCAGGTACATCTTTACGCAGAATGTTTTTACAGGGCCGGGGATTAAACAGCAGTTATGCTATTTTCCAGGATGCAACAGGACGTGCATATGAAAGAGTAGTTGCTTTAGGAATTGCAATCGGAAGCGGCTACTTATTTGAAACAGATTTCAGAAAAGAAGTTTTCTCTGATCTTACAGGTGAACGTGGTACTTTGATGGGGGCTATACAAGGAATTTTTGCTGCTCAATACCAGGTGTTGAGATCAAAAGGCCACTCTCCTTCTGAAGCATTTAACGAAACGGTTGAAGAACTTACTCAATCACTAATGCCACTCGTTGCCGAAAATGGTATGGACTGGATGTATGCTAATTGCTCAACCACTGCTCAACGTGGTGCATTGGATTGGTGGAAGAAATTCCGTGATGCTACTTTGCCGGTATTTAATGATTTATACGAAAGTGTGGCTGCAGGAAAAGAAGCTGCAAAATCAATTGAGAGCAACAGCAAAGCAGATTATCGTGCTAAATTAGAAGAAGAACTGAAAGAATTGCGTGAAAGTGAAATGTGGCAGGCAGGCAAAACTGTAAGAAGCCTGAGACCTGAAAACCAGGAACCGGCTGCACAGGAAAATGAAGAAAAATTTGAAGAAGCAGTTATTTAGAATAGAACCACGATTTTTTGGATTAATATTGAACGCAGATGAAACAGTTTAATGGATTATTTTCCTATTCTTTAAATCGTTTAAATTTCCTTTTTAATCCGTAATAATCATGTAAATTGTAGTGCTATGATTAATATTTATTGTAGATGAAATCTGGTTTTAAATAATATTTTTTTATTCTTCAAATCGTTCCATTTCCTATTAATCCATAATAACCATGTAAAGTGTGGTTCTATTTCATCTTAATCCAAAGAAAATCATGCAAACCTTGGTTCTGCCATTAGATTTTAAAAAAGCAACGGAAAGAATAAAGCAAGTAGTCAATAAAACTCCGCTTGTTTATCATCATCATCTCTCAAAAAAATATGATTGTAATATTTATTTAAAGAGAGAAGATTTGCAAATTGTTCGATCATATAAGATACGGGGAGCTTACAATATGCTGAGCAGTCTTCCCCCTGAAAAGTTGCAGTGCGGGGTAGTATGTGCCAGTGCAGGTAATCATGCTCAGGGGTTTGCGTGGTCATGTAAAAAATTGAATGTAAAAGGCGTTGTATTTATGCCTTTTATTACTCCCAAACAAAAGCTTCAGCAAACCAAAATGTTTGGTGAAGAGAATATTCAAATACAATTGGTGGGAGATACATTTGATGATTGTGCAGTTGCTGCCAAAAAATTTACCGTTGAAAAAGGAATGACTTTTATTCCTCCATTCGAAGATTACAGAATTATTGAAGGACAGGCAACAGTTGGTGTTGAAATCCATGAAGAACTGTCAAATCTCGACTATATTTTTATTCCTGTCGGAGGCGGGGGATTAGCTGCAGGCGTAGGCGCTTACCTGAAAACTGTAAGCCCTAAAACAAAAATTATTGGCGTTGAACCGGAAGGCGCTCCGTCTATGCTCGCTGCCTTTAAGGCAGGGCACCCGGTAACATTGGAGAATATTGAACGTTTTGTAGATGGCGCTTCCGTTAAACGTGTCGGAGATATTACTTATTCTATTTGCAAAGATGTTTTAGACGATATGCACTTAGTAGCAGAAGGAAAAGTTTGCACAACTATTCTACAATTGTATAATGAAGATGCAATAGTTGTTGAACCGGCAGGTGCTTTGTCCATTGCTGCTCTAGATGATTATGCAAAACAAATAAAGGGTAAAAATGTAGTTTGTATTTTAAGTGGCAGCAATAATGATATTGACCGCATGCAGGAGATAAAGGAAAGATCGCTGCAATACGAAGGCTTAAAGCATTATTTTCTTATCCGGTTTGCACAAAGGCCGGGAGCTTTAAAAGAATTTGTAAACAATGTTTTAGGACCTGCAGACGATATTACCCGCTTTGAGTATATGCAAAAAAATAATAAAGAAGCGGGGCCTGCACTTGTTGGAATTGAACTTAAAAACAAAGAAGATTATAAGCGTTTGATTAATCAGATGAAGGTTTTAAATTTCAGGTACACTGAACTTAATAAAGATGATATTTTATTTGATCACCTTGTCGCCAGTTAATTAAAGTTCTCTTTACATAGAAAATCTAACTTAACAAAAGCTCTTACGCATAGTAATGTACGTAAGAGCTTTTAAATTTCTTAATTGGAAATGTTATCCTCAGCGATTTGTAGTACTATGAGTTCTATGATCGCCTGTGTCCCTTCTTCTAAGTCCTAAGAGTCCAAGTAAACCTAAGAGGCCAGCCAAACCCCACTTTCCTGTATCATCATGATTGTCACTATCCATTGTCCTGGCTGTAGAAGTTCCGGCATCTCCAGATTGAGCCACAACAGGATTTGTAAAGCCTAAAAATGCGCTGATGGCCAGTACACCTAAAATTTTGTTTACCTTGTTCATTTGAGATAATTTTTTGTTTAATAAGCTAGCAGCTTGCAATACCTATGCCTTGTAACTTATGCCTCTTTTATTCGCCCTGTCTGTTGCGGTTCTTACTTACCTGGTAATGGGTATTTATTCTCTAGAAAAAATAAGAAACAAGTGGCAGGAATGAAAAAGAGGGTTCAATTTTGGTTAAAACAGCTACTTCAGTTTTCGATTAAATAATAAATCAATTATTAAATTATATAATCCTTACTGGCAAGAATATTGAACAATTGAGTAAAAACATTAAGATAAAATTTTAAAAAAAAGGGAGAAATTAAAGAAGAATAATTAATTATTTTTTTCTTTTTAATCATTAAAATAATAAATGTACGTTCAATTTGATTATTGAATGATTTCTTTTAATAGAGCAGCGGTTCAGATTGGGAAAAAATGTCACCAAATGTCTAAAAATTTTACAGATGATATTACAGTTTATCCGGGGCATCCCTATCCTTTAGGTGCTACATGGGATGGAAATGGAGTAAATTTTGCGCTTTACGCAGATAATGCGACCGGTGTTGAACTATGTCTTTTTGATACAAATGAAAGCGGAAAAGAATCAATAAAAATAGAGTTAACAGAGCGAACACATGAGATTTGGCATGTTTACCTTCCCGGTGCAAAACCGGGCCAGTTGTACGGGTATAGAGTTCATGGTCCATATGAACCTCAAAATGGTCACCGCTTCAATCCTTTTAAACTTCTGATTGATCCTTATGCAAAAGCTATTGCCGGTACGATAGATTGGCATAATTCACATTACGGGTATATAATGAGTGCTCCTGAGCCCGACTTAACCTTCAGCAGAACAGACAGCGCTCCTTATGTACCGAAATGTGTCGTAATTGACCCAAATTTTGACTGGGATGGTGATAAGCCCCCTAAAACTTCTTATCACAAGTCTATTATTTATGAAATACATGTCAAAGGCTTTACAAAGCTTCATCCTGAAATTCCTGATGAAATAAAGGGAACCTATGCAGGATTAGCTCATCCTGTAACCACAAAATATCTCAATGATCTTGGCATTACGGCTGTAGAACTCATGCCGGTTCATCATTTTATCCTCGACCGGCATCTTTATGAAAATAATCTCACAAATTACTGGGGTTACAATTCAATAGCATTTTTTGCTCCTGACGTGCGCTACTCCAGTAGTGGCGGAAAGGGAGAACAGGTATTTGAGTTCAAAAACATGGTTAAGGAACTTCATAAAGCCGGAATTGAAGTTATTCTTGATGTAGTTTATAATCACACAGGTGAAGGAAGTCATATGGGCCCTACCATCTGTTTCAGGGGTATTGATAATGCGTCTTATTACAGGCTTACAGAAGATAAGCGTTATTGTATGGATTATACAGGTACTGGAAATACGTTAAACGTAATGATCCCTAATGTACTGAGGCTGATTATGGACAGTCTCAGGTATTGGGTTTTAGAAATGCATGTAGACGGATTTCGCTTCGATCTTGCTTCTGCTCTTGCAAGAGAACTGCATGCTGTAGACAGGCTGGGATCTTTCTTTGATATCATACATCAGGATCCTGTCATATCGCAGGTTAAACTTATTGCTGAACCATGGGATATTGGGGAAGGCGGTTACCAGGTAGGCAAATTCCCTCCGGGATGGGCAGAATGGAATGGTAAATACCGAGATTGCATTCGTGACTATTGGCGGGGTGCAGATAGTATGTTGGGAGAATTTGCACAACGGTTTACAGGAAGCCCGGATTTATACCAAAATGATTACCGGAGACCTACTGCAAGCATAAATTTCATAACTGCACATGATGGCTTTACATTACACGATCTTGTCTCATATAATGAAAAGCACAATATGGCGAATGGTGAGAATAACAACGATGGTGAAAGCCATAACCGGTCCTGGAACTGTGGCGTAGAAGGGCGGACAAAAAATAAGGATATTATAGAACTACGTCAGAAACAAAAAAGAAACCTTCTGACTGCGCTCTTTCTCTCTCAGGGTGTGCCAATGATGTTATACGGGGATGAATTGGGCAGAACACAATATGGAAACAACAATGCTTATTGCCAGGATAATGAAATCTCCTGGGTTGACTGGAAAAAAGCAGACAGGAAATTACTTGCTTTCACACGTAAAGTAATCCATTTTCGTAAAAATCATCCTGTTTTTCGACGTCGCGGTTGGTTTCAGGGAGAACTTATCCAGCATTCGGGCCTGGAAGACATTGCCTGGTTTTTACCTCAAGGCACAGAAATGACAGAAGAAAACTGGATGCATGATTTTGCAAAGTCGCTCGGAGTGTTTTTAAACGGACACGGAATCAGAACTAAAGGCCCAAAAGGCGAACCTATTATTGATAATAGCTTCTATATTATTTTTAATGCTTACCACGGTAAGTTAGAGTATATCCTGCCGCCCGAAAAATATGGTAAGCAATGGACAAAAGTATTAGATACCAGTGAAAATTTAATAGATGAAACTGAAGGAACATACCAGGCAGGAGAAGCAATATCAGTACTGGGACGATCTACTTTGGTGCTTAAACAACAATAAGATTTTTTTATTAGGACTCAAGCGAACATAAACAACCAGTTTGTATAATCAAATTTAATAAAGAAAGGAAGGCCGCATAGTGATATGGGTGCCTCTTGCAGAGAAAGTTGGTGTTGTTGGATCAGAAAATAAGACAACTACGAATCTTCAATAAAGATTATCGGAATAATACCTGTATTGTTTTACAAAGCAGAAGCCTCTTCACATTATGAACATTCATTTTTTTAAAACAAAAGGAAGTCACAGGAAGGACTTGCTGTAAAGCAAATTTTTAAAAGCTTGCTGCTGGCAGTTCTCAAATTAAAATAACTATGAAAGATAATAAACGCGGCGCAGGTATTTTGTTGAATATTTCCTCGCTGCCTTCGTCATTTGGAATAGGTGACTTAGGGCCTGAAGCAAAAATATTTGCTGATTTCTTGCATCGCAGCGGACAAAAATACTGGCAATTACTTCCCCTTACTCCAACAGAGCAAGGACAGGGGCATTCTCCATACAGCTCTATTTCCAGCACGGCAGGAAATACTTTATTTATAAGTCCTGAATTATTGGTAAATGATGATCTTATAGATTTTACAAACCTTCAGCAATATTATCTTCCATCGGAAAACAAGACAGATTTTGCTGGAGCGGAACGAATAAAAGCTGAAATTTTTGCGCTGGCATGGAAAAATTTCCAGGATGGTAAAGGACACAAATTACACTATGAATTTAAGGACTTTTGCAAAAAGGAATCTTACTGGCTTGATGATTTTGGCCTATATATGTTACTTAAACAACACCACGATTGCCAGCCCTGGTTTCAATGGCCGGATGAGTTTAAGTTACGTGAAAAGCACGCCTTGCAAAAGCTTTTATCAGGCAATAAAGAGCGCATAGAAAAAATACAATGGCTGCAATTTCTTTTCGCAAGGCAATGGTATGAGCTGAAAAATTATTGTAACAGGATGGGGATTAAATTGTTCGGAGATCTTCCTTTCTATGTAAGCTATGATTCTGTTGATGTCTGGGCTCATCGTGATCTTTTTAGCCTTGATAAAGAAGGAAACATGATCGGAGCAGCAGGGGTACCTCCTGATGCATTTAGTAATGACGGGCAACTGTGGGGCATGCCTGTATTTTTATGGGATGTACATAAAAAACATCACTACCATTGGTGGATTGAACGGTTAAAAAAAAACATGGAGCTTTTCGATATTTTGCGCCTTGATCACTTTCGCGCCTTTGCTGATTACTGGGAGGTTGCTGCAAGTGAAAAAACAGCCAGAAACGGCGTATGGAAAAAAGGACCCCGTTCAGATTTCTTTCATGCTGTGAAAAAAGCGCTTGGCGAACTGCCTTTTATAGCAGAAGATTTAGGCGAAATTGATGATGCCGTTTATGAACTTCGCGATGAGTTTGGCTTTCCTGGTATGAAAGTATTACAATTTGCTTTCGGCAATAAAATGCCGCACTCTATCCATATACCACACAACTATTCTGAAAACTTTGTTGTTTATACAGGTACACACGATAACAATACGATGCGGGGATGGTATAGACACGAAGGCAGCAGGGATAAAACTCACCTTGAGCGATATTTAGGGAAACAGGTATCTGAAGATAATGTTCATTTGGAAATGGCACGGCTTGCCTTCTCTTCTGTTGCCAACATTGCTATACTGCCAATGCAGGATGTATTAGGTTCAGATGAAAATGCACGTATGAACACGCCGGCATCCGGAGAAAACAACTGGCAATGGCGGCTGCAGCATGGCGAGATAACTTATAAGAATGAAAGGCAGTTAAAGGAATGGACGATACTATTTAACAGATGACGGGATGACAGATGTTGGATGACAGATGACAGATGACAGATGATGGATGATGGATGACGCATGACAAATGACCGACATTGGATAACCATTGCAAAGACAAAGTATTATTAAATTATTAATTATAAATCCTTTTATTCAAACAACAGGAAACACAATACTGATTGCGGAGGCACGTTAGGAATTGGATTAGCCTTTGCGGAAGAATTCTTGGAAGCATTATACGCACAATAATTTTATTTATACAATCGTTTCTCTTGTCTTTTATAAAAAGTTTTACCAACACGATTAATATGATCTGTCAAATCTCTGTTTTTAATTTGTTTTAGTATCGACAAATCAAAAATGTACGGCATCAGCAGATCATCAAGTTTACTATTTACTTCATTTATAAAGTATAGGTTCAAACCGCTGCCTATAAGAGTCAAATCAATATCAGAACCGGCTCTGAAGTTTCCCTTAGCCCTCGATCCGAAAACAATGACTTTTTCTATCTCTGGAAAAGACGAAAAAACTTCATTTATCTTACTTATTTCATTATCGCTTAATCCGATCTCCATTATTCAGCTTTATTATTGAAAAAAGATTGTTGCTCTCCGCTTCTAAGGCCTTCCATTGTTTTTTGAAATGTTACAAATAAGTCGTAATATGAATGAACTATCTCTTCTGCAATTTCGTCTGCCGTTTCTTCATCATATGTATGTGCTGTTCTTATCCGGCTCTGAACCATATCCATCCATTCGTCTCCATTTTTAATCAGTCCCCTGTTGTAAGCCATTCTGATTGCATCACGACTGCCTTGTATTCCGGCTTCGCCCTGACCCTCATAAAAGTCCTTCAAAGTATTCCATGCAAGTTCATAGGTATATTCAAAAGACTTTATTAATCCCTGTTCTTCAAACTCATTCAGTTCTCCTTTATTAATAAATTTAGTTGAGTTGAGCTAACGCCTTATTGTAACTACTAAAACGCTGATGCCATCTTACATCCTTTGTTTCCATTTCAAATTTCAAAAGTTGAATTCAAATTTACTTACTTAAATGTTGCAACTTATAAGTTTATTGGTGATGAATTAAAAGAAAAGCTTGTTATGCAGGAAGGATACTCAACATTGGATAGCATGTAAATGTTTATGCACCTCAAAATTGAGATGCACAAAACATTACTGCAATAAATTAAAAATCAAACTTAAACCTGGTTCTTATACCCCATTGCGAAATATCAGGATGATTTGTATAAGTAACTCTCTTTACCAAATCTACCCTTACAAGTTTAAATATGTTTGCAACCGCTGCACTTACTTCTACATAAGGTGTGCTGCCTAAACTGTAAGTAGCAGGCAATCCTGTTTTAGCGTCAACCGGAAATTTAAACAAATCATTATTTAGCGCTGGATTATTTTCATCTCTTACACCGCCCCACAAAACTTTAGCAGCAATCACTTCCCTTAACTTAAGCTTTTTAAGCAAAGGAATTTTATTAAAGAAGAAGCCATTAAAATAATGATCTGCGTTTACTGCTGCATACCTGTCACTTACAAACTCCATGAAGTTCATCATGTTATAAGAGTTTAACTGGTATGAATAAGTTTGGTTG
>JAABUS010004204.1_pt1 | contig 21299 bp, 17 predicted proteins | sample 5560161 | NCBI WGS metagenome assembly JAABUS01 (sample SAMN10711885, study PRJNA513376) | rock metagenome | isolation source: Antarctica rocks | place: Antarctica: Victoria Land, Trio Nunatak nord | collected 2016-01-04
GGACGATCCCGGGAGTCACCATCACCCCTCATGTCGGAGGGGCAGCCACGTCGCTGTGGCCGCGTGCTCACCGGCTCGTCGCCGATCAGCTGCGTCGGCTGGCGGCTGGTCAGCCGCTGGCTCACGTCGTCGTGCCCCCGGCTTAGGGCGTCTCTCGTAACTCCACGCCGGCTCGCGTGCCCCCGCATCCCGACCGGCTGCGTTGGGCTCGCTCGCGGGAGTATCGGCTACAACTTCGCTCGCCCGCCTTGCCGGCCCGGGCGCGGATGACCCGCTTGCTGATCGACGTCGAGTTACGAGACACGCCCTAGTCGGCCTCAGCCACCCGTCGGACCAGCTCCTCGACCATCACGCGCTCGGACTCGTAGTAGTCCAGCCCCCAGTCGGCAACCATCCGGGGGTACCGGAACCGGTCGACGGGACTGTCCGGGTCCACGATCAGTGAGTCGCGGACGGCCTGTAGCTCCGCACGCCGCTCGGCAAGCAGAGCGAGGTAGTCCTCCAGCAGCGCCCCCGATGTCTCCGGCTCGACGAGGTGACCCATCAGCAGGCGCAGGGCGATGGGATGTTTCAGTGCCGGGAACTCGACCGGGGCAGTGCCCAACCAGGATTGGAGATCGCTACGGCCGGCCGCGGTGATCTGGTAGCGCCGAGTGCTACGGGTCGGTGCCGTGGTGTCCTCGCGCGCCTGCACAAGTCCGAGCTCCGTCAGCCTCGCCAGCTCGGTGTAGACCTGACTCATCGCCGGTGAGACCCAGTAGAACCGAAGCGTCCGGTCCGCACGCTGCTTGAGCTCGTAGCCGCTGAGGTCGTCGCCGAACGACAACAGGCCGAGCAGCGCGTATGACGTCGTGGGCAGGTCTTGACTCATGATGCGTCAAGGGTACTGTTCCTACTAGGAATACACCGTCCCTTGTGCGTATGAGTGGAGGATTCTCGATGTCCGACGCGGTGGTCTTGATGATCGGCACTCGCAAGGGGCTGTGGCTGGCGCATTCGGATGCGGCGCGCGAGTCCTGGTCGCTCGACGGCCCCAACTTCTTGATGAACGAGGTCATTGCCTGTGCGATCGACCAACGTGGCGGTCGGACACGGCTGCTCGCGGGAGCGATGAGCAGCCACTTCGGTCCTCAGGTCTTCCGCTCCGACGACGGCGGGGCGACGTGGGACGAGACTCCCAACGGCGCGATCCGCTTCCCCGCGGACACCGGCACCTCGCTCGAGCAGGTCTGGCAGCTGACCCCGGGTCTCGAGAGCGAGCCCGACGTCGTGTACGCCGGCACGCAGCCGTCGGCGTTGTTCCGCAGCACCGACCGCGGCGAGACGTTCGAGATGGTGCGCTCCTTGTGGGACCACCCGCACCGCGAGCAGTGGGGAGCGGGGTTCGGCGGACAGGCCATCCACACGATCCTCCCTGGTGTCACGGACCCCAACGCGATGACCGTGGCGATGTCGACGGGCGGCGTCTACCAGACCGCCGACGGTGGGCGGTCGTGGGCGCCGGCGAACGTCGGCGTGAAGGCGTACTTCCTGCCCGACCCCTGGCCGGAGTTCGGGCAGTGCGTCCACAAGGTGGCACGCAACCCCGACCGGCCGGAACGGATGTACATCCAGAACCATCACGGCGTCTACCGCACAGACGACGGCGGAGCGCACTGGACCTCCATCGCCGACGGACTCCCTAGCGACTTCGGTTTCCCGATCGCGGTCGATCCGCACGACCCCGACTCGGTCTACGTCTTCCCGCTGGTCGCAGACTCTGAGCGCATCCCGCCGGGCGGGAAGCCCCGCGTGTGGCGATCCGACGACGCGGGGGAGAGCTGGACCGAGCTTTCGAAAGGGCTCCCTGAGGGCGGCTTCTACGCCGGCGTGATGCGCGACGCGCTGACGATCGACGCATCCGACCCGACCGGCGTCTACTTCGGCTCGCGCGACGGCAGTGTCTTCGCCAGCAATGATCGCGGAGAGAGCTGGGCGCTTGTCGCCGAGCACCTTCCCGACGTGATGTGCGTCAGGGCCGCCGTCCTCAGCTGATCGTCGCGGCAGTCGTAGGCTCAGCCCATGTCTGACATCAAGCCACGCAGCCGCGCCGTCACCGACGGGCTCGAAGCCACTGCATCGCGCGGGATGCTGCGCGCCGTCGGGATGGGCGACGACGACTTCGCGAAACCACAGATCGGCGTCGCGTCGTCGTGGAACGAGATCACCCCGTGCAACCTCTCGCTCGATCGGCTGGCGCAGGCGGTCAAGCAGGGTGTGCACGCCGCGGGTGGGTACCCACTGGAGTTCGGCACGATCTCGGTCTCCGACGGCATCTCGATGGGGCATGAGGGCATGCACTTCTCGCTGGTGTCACGCGAGGTGATCGCCGACTCGGTCGAGACGGTCATGATGGCCGAACGGTTCGATGGTTCGGTGCTGCTGGCCGGCTGCGACAAGAGCCTGCCGGGCATGCTGATGGCGGCCGCCCGGCTCGACCTCGCGTCGGTGTTCTTGTACGCCGGCTCCATCATGCCCGGACGCGTCGGCGACAAGGACGTCACGATCATCGACGCGTTCGAGGCCGTCGGGGCGTGCCGCGCCGGGCTCGTCTCCCGCGACGAGGTGGAGGTCATCGAGCGGGCGGTTTGCCCCGGTGAAGGCGCCTGCGGAGGCATGTACACCGCCAACACGATGGCATCGGTGGCGGAGGCGCTGGGCATGTCGCTGCCCGGCTCGGCCGCCCCGCCTGCCGTCGACCGACGCCGGGACGGGTTCGCCCACAAGACCGGGGAGGCCGTGGTCGAGATGCTGCGGCAGGGGATCACCGCACGGCAGGTCATGACGAAGGACGCCTTTGACAACGCCATCGCGGTCGTGATGGCGCTCGGCGGCTCGACCAACGCCGTGCTGCACCTGTTGGCGATCGCCCGCGAAGCCGACGTCAACCTCTCCCTCGACGACTTCAACCGGGTGGGCGACAAGGTTCCGCACCTGGGCGACCTCAAGCCGTTCGGGCGCTTCGTGATGACCGACGTCGACCGCATCGGTGGCATCCCGGTCGTCATGAAGGCGCTGCTCGACGCCGGGCTGATGCACGGCGACTGCCTGACGGTCACAGGGAAGACCATGGCTGAGAACCTCGAGGGATTGGCGCCGCCCGACGTCGACGGGAAGATCATCCGCGAGCTCGCCCGCCCCATCCACGCCACCGGGGGCCTGACGATCCTGCGCGGTTCACTTGCTCCCGAAGGTGCCGTGGTGAAGTCGGCAGGTTTCGACGACGACGTCGTCGAAGGGACCGCCCGCGTGTTCGACGGTGAGCGTGCCGCTCTGGACGCGCTGGCTGAGGGCACCATCGCCGCCGGGGACGTCGTCGTCATCCGTTACGAAGGACCGAAGGGTGGCCCTGGGATGCGCGAGATGCTGGCGATCACGGCAGCCATCAAAGGCGCCGGTCTTGGCAAGGATGTGTTGTTGCTGACCGATGGCCGGTTCTCCGGCGGCACGACCGGGCTCTGCGTCGGACACGTGGCACCCGAGGCTGTCGACGCCGGGCCGATCGCCTTCGTCCGCGACGGCGACAGGATTCGTCTCGACGTCGGCAACCGGAAGCTCGATCTCGTCGTCGACGACACAGAGCTCGACGCGCGGCGCAGCGGCTGGGAGCCCCCCACGCCGGCGTACACGACCGGGGTCTTGGCGAAGTACCGCAAGCTCGTCCAGTCGGCCGCCGTCGGGGCCGTCTGCGGCTGACGAGCGGTCGTCCCTAGATGTGGACTTCTGTCCGGATGCCGAGACGGTCCGAGGACCCGCTTGACGACGGATGAGCTCGTCCGCGACCGTGGAGAGGTGCAGTTGATTCTTGTCGTACTTACCGACGCGCGAGGTCGGGCCGAGTAGCCCTCTCACCCCGCGCGTCCCCTCGAATGCCGTCATGGCCGAGGGGCCTTTTTTATGTGAACTGCTTATGTGAACTGCTTATGTGACTGCTGATGTGGAGCAGCTTGGCAGTCCGTAGCGATCGTTGTCCGACGTGAGAGGTTGAGATGGCAGAGCAGATGACCGGGGCCCAGAGCCTGATCCGGTCCCTGGAGTCCGCCGGGGTCGACACGGTCTTCGGCATCCCGGGCGGTGCGATCCTGCCGGCGTACGACCCGCTGCTCGACTCGACCAAGATCCGTCACATCCTCGTCCGCCACGAGCAAGGCGCCGGTCACGCCGCGCAGGGCTATGCGCAGGTGACCGGCCGCGTCGGTGTCTGCATGGCCACCAGCGGCCCGGGCGCCACGAACCTGGTCACGCCGCTCGCCGACGCGCACATGGACTCGGTGCCGATCGTGGCAATCACCGGTCAGGTAGCGAGCGCGGCGATCGGCACAGACGCCTTCCAGGAGGCAGACATCCGTGGCATCACAATGCCGATCACCAAGCACAACTACCTCGTCACCGACCCGGCCGAGATCCCGCGGGCCATTGCGGAGGCGTTCTACATCGCTGCCACGGGTCGGCCAGGCCCAGTGCTCGTCGACATCGCGAAGGATGCCTTGCAGGCGACGACGACGTTCGAGTGGCCGCAGTCGATCAACCTCCCCGGCTACCGGCCGGTGACCAAGCCGCACGCGAAGCAGATCCGCGAGGCGGCCCGGTTGATCGCCGCGTCGACCCGGCCCGTGCTCTATGTCGGCGGGGGAGTGATCAAGTCCGGCGCGCACGAGGAGCTGAGGGTGCTGGCCGAGCTCACCAGGATCCCGGTGGTGACGACGCTGATGGCGCGAGGTGCCTTCCCCGACAGCCATCCGCTGCACCTGGGCATGCCCGGCATGCACGGAACCGTCGCCGCCGTGGGCGCGCTGCAGCGCAGCGACCTGCTCATCTGCCTGGGTGCGCGCTTCGACGACCGGGTGACCGGTCGTCTCGACACGTTCGCTCCCGATGCCGTGGTCATCCATGCCGACATCGACCCGGCCGAGATATCCAAGAACCGGCATGCCGAGGTCCCGATCGTCGGTGACTGTCGGGAGGTGATCGCCGACCTCGTGGTGGCGGTGCAGTCGGAGTACGACGAGGGACGCCGCGGCGAGGAAGGCTCGTGGCTGGCGACGTGTCAGGCATGGCGAGACAGGTATCCGTTGGGCTACGAGAGCCCCGAGGGCGCGCTGTCCCCGCAGTACGTCATCGAGCGGATCGGCACTCTCACCGACGCGGACACGACGTACGTCGCCGGCGTCGGCCAGCACCAGATGTGGGCCGCGCACTTCATCAGGTACGAGCGTCCGCGCACGTGGCTCAACTCGGGTGGTCTCGGGACGATGGGGTACGCCGTCCCCGCCGCCATGGGCGCCAAGGTCGGTCGGCCGGACAGCCCGGTGTGGGCGATCGACGGCGACGGCTGCTTCCAGATGACCAACCAGGAGCTCGCCACCTGCGCTTTGAACGGGATCCCGATCAAGGTGGCGATCATCAACAACTCAAGCCTCGGCATGGTTCGTCAGTGGCAGACCTTGTTCTACGACGGCCGATACTCCAGCACCGACCTGCACTCCGTGCGCGTACCGGACTTCGTCAAGCTCGCGGAGGCACTCGGCTGCGTCGGCCTTCGGTGCGACTCGGCCGATGACGTCGACGAGACGATCACCAAGGCGATGGGGATCAACGACGCGCCGGTCGTCATCGACTTCGTCGTCAACCCCGACGCGATGGTGTGGCCGATGGTCCCCGCCGGCACCAGCAACGACGCACTCGAGATCGCGCGCGACCTGAAGCCTGTGTTCGACGAGGATGACCTGTGACGACAGCTGTGCGACGCCAACCGCACCGAGGGGGCCTTTGATGACGATGCATACGCTCTCGGTCCTGGTCGAGAACAAGCCAGGCGTGCTGGCGCGGGTGGCGTCGATGTTCTCTCGCCGTGGCTTCAACATCGACTCGCTGGCAGTCGGCCCGACCGAGCACCATGAGGTCTCGCGGATGACGATCGTCGTCAACCTCGAGGACCATCCACTCGAGCATGTGACGAAGCAGCTGAACAAGCTCGTCGAGGTGCTCAAGATCGTCGAGCTGGAGGGTCCCGGCTCGGTCGAGCGGGAGCTGGCTCTCGTGAAGGTGAAGGCCGACGCCCAGACGCGCAGCCAGGTGCTGGAGACCGTGACGCTGTTCCGGGCCAAGGTCGTCGATGTCGCAACCGACGCGGTCACGATCGAGGTCACCGGCAACCGCGACAAGCTCGAGGCGATGCTGCGGGTGCTCGAGCCGTTCGGCATCCGCGAGCTGGTGCAGTCCGGGATGGTGGCCATCAACCGCGGCAGCCGCTCGATCACCGACCGAAGCGCGCGCCCCGCCCCACCCCCGATTTCCATCCGGCCGCCGGCCTGACCCGTCGGCGCCCAACCACCCGTCCCAACCAAGGAGAGCCCAGCTCATGGCTGAACTGCTGTATGACGACGATGCCGACCTCGCCATCATCCAAGGGCGCAACGTCGCCGTGCTCGGCTACGGCAGCCAGGGACATGCTCATGCGCTGTCGCTACGCGACTCCGGTGTTGATGTGCGCGTCGGACTGCCGGAGAGCTCCAAGAGTCGCGCCCGCGCGGCGGCAGAGGGCCTGCGTGTCGTGACACCCTTCGAGGCCTGCGAGGAGTCGGACTTCGTCGTGGTGCTCGCACCGGACCACATTCAGCGGAGCCTGTACGCCGAAGCGATCGAGCCAAACCTCGTCGACGGTGACGCGCTGCTCTTCGGTCACGGCTTCAACATCCGCTTCGACTACATCCAACCTCCCGCCGGCGTCGACGTGGTCATGGTCGCGCCCAAGGGACCGGGTCACCTGGTGCGGCGCGAGTACACCGAGGGTCGCGGCGTGCCGGTGCTCATTGCGGTCGAGCAGGACGCGTCGGGCACTGGCTGGGAACTGGCGCTGTCCTACGCGAAGGCACTGGGCGGGACCCGTGCGGGCGCAATCAAGACGACGTTCGCCGAGGAGACCGAGACCGACCTGTTCGGCGAGCAGGCCGTGCTCTGCGGTGGGACGTCACGGCTGGTCCAGGCCGGTTTCGAGACGCTGATCGAGGCTGGCTACCAGCCGGAGATCGCCTACTTCGAGTGCCTGCACGAGCTCAAGCTCATCGTCGACCTGATGTACGAAGGCGGCATCGCCAAGCAGCGCTGGTCGGTGTCGGACACGGCTGAGTACGGCGACTACACGTCGGGCCCGTACATCATCGACGACTCGGTGAAGGCACGGATGAAGGACGTCCTCAACGCAATCCAGGACGGCTCATGGGCTGCCGGGTTCATCGAGGACCAAGACGCCGGCGCTCCCAAGTTCCAACAGTTCCGCAAGGAGAGCGAGACCCATCCGATCGAGGAGACCGGTCGCGAGCTTCGCACCCTGATGGCCTGGGTGAAGTCGCACGACGACGACTACACCGAAGGCAGCGCCGCCCGCTGACCCACGGAGACAAGGTGCCGGCGCAGAATGTCACCCTGACTGGTCTAGACTGAGCGTGCTCGGGCACGGCGTGGTGCTCCGGTCGCATCTGGGCCGTCGACGACACCGACACGCCATCCTTCGAAGGACACCTCCTTGTGACAGATCCGTCCACCGCTGCCACCCGTGCATGCCCCGTCGTCTTGATCGCCGAAGAGCTGAGTCCGGCCACCGTCGAGGCGCTCGGCCCGGAGTTCGAGATCCGGCACTGCAACGGCGCCGACCGCGGCGAGCTGCTGCCGGCCATTGCTGACGTCGACGCGGTCTTGGTCCGGAGCGCCACCAAGGTCGACGCGGAGGTGCTCGCCGCAGCCCGCCGCCTCAAGGTGATCGCTCGCGCCGGCGTCGGCCTCGACAACGTCGACGTCAAGCAGGCGACGATCTCCGGTGTGATGGTCGTCAACGCGCCGACGTCCAACATCGTCAGCGCTGCCGAGCTTGCCGTCGGCCTGCTGCTGGCCGCAGCGCGCAACATCGCTCCGGCCAACGCCGCACTGAAGAACGGCGAATGGAAGCGCAGCAAGTACTCCGGCATCGAGCTCTACGACAAGACAGTGGGCATCGTCGGCCTCGGCAAGATCGGCGTCCTGGTGGCACAGCGGCTGAGCGCGTTCGGCATGAAGGTGATCGCCTACGACCCGTACGTGCAGGCCGGTCGCGCCGCTCAGCTCGGCGTACGCCTGGTCACGCTCGACGAGCTCACCTCTACCGCCGACTTCATCTCCGTGCACCTGCCGAAGACACCAGAGACCGTCGGCCTCATCGGAACCGAGCAGCTGGCCCGCTGCAAGCCCTCCGCGGTGCTCGTCAACGCGGCGCGCGGCGGCATCGTCGACGAGCAGGCGCTGTACGCCGCCATCAAGGAGGGCCGCATCGCAGCTGCAGGACTGGACGTGTTCGCGTCCGAGCCGTGCACCGATTCACCGCTGTTCGAGTTCGACAACGTGGTGGCCACCCCCCACCTGGGGGCGTCGACCGACGAAGCGCAGGAGAAGGCCGGGATCGCGGTCGCCAGATCGGTGCGACTCGCCCTCGGTGGCGAGCTCGTGCCCGACGCGGTCAACGTGCAGGGCGGCGTCATCGCCGAGGACGTCCGACCCGGAATACCCCTCACCGAGAAGCTCGGCCGCATTTTCACGGCGCTGGCGGGGGAGGTGCCGCAGCAGCTCGATGTCGAGGTGCGCGGTGAGATCACCGAGTTCGACGTGCGCGTGCTCGAGCTCGCCGCACTCAAGGGCATGTTCATCGACGTGGTGGAGGAGACGGTCTCCTACGTCAACGCGCCCCTGCTTGCCGCCGAACGTGGACTCGCCGTCCGGCTCGTCACCGAGGCCGAGAGCCCCGACCACCGCAACCTTGTCACGTTGAGGGGCACCCTCTCCGACGGCAACCAGGTGTCGGTGTCGGGAACGCTGATCGGGATCCAGCACCGGGAGCGGCTTGTCGAGGTGAACGGCTACGACGTCGACCTCGAGCCGACCTCCCACCTTGCCTTCTTCACCTACACCGACCGACCTGGGATGGTGGGCGCGATCGGACGCGTGCTCGGGGACGCCCAGATCAACATCGGCGGAATGCAGGTCGCAAGGGACCGTCAGGGCGGGCTCGCGCTGGTGGCGCTCAGCGTCGACTCGGCGATCCCCTCCGCCGTCCTCGACGACATCGTGGCGGAGATGGACGCCCGGATGGCCCGCTGCGTCGAAGTCTGAACGAGACGAGTGGTTCCAGCGTCTATGCCGCGTTGCCGCGCGTGACGCGGCGGGTGCCGGTGTGGTCGACGACGTAGTGGCGACCATGAGGTGAGCGCCAGACGAAGACGCCGGTGAAGGGCTGTTGAACCTGCCATCGGCCGTGCGTCTTGATCCGGTGGTGGCGTCGGGTCATAGGTCCCAGCTTGCCGACCGCGGTCTGGCCCGGTGGGCCTCCCTCGTCGGGCGAGACATACGGCTCGGTGTGGTCGAGGTCCATCGTGCGGCCGGTGTTGGCCGCGAAGGGGAAGGCGTCGGCCGGCGTCACGAGCTGGACGGCTTCGCGCAACGAGTCGGGGACCTCGTAGGAGTCGACAGGGGCGATGCCGGTGATGTCGACGACGGGTTTGACGGTGACGGCGCAGTCGCCGAGCCATTGCCGGGCCTGGCCGAGGGTGACCGGTCCGATGCCTTCGACCCTGGCCACCCCGGTTCCGTCATTGCGGTCGAGGACGCCGCGGGTCAGATGCACGTAGAGGATGGCCTTGGGCCTCGGATCGACCTTGATGGTCTCGCCTCGCGACCACGGCGAGCGGTCAGAGTCGCCCAGGCCGGCTGAGTCGGTGATCGCGCGCGAGTCAGCGGCGCGTTCGCGGGCTGCGACCTCAGCCTGCGCGAACAGGTCCATGGTCTGCTGCGGGTTGCCCAAGATGCCGAGAGCCCGGGCCCGCCGCACTTGCTTGGACTCGGTGTCGCCGAGCAGGCCGAGGGCGTCGGCGGCCCGGTCGAGGCCGGCATTGAAGCGCAGCGCATCCGGCCCGGCGGCGGCGAACGCTCCGCAGATTGTGCCTACCTCGTCGGCCGGTTGGAGCCAGACGCCACGGTCACGGCGGCGGAGCTGCTCGCGCTGGCGGGCGAACTCGGGGTCGGCCTCGACGATGGCTGCCTGCACCACCTTGAGCAGTCGCCCCAAGGTCAGGGAGTGGGCGTACCGGGCAACCTGCCGGTCAACGGCAGCCGCCGCCTGCTGGGTGAGGGCGCGGGTTTCCGAGGCGATCCGGCGGCCGATCCACGGCTTCACCTCACCGGCCCGGATGCGCCGCCACAGCACAGGAAGACGGTGGCGGAGGTCAAGCGCATCACCGATCAGCATCGCTGCCGCCTCGGGCGACGTCCCCATCTCGGCGCCAAGCTCCGCTGGACAGAACTCGCACGTCGCGGGTGTGCCGTCGCCGCCGAACTGGAGAAGCCGCTCTGCGCCCGGCAGAGCCGCCCCGGTGGTCTCGACGACGCCGTGCAGGTCGGCCCATGCCGCGGCAACCTCCAGCGTGCGCACCTCGGCTTGCTGCGCGAGCGCACGCACCTCGACCAGGTGGGTCAGCAAACGATCGGCATCGAGGGAATCCAACTCAAGATCGAACATGTGTACGATTCTAGATCGTCACTCCGACAGTCTCCATAGTCAAGATTCCCTTGTGGAGAACGGTTTTCAGCTGCTCCGGGCCAGCGTTGCCTCATCAGTCGCGGGTGGCGATGAGGACAGCGGCATCGCTCGTCACCATCACCTCGACCGTGGTGAAACGCTTGTCGAGGAACCACTGCTGACGCATCGTGTCGACCCGGCCGTCGTACATCGGTGGCCACGCGGCGCACGGCGTGAAGTCGTCGAGCACTGCGATGCCTCCGGGCCCCAGCAGGTCGGCAACGGTGTCGATTCCGGAGGCCTTCGCCTCACGTACGTCGAGGAAAAGCAGTGAGAACGGCGCCCGGTCGCGCAACGAGGACCAGTCGCCGTTGACGACCTCGACGCGCGGGTCGTCGACGAAGATGTCGCTCACAGCGACAGCCAGATCGGCGTCGACCTCGGCGGTGATCACGTGGCTGCCCGCACGCGCCGAGCTCGCGAGCCAGGCGGCGCCGACGCCGCAACCGGTGCCGCACTCGCCGAGGGTGCCGCTTCGGCTCGCCGCGAGCGCGGCCAGCAGCCGACCCGTCTCGAGCCGGCTCGAGGTGACGAAACCGCGACGCCGCGACAGGTCCAGCGCGCGACTCACGGCAGGAGGCAGATCGGTCGGAGCGGTCACGGCATCGAGTGTTCCACACGAGGTCGCGAGGCCTCGTCGTCCCGCATCGTAAGACGAATCATCCCTTCCCCTGACACGCGGCGTGATCTCTGCGTACGGTGGATCCATCATGCGGCACTTCGTAGTCATCCTTACGCGCCGCGGCGGGGCCTCCTAGGCCAACACCTCGCCGCGGAGTCCAGGCGTTGGCCGACCGCGTTGTGAGGAACCGCATCATGCCGACCGCATTCGGTCCGCCTCTCCCATCCGACGAAATGCCGCCGCGCGACCCGCGCGGCAGTTCTCGCTTGGCATCGCGTGTCCGCACGTGACATCACCACCAGCCCGAGATGGAGAACCGATTCTTATGTATGACATGTATCCGGAGTGGGGTCCCGCCCACCTGAACGACGAAGCTGCGTCATCCTCGTCGAAGGGGCCGGGCCCGGTCCAGGAGTCCCTCGACCTGCGTGACCACGGTGGAGAGCGCCCGGACGACAACTAGGCTGACGATAACTAGGCTGCCCCGATGACTGACAACTTCCGTCTCGCCGTCATCGGTGGCGACGGCATCGGCCCGGAGGTGACCGAGCAGGCCCTGAAGGCGCTCGACGCCGTCAGCGCGGACACTTTCACCTTTGACAGAAGTGACTTTGACCTGGGCGCGGACGCTTGGCGTCGAACCGGTGAGCTCTTGCCGGACGAGGTGCTCGCCGAGCTCCGCGAACATGACGCAATTCTGCTGGGCGCCGTAGGTGGCCGCCCCGGCGACACGTCGTTGCCGGCGGGGCTGATCGAGCGGGGGCTGCTGCTGCGGCTGCGCTTCGAGCTCGACCAGTACGTCAACCTTCGCCCGTCGCGCAGCTACGTCGGAGTACCGACGCCGCTGGCGGGGCAGCCGGCGATCGACTTCGTGGTAGTGCGCGAAGGCACCGAGGGGCCGTACGCCGGGAACGGCGGCAGGTTCCGCGCCGGGAGCGAGCACGAGATCGCCACCGAGGTGAGCATCAACACCGCGTACGGCGTTGAGCGGCTCGTCCGCGACGCGTTCGAGCGCGCCGCGGCGCGGCCGCGCAAGCACCTGACCTGGGTGCACAAGACGAACGTGCTCGTCCACGCGGGGTCGCTGTGGTCAAGCATCGTAGGCTCGGTGTCCGAGGAGTACGCCGACGTAGAGGTCGACTATCTGCACGTCGACGCGGCGACCATTCTGCTCACGACCGACCCCGGCAGGTTCGACGTCATCGTGACCGACAACCTCTTCGGCGACATCCTCACCGATCTGGCGGGTGCCATCACCGGTGGCATCGGGTTGGCCGCGAGCGCGAACCTCAACCCGCAGCGCACCTCACCCAGCATGTTCGAGCCGGTCCACGGTTCGGCGCCCGACATCGCCGGCCAGCACAAGGCCGATCCGACTGCGGCCATCTCGAGCGTGGCGCTGATGCTCGACCACCTCGGTCACTCGGCGGCCGCGGCCACCGTTGACGAGGCAGTTGCCGCGGACATCACCGAGCGCGACGGGGCGGTGCGCAAGACCGAGGAGGTCGGCGACGACATTGCCGGCCGCATCCGTGATCTGGTCGGCTAACGTGCGTCTATGACGTCGTCTCAGATCAGGGTCGAACGCACCACATCGCCGGTCGACGAGGCGCAGCGCGCGAAGATCCTGGCCGACCCGGGTTTCGGGCGTTATTTCAGCGACCACATGTTCGTCGCCGAGTGGACTCCGGAGAAGGACTGGCACGAGGCCACGGTCAAGCCGTACGGCCCGTTCAGTGTCGACCCCGCCAGCTCGGTGCTGCACTACGCGCAAGAGATCTTCGAAGGCCTGAAGGCGTACCGGCATGACGATGGCTCCGTCTGGACGTTCCGGCCTGACGTCAACGCCGGCAGGTTCCAGCGTTCAGCGGCCCGGATGGCGCTGCCCCGGCTGCCGGCCGACCTGTTCATCGCGGCCATCGAGGCACTTGTGTCGATCGACCAGGAGTGGGTCCCGAGCGGCGGAGAGAAGTCGTTGTACTTGCGACCGTTCATGTTCGCCTCGGAGGTGTTTCTCGGCGTACGCCCGTCAAAGCACGTGACCTTCGCGGTCATCGCCTCTCCCGCCGGCCCGTACTTCCCGGGTGGCGTGAAGCCGGTGTCGATCTGGTTGAGCGAGGACTTCACTCGGGCCGCACCCGGGGGGACCGGCGCCGCCAAGTGCGGCGGCAACTACGCCGCGAGCCTGGTGGCTCAGGCCGAAGCCATCGACAACGGCTGCGACCAGGTCGTGTTCCTCGACGCCCGCAACCAGCGCGACATCGAGGAGCTCGGCGGCATGAACATCTTCTTCGTGTACGCCGACGGCTCCATTGCGACCCCGCAGCTGAACGGCTCGATCCTCGAAGGCGTCACCCGCTCGTCCGTGCTGGAGCTCGCCACCGAGTTCGGACACAAGACCGACGAGCGCGCGGTCACCCTCGACGAATGGCGCGACGGCGTGGCCGCCGGCGACATCGTCGAAGTGTTTGCGTGCGGCACCGCCGCCGTGCTGACCCCGGTGGGCACGCTCAAGTGGCGCGACGGCGAGCTTTCCTGCGGCCACGCGGCCGGACCGGTGACCCTGCAGATTCGTGAACGACTGCTCGACGTGCAGTACGGCCGGGTTGGCGACCCACACGGTTGGATGCACCGGTTGTCGTAGGACCGGCCGCACGCAAGCGTTACCGTAAGCCGTGCCCGACTCAGCCGGCCCGACGAAGGTCGGGGCTTACGAGCTCCTCGCCAGGATTGGCGAAGGTGGGATGGGCGTTGTCCATCTCGCGGAGGCGCCCGACGGTCGCCGGGTGGCGATCAAGCTCTTGCGGCCGCACGTTGTCGGCGACGACCAGGGGCGCGCCCGGATGGCACGTGAGGTCACGTCTCTTCGGCGGGTGCGGTCGCAGCGCGTCGCCGAGGTGTATGACGCCGATCCGTGGGGCGACACGCCTTACGTCGTGACGCGCTACGTGCCTGGCCTGTCGCTGCACGACCATGTGGAGCAGCGGGGCCCTATTACCGGTGAGGATCTCGTCGTCTTCGCCCGCGGGCTGGCCGAGGCGTTGGTGGCGGTCCATCTTGCTGATGTGCTGCACCGCGACGTGAAGCCGTCGAACGTGCTGATCGAGGGGCGCAACCCGGTCCTCATCGACTTCGGCCTCGCGCAGCTGTCCGACGACTCCAAGCTGACGCACAGCGGCTGGCTACTGGGAACGCCGGGCTATCTCGCACCCGAGATCCTCTACGGCGACGACCCGACCCCGAAGGCCGACGTGCATTCGTGGGCCGCGACCGTGGTCTTCGCCGCGACTGCCAGAGGCCCGTACGGCAAAGGGCCCGCGATCGCCGTGATGGACAGGGTGCGCCGGGGCGAGTACGACCTGTCGGGGGTCCCGCAGAGCATCGACTGGATGATCAGACGTGCCCTGCTGCCGGAACCGAGGGAGCGTCCCGCTGCCGGTGAGCTCGTCGAGTGGATGACGCCGTTGCTGCCGTCGCAGCCGCAGGCGTACGCCGGACCCGCCGAGCGCCGTCCCGAACCCGCGACGCCCCAACAACGAGCTGTGGAGCGGCCGCGCACCTCACAGCCCTTGCAGCAGGGCAGGGCGAGCGGTGCCCGTCCAGCGGCGGAACCGAGCAGGCAGAGCCAGCGGCCGAGCACCCCGACGTACTCGCCGACTCCCTGGACCGAGCCACGTCGAGTGCCGTACGCCGCCTCGCTGTCGCTGTGGGTGTTCACCGTCGCCTTGGTCGTGGTGGCAGCGGTCACCGCGCCTCTGGTGGCCGCGGCGCTGGTGTTCGTCGGCGGGCTGCTGCTCAGAACCCTGACACTTCGGGGGCGGCGGCTCAAGGAGTGGCGCCGGCGCCGCGGCGCCCGCCGAAATGACTCAACGGTGGCCACGGTCTGCATGCCGTGGTTTGCAGTGCTGGCCCTGCCGGCCGCCTTGCTCAACGCCGGCGTTGCGATCGTCGACGCAGTCATCGTCGTGGTGGTCACGGTGCTGCTGGACGATCCTGCGTCACCCAGCCAGGTGCTCGCGCTCGCGGGCGTCGTAGGCGCACTCTTCGTGTGGTGGGGTCCGCTGAGTGGAGATGTCCGTGCCGGTGGTCGGATCGTCACTCGAACGCTGCTGCAGCCGGGGGCTGCAACGATCATGGTGCTCACGCTGGTGGCGCTGTCGGCGGTGGGTCTGCTGGCGATCAGGGGATCGGTCGGACCGCAGTACGACCCGCTCCCGGACCCGCCATGGGAGCGGTCGCTCCGTAGCCTGGTCCGCTGACGCGTGCCCGTCAGTTGAGACGAGTGCTCAACAAGCGGGCAGTTCACGTGCCAGACTCTGCTTCATGACCCACCGCCGGCCCATTATCGAGTAGCGCGTCAGAACTGACTCTCACGCGCCGACCTCTCGTCCCACGAGAGGTCTTTTTGTTGGCCGACCCTCTCGAGAAACCGGACTGCTCACGATGACTACCGATGACTTCCACGTCTACGACACCACCCTGCGCGACGGTGCGCAGCAGGAGGGTCTCAACCTCTCGGTGCACGACAAGCTGCAGATTGCCGGGCAGGTCGATGCCCTGGGTGTCGGGTTCATCGAAGGCGGTTGGCCGGGGGCGGTGCCCAAGGACACCGAGTTCTTCGCCCGCGCGAAGAACGAGCTGCACCTGCAGCACGCGACCCTGGTTGCTTTCGGTGCAACACGCCGGCCGGGAGTGCGCGTGGCCGACGACCCGCAGGTCGCGGCGCTCCGCGACAGCGCAGCCTCCGTCGTCACGCTGGTCGCCAAGAGCAGCGATCGGCATGTGGAGAAGGCGTTGCGGACCACCCTTGGCGAGAATCTGGCGATGATCACCGACACGGTGTCGTACCTGCGTGCTGAAGGTCAGCGCGTGTTCCTCGACGCTGAACACTTCTTCGACGGCTATCGAGACAATCGCGACTACGCACTTGCCTCGTTGGTGGCAGCGGCCGAGGCGGGCGCAGATGTCGTCGCGCTGTGTGACACCAACGGCGGGATGCTGCCCGACGAAGTGGCAGCGACCGTGCAGGACGTGGTGCGGTCAACCGGCGTACGTGTGGGGATCCACTGCCACAACGACACGGGTTGCGCAGTCGCCAACACGTTGTTCGCGGTCGAAGCCGGCGCGACCCATGTGCAGGGCACGATCAACGGTTACGGAGAGCGCACGGGAAACGCCGACCTTCTCGCGGTCGTGGCGAACCTCGAGCTCAAGCGTCGGCGGCCGGTCCTGCCTCCCGGGCGGTTGCGCGACTCCACGCGGATCGCCCACGCCGTCGCCGAGGTCACCAACGTCTCGCCGTCGCCACGCCAGCCGTACGTCGGTGTTTCCTCCTTCGCGCACAAGGCGGGCCTGCACGCGAGCGCCATCCGGGTGGACTCGAGCCTCTACCAGCACGTGGATCCCACCGAGGTCGGCAACGACATGCGGCTGCTCGTCTCGGAGATGGCAGGGCGAGCGTCGATCGAGCTGAAGGGGCGCGAGCTCGGCTACGACTTGTCGAAAGACCCGGCGCTGGTGGCGCGCGTGACCGACCGGGTCAAGGCGCTCGAGGCATCCGGCCACACGTTCGAGGCGGCCGACGCGTCCTTCGAGCTGCTGCTGGTCGAGGAGGCGGAAGGGGTTCGGCCGTCATACTTCGAGGTCGAGAGCTGGCGCGTGATCTCCGAGTCGAGCCCCGGCCAGGAGGCGGCGTCGGAAGCCACCGTGAAGTTGTCCGCCGGCGGCGAGCGGATCGTCGTCACCGGAGAGGGGAACGGCCCGGTGAACGCGCTCGACGCGGCGTTGCGGCTCGCGATCGGACAGGCGTTCCCCGAGGTGTCGAAGCTGGAGCTGGTCGACTACCGGGTGCGCATCCTGAACCAGGGGCGCGGCACTGACGCGGTCATCCGTGTGCTGATCGAGACAGCGGACGACACCACGTCATGGGTCACGGTCGGGGTGGGGCACAACATCGTGGAAGCCTCGTGGCGAGCTCTGCTCGACGCGGTGACCTACGGGCTGCGCCGGGCCGGCTGACTCTACGCCCCGACGGCTCGCGGGCGCTCTACTTCACGGAGGTGCGCGAGCCAATCGTCAGCCTCCTGCTGTCGGTGGAACCGCAGCACCCTCGGTGCACCCGGATCGGCCGCCCAGGCGTCGACGCGGGCGCGTTTGCGGCGAAACGACGTGAAGTGCCACCACAGGATCGAGTCCCGCTGGAGGAAGGCGTTGCGCCAGGTCTCGTAGTTGCCGTTGCAGATCTCCTGCCTGTCGATCGACCGGGCTACTGCCCGACCCGGTGACGCCGTACACGAGCACCCTCCGCGCACCGCCGAGACCGTGCGGCTGCGACATGGACCCATCCTAAGGCGGGTAGTGAGGAAGGGTGCTGCACGGGCGCCGGTAGGCTTGCCCGTCGTGAGGATCGCGAGGTACACGACGGGTGATGAGCCGGCGTACGGCGTCGTCGGGGGCACTGACGGCGACGAGATCATCGCCACCATGGTCGGTGATCCTCTGTACGTCGGAGTGGAGCTGACCGGTGAGCAGGTCGGCCTCGCCGACGCCCGGTTGCTCGCGCCCGTCATCCCACGGAGCAAGGTCGTGTGCATCGGCCGCAACTACGCGGCGCACGTCGAGGAGCTCGGTCACGATGTCCCCGAAGAGCCGCTCGTCTTCCTCAAGCCCAACACGTCTGTCGTCGGACCCCACGACCCCATCGTCTATCCGCGACAGAGCAGCAACGTGCATTTCGAGGGGGAGCTCGCGGTGGTCATCGGCCGCATCTGCCGCGACGTGCCGGTCGAACGCTGGAAGGACGTCGTCTTCGGCTACACGGTCGCCAACGACGTGACGGCGCGAGACCTGCAGGAGAAGGACGCCCAGTGGGCACGGGCGAAGGGCTTCGACTCGTTCTGCCCGCTCGGCCCGTGGATCGAGACCGAGCTGGACCCGGCTGACCTGACGGTGACGACGGAGCTCAACGGTGACGTCAAGCAGCTGGGCCAGACGAGCCTGATGCTGTACGACATCCCCACCGTCATCGCCTACATCACGTCGTTCATGACGCTGCTTCCGGGCGATGTGATTCTCACCGGCACCCCCGCGGGCGTTGGCCCGATGCAGCCCGGCGACGACGTGTCCGTCACCATCCAGGGGATCGGCACGTTGACGAACAAGGTGGTTTCTCGTGACTGACGCACCCACGGTCCCGGTTCGCGTTCGCTTCTGTCCTTCGCCCACGGGGAATCCTCATGTCGGGCTGATCCGTACGGCGCTCTTCAACTGGGCGTTCGTGCGTCACCTCGGGGGCACGTTCGTCCTCCGGATCGAGGACACCGACGTCAGCCGCGACTCGGAGGAGTCCTACGTCAGCATGCTCGAGGCCATGCGCTGGCTCGGCTTCGACTGGGACGAGGGTCCGCAGGTCGGGGGGCCGTTTGGCCCCTACCGACAGTCCGAGCGCTTCGGCATCTACGAAGACGTTGCGGCAAAGTTGCTTGCTTCCGGACACGCCTACCACTGCTACTGCTCCCATTCCGAGCTCGAGGATCGCAACGTGCGTGCGCGTGCCGAGGGCCGCACTCCCGGTTACGACGGTCACTGCCGCAATCTCACGGCCGATCAGGTGGCGACCTACGAGGCGGAGGGGCGCCAGCCGGTTGTGCGTTTTCGTATGCCCGACACCGAGATCACCTTCCACGACCTGGTCCGCGGTGAGATCAGCTTCGCAAGCGAGCATGTACGCGACTACGTTGTGGTGCGCGCGAACGGTCATCCGCTCTACACGCTCGTCAACCCCGTCGACGATGCCCTGATGGAAATCACACACGTGCTGAGGGGTGAGGACCTGCTTTCGTCCACGCCGCGGCAGATCGCGCTGTATGCCGCCATGGCCGAGATCGGGATCGGCAGCGGGAAGACTCCCCAGTTCGGCCACCTTCCTTACGTGATGGGACAGGGCAACAAGAAACTGTCGAAGCGCGATCCCGAGTCGAATTTGGTTACCTACCGCGAACGGGGCTTCCTCCCCGAGGGGCTCTTGAACTACCTCGCCCTGCTCGGCTGGGCCATCGCTGAGGACCGGGACATCTTCTCCGTGGACGAGATGGTCGAGGCGTTCACGATCGACCGTGTCAACCCGAACCCCGCCCGCTTCGATATGAAGAAGTGCGAAGCGATCAATGCGTCACACCTGCGGGCACTGCCGGTCGACGAGCTGGCCGAGCGCGTCCTCCCGTTCCTCCAAGCCGCAGGGCTGGTTGCCGACCCCGTGACGCCCCCCGAGCGCGCTTTGGTCGTGGCCACAGCACCGCTCATCCATGAGCGGATGACGACACTCGGTGAGGCAGTCGACATGATCGGGTTCCTGTTCGTCTCGGAGGATGGCTTCACGATCGATGCCGGCGACGCAGCCAAGCTCCTCGATGACGACGGCGTCGCAGTGGTGCGAGCGGCCTATGACGCGCTCAACTCGGTGCAGACCTGGGTTACGCCGTCCATCGAACAGGCGCTTCGGGCCAAGCTGGTCGAGGAGATGCAGCTCAAGCCGCGCCACGCGTTCGGGCCTGTCCGCGTCGCCGTCACCGGCCGCCGTATCTCGCCGCCGCTCTTCGAGTCCCTCGAGCTGCTCGGACGCGAGCGGTCGCTCTCGCGGCTGAGTCTGCTGCTCGCAGGCTGACTCGTGGACGAGCAGCCGCCCGCACACGTGCCGCTGGGCGCCACATCCGAACCGGGCTGGCCTCCTGCGCCACCGCCGACAGGAGCGCCGTACGCGCCGGGTTCGGTGTACCCGCCAAGCATGACAGCCGGGGAGGGTGGCGGTACGCCGCCAACGCCGCCCGCGCCGGCGTACCACCGGCAGCTAACAGCCATCAAGGGAGGATGGTGGCGCCTGGGCATGGCGATCGTGGCGTCGGCGGTCGGGTTGGTGGCCGCCGCCGTCGCGGCCGTCCTCGCTGTCACGGTCGTGGCACGGACGGTCGGCTACAGCGACTTCACGGTCGACCCGGCCGACGGGATCAACGCCGGGGAGATGCTCGCGACCAACCTCGGCCTGATCCTGCTCATCCCGGTCGCTGCTCTGCTCGCCCGCACCCTGTATGGCATCAAGCCTCGCCGGCTGTCGTCCATGCGCCCTGGGCTGCGCTGGACGTGGCTGGGTGCCTGTGTCGCCATGGCAGCGTCCGTCTGGGTGCTCCTCTTCGCGCTGGTCCTCGCCGGTGTGCTGGCGGAGGGGAGCGCACGGCTCGGGAGTGCGGTCGTCGCGTTCCTGCTCGTCGTGCTGCTCACGACGCCATTGCAAGCCGCGGGGGAGGAGTACCTCTTCCGAGGGCTGCTCCTGCAGGCATTCGGGGCAACCCGGTTGCCCACGTGGTGCTGCTGTCTTGCCACCGGTGCGCTGTTCGCCACCGCGCATCTGCAGTTCCAGCCGGCACTGTTCGCGGATCGGCTGCTGCTCGGTGTGGTCTTCGCCTGGCTGGTGGTGTGGACCGGGGGACTTGAGGCAAGCATCGCCATCCACGCGATCAAGAACGTCGCGGTCCTCATCCCGGCCGGTCTGCTCGGAGACGTCGACGAGGCGATCGACCCCAGTGCGGTGACCTGGGTGCCGTTCATCGTCGACGTCGTGCTGCTCTCGATCGTCGTGCCGTGGATCGCGTACCGGTGGCGCAGACGCACCCAACAGAGCGCGTCTGTGAGGCCGCCGCAACGACCGACGCTGCGATGACCCCATCCGCGCGCCGCTGGATTCGCGGCTTCGCTGGACGCCGTCGGAACCGGCGTACGCCGTTTGGTGGGACCGAGCGGCTCCGGTATCGTCAACCCTCGGCGTGCGGGCGACCGACGCCTCTCCCATGGGGTATGGGGTAATTGGCAGCCCGACTGGTTCTGGTCCAGTTAGTCTAGGTTCGAGTCCTAGTACCCCAGCGACGAGACGGCTGCAGCCGGGCTATAGAGTCTCGTTTCCGATGGCCCCGTTGTGTAGTGGCCTAGCACGCCGCCCTCTCAAGGCGGTAGCGCGGGTTCGAATCCCGTCGGGGCTACCATCGGCGT